>Ga0208917_1000938_pt1 | contig 14653 bp, 4 predicted proteins | sample DEB08_DNA_10_FD_185500 | JGI IMG/M metagenome (GOLD analysis project Ga0208917, IMG submission 185500) | Aqueous microbial communities from the Delaware River and Bay under freshwater to marine salinity gradient to study organic matter... | ecosystem: Environmental > Aquatic > Marine > Coastal ...
CCATCATCATAGATATCAAACTTTATTGCTAAAGGATTAGATCCATTTCCGGATGATGTTGAAATTCCAGTCACAACACCAGTAAATCCATCAACTTTATTGAAATTGGAAATTAATTCCAAAGATCCAGAAACGTCTGTAGAAATTCCATTTATCACAAGACCATCAAATTTATCAAATCCTCCTGTAGCAGGTAAATCCAAGTCATAATCAAATAACTCTGAATTATCTACAAAAATTTCATTATCAGTTGTTGAAAAATCTTTTATTATGTTAGCAACAGGAAAAACTAGTGATTCGATAGAATCTCTAGTTTTTGGGAAAAATTCCCCATTAATTTTTCTTTCAATTTTTTTCTTTATCCAAACCATCGGTTTTCCATATTCTTCATCAACACCTTGACCTGTGTAAAGATTAGTTTCAAATTTGTCTGAGAATGAAAGATCATAAATAAATCTCTGATCTTGAGTTACTGTTCCTTCAATTTGATTATTTTTCAATACTTGAACAGCATCTCCAACTTCTAAAGTTGCTTTAATTCCAGTAACAAGTTCTGTGTCAGAAGATGAGACACCTCTATAGAAATAAATTTTTACATCATCTTCTGGTAGTGGTGCAGTAGTGAATGCAAATGATGTTCCACCCCCGAATGTATATGCAAAATTTGGTTCTTGTAATACTCCGTTTATAAAAATGATTAAGAAATTACTTAAGTTGAGAGATGAAGTATTGTCAAACTCAAAACTGAGAAGTTCCCCATTGTAATTTAATGGGAACACTTTTCTCGATCCATTTTGCAATCCACTAATACTATCAATATAATCTAAATCACCAAACTGCCATGCAGAAAAATTATCAGAATATACATCAAGAACTGTCAATTCAAAATCACTTAATGGTGATGAAAGTGAAGAATCTGTAACCAGTCCTACAGGTTTAAATACATCACCCCTTTGGAATGAATACCCTTGTCTTGCAATTCTAAAATCCTTAACTTCAAAATAAGTTGATCCTATTCCTGTTGTATTAGTTGGTCCAACATTCACATCAATTAAAAGACCTATTCCAGTATCTGTTGTCGCACCAACACCCAGTCTAGAAACTCCCGTAACTGTAAGATTCTCATATGAAGGATCCGAAACAAATATTTGTGGGTTTATATAACCACTGCCACCAGAATTAACATTAAATGATAATGTTCCACCAATTCCAGTAGTTGCAGTTATGGATGCAACATCACCAACATGACCATCTTCATAAACACTGATACCAATTGAGACTAATCCATTGTATCCAGATCCAAGAACATCTGTAGCACCAAGACCCACAGATACAATAGATCCTCCAGCACCAACAACAGCAGTCACTGAAGCACCTACAAGTGGAGCAAATCCCAATCCTGCAGTAGATCCAAGGGAAACTATAACTCCACCTCTTGGAACTTCATTGACATTTATATCAATCTCACTTGAAAAAATATCTAAAGTATCTGGATTTCTAACACCAGTAAATACAACTGAGGTAATGCCTGCAAAAGTATTTTCTAAAATATCAAAGTTGTTATTACTATTATTTGGTGTTGATGGTGCCTGATAAATGTTATTAATAAAGATTAATCCACTAGATCCAAGTGTACCTATTCCTGTGGTATTTGCTCCACCAACTTTCAAAGTATAAGTTCTTCCAATTCCAGTAAATTCATCAGAAATATCATCATAAATTGTATTTCCATCATAATTGGATTTTAAAAACACTCTTCCACTGAACTCAGAAGTATCAAAATCTATATTATTATCATTTTTTTCAATTTGAGGATTTCCTCTCGGTGCTTCTGTAAAATATATTTCACCTTCAACAATATTGAAAGATCCTTTATATACCCTTACTGTTGTAGAGTCGATATGTGCACTTGCAGAAGTTCCAACATATCCTCTAATAACTTGCACTAGATTTTCAGTTCCATTATTAGTAATTGGTCCAACATTTGTAGTGCCTAATCCTACATTTATTACACCCATATATTCATTATCTATTTTTAAAATATCTTTTGGATTTATAGTAGAAATTCCACTTAAAGAGAATATAGAATTTCCTACACCAATTTGCCCACCATTTCCACTTAAAGTATGGGTTATTTTTGTTGAAGCAATTGGATGTTGAACAATATTGTCAATAGAAATAATAGACTTACTATTTTGTTCACTCATTGTAAATCTATGAGCATTACCCTCTCCTAAAGAGGTAAATGTAGTTCCAATACCACTATTTGCATCAGATTTAGTTGTTGCTACTTGGAAGCTATTATCCGTCAATTTGATTGCATATACTGTAGAAGGAAGTTCTCCACTTGGAGTAACCATGGCACTAGTGCCAATACCAACAAAAGTGGAATTTGGAGTATAAATTAATTCTTCACCAGTTCTAAAGAAATGATTTTGAATTGTAAATATACCAGTAGATGGATTTAAAATAGAGGAATTATTTGGATTAAAAGTTTTTGTAAAGATAGGAACTCCATTTGAAGATAATGTAAATTGACTTCTGTTGACTCTATCCCCATTAATTGAATTGTAGAAAAGTTCGTCAACACTTTCAGTAACTTTTCCATAAACTAAATCATTTGGATTATTTACCGAATCAACATCAATATAGAAATTTTTACTGAGAACTGAAAGATTTATTGTTCCTGTCCATTCAGAATCTGGATAAAAATTTATAACAGCATCTGATCCATTGAATTCGCCACCAAATGTTCCTATTCCTGCTGCAGTATCTAAAATATCAATGTCAGATATCGACAAGAATGGTGATTGCTGAGTATATACATCAGTTCCGTCATAAATTGCCATTAATTGATGGAGTGCTTTAGTAGATCCAATACTAACTTCAACAAATAATTTGGATGCATTGAATAATGTTGAATCTAATGTTAATATTGTTGTTGATGCAGCAGAAACTGTAGATTCATAATTTGAGGTATAGGTTATACTTCTTTCTGTACCTTGAGTTTGATCATCAGCAAGGAATCTATACGTTCCTATTCCAGTAGAAGTGCTTCCAAATCCAACAATATTTGATCTTATGGTGATTTGATTTGAAGAATCATTTGTATGATATAATGATAAAATTCCTCCAGACAAATCAGAATAAAAAGTTCCTATTTGACTTCCATTTTGACTAGAAAGATTAGAAGTCTCTGCATAATATTCTGATAAAAATGTATTTGATCCATCATGAGAGATATACAGTTTTACAAAATTAATTTCATTGGTCACATTATCTGTGATCTGAGAAGTTACAAATAATGATTCAAAATTATTTGAATCAACTTCAATAATAGAAGTAGATCCTATTCCAGTGCTTTCAATATCTACAGATCCTACCAAATTAATGAAACCAATAGATTCTGTCCCTATTCCAATCGTATTACTATTATAATCTTGCTTAATACTCTTAAGATTATAATCAATATTAAATGGATCATTAGGTATAAATCTCAAAAATACTTCTTCAAGATCATTTTCTACTAATTCAAAAACTCCATATTGAGAATTTGAATTTGAAAGTGATTCGTTTTCTATAATATAAGAGTTATTTCCATTGTTCAGGAGTGTTATTTCAGAAACTTGAATTTCATTATTATCAACATCAGATATTCTAATCAAATAGTTATCATAAGTATTTGATTCTACCAATTTTGTTATGTTTAAAAATTCTGTAGATTCTGATTCTGAATTTGAAAATCTATTAGAAATATCATCCACAGCAAGAACATCAACACTATCTTTCATTTCGGTAAAATTAGTAAGTCTCTTTGTTTTTAATTTTATAAATTTGGACGAAGAATTTACATCGATATCAACTACATTGTCAAAGTTATAAATTGCATCTACTCTGAGATTATCAGAAATGACATCTATCACTGTTGTTGTTTCATTAATAAAAGAAGATATTCCAACATTTTTAGTAACCGATGTTATTCCAGTATCTGCAAAATTCTTTAGTCCACTTGTATGAACTAAACTTTCAACATACGACTGCTGATCTTTATATGTAATAGGACTTTTTATTGAATAAGATAAATTTTGATAATAATCATTATTTTCTATAACTTGATAGTCTTCATTCAATTTTCCAATATCATCATTCCATCCAATATCCTTTGTATTGGAATAGTTAATTTCAAATACGGCAGAATTTTCCGTTACTTGACTAATTGTTGCTGTGACACCAGATTCTTTTCCCTTAATAATTTCACCAGAACTTAATTGATAAGATCCACGAACCTTTAGATTATTTCCATTAGTGTCAGTAACGAATAAATCTCTTTCTATACCGTTAGTTATAATTTGTTCACCAATAAAAAACTTTGATATAGATGTCAATACTTCAAATATAGGATAATCATTTTTGTTTATAATGTTTGGTACAGAATTTTGAATTGTAACTGCAATTCCTGTATTTGTTGTCAACTCTGTTGCATCAACTACTACTATATCATTAATACCAACATTTTTGATGTAATTACTAACCTTAAAGAACTTATATCCATAATCGGAAGAGTTAAATCCACTTCCATTTGTCCCAAACTTTGTTATACCTTCAATAAAAACTTCATCTCCGATATTAAATGGTTGTGTTGTAAATGATGTGATTCCATTAATCGTTGGTGTTGTTATTACACATGTAAAAATACCCGTGGAAGATGATTCAACACTTATGATGCTTATTCCATTAGTATTGTCCTTAGTAAATAATTCCACACCATTGTCGGGGAGTCCTGTAGGTTGAGTGATTATATTTACAGAGGATACGGAAGCTCCTGTTATTTCTATATCATAAATTCCACTATCTATAATTTCTCTTGTTTCTGAGTTTACTATAACTAAATTTGGATTGGACGTATATCCATCCCCACCAGATTTAACTGAAATGGAATTGATTGTATTTCCATCTTTTAAAACTATTGAAGGTGATATTGAAGATTGTGGAGATAAAGTTTTATCAGAAGAATATGTAAAGGTATCATTTATAACCCTTATCTGATTTAAATCACCAATCGAATTGGATGAAACTGATACAGATAAATTCAAACCATTTTCAGAAGAAGTTGAACTTAATATCGGAAGTTTTTTATATCCAAATCCACCAGATACAATGTTCAGACTTTTAACTGGACCTGTTGCAGAACTAGATGAAGTAAAATATTCTAATGTATCACATTCGGTAGGAATATAAGAAAGTTTTTCTGGTTTTTTATTTACATTTACTTTGAAAGTAGTTGAACCAATACCACTAATACTATAAGAATTATTGTAAATACTATTCGTATATTTTATAGAAGAATAATTTTGAACATCACTATCTGATTTGAGTATAGTTCCTTCCTTTTCAAGAGTATAGAATAATTCTTCTGGTATTTCAGAATTGTAATTTAAAGTTATGCTTGCTGTAGATGTTACTCCCACAATACCTACACCACTAACTAAAAATTCTGTGGTTGATCCTGCAGAAACAAATTCATTATTAAAATGATTGTCATAAAATATTTTAAATTGATATCCAAAAAGTGAAGAATCTGAAACATCAAATACTAGATTGTTATTTTTTGTGGGAAGTAACTGTGGATTTATTAGGGATAAAGTTTGATTGGATGATCCAGATGAAGCAAAACTTACTATAGTTGGGGGATTATTTTGAGAATCTGAATAAGTAGTGCAAAGATTTATTGTATCTTTATCAATTTTATATACAAAATATTCTTCAGAATCACCATCTTCATAAAGAACTTTATCTCCAGTTTTTAACTGATGATTAATGATTGAAATTTCATTTGTTATTGTATTAATTCCTGTAGAATTAAACCCAATTGGATTGATAACAATATTATCAATTTGTGGTTTGTAAACAACACGAACTTTTGTAGAAGTTCCGATACCAACTGAAAGATTGGGTTGAATATCTAAAGTTATAGTATCACCATTTTGAAGTTCGTGTGAAGTAGAGACAGAAACTGTTACCTCATTTTTTTCAACATCTCCAAATATTTGTGTAAAATTAGATTCCAGTAAATACTCATCATTATCAGACCCATTAGTATGGAAGAACAATTCTGGTGAATTGATGGATGTTTTTAGTCCTATTAAACTTGGAGATCTCTTTACAACATAAAGGTCTGTTGAAGATATATTTGTTGTTACTCCACCATCAGTTGAAATTGCTATCGATGATCCGTTTGCGATAAAAGTGACTTTTTGATTGGTTATAAATGGGTGATTTTCTAAGTAAAATGATTTTGTTGGAATGTCTCTTGTTATGGAAACATCTCCATAATCAAATGTCACGGAACTTGATATCCCACTTATAGTACCAACACCAACAGATTCTTTAGGATTGAAGAAAACTTTATCATCAACTATAGAATCAAATTTTTCAATATTATTATTGGTTACAGTAAATGAATCTGGTAAGAATGTTACCGCAGTTCCTACTGTATGAACTCCAACAGAATTAACTCTCAATATATTTTCATTTCTAGTTATTGCAAGAATTTTTAAGATCTCAGATCCAATTTGAACACTACTTCCAATAGATATTGAATCTGGAATTGGTGAAACATAAATTTCTGTTGATACACCAGATGCAGATGTTGTGGACAAACATCTGCCGGTTGAATATGAAGGAACTATAATTTGATGAGTTCCATTTAATGATGATAAATTAGTTGAAAATCCTGAAATTGTTACGTAATCCAAATTTTTTAAATTATGATTTGGTAGTATTGTTACTTTTGTGGTTGTCGCATTATTCCAAGTAAAAATACTATTCAAATATGTTAAAGATTCTACTTCCAAGTTAGTAATGTCTTTTCCTTTTATCGAGGAGACATTTACATCTAGACCACCAGATTCTGAACTTTCTGTCGTAAAGTTTAAGGAATCTCCAACTTTAAAATTATTTCCGGAGTTTACAATTTCAATAGAATCTACGGAACCAGACTTTACGGATAAAATTTCAATTTCTTGATCTAAAACATCATTTGTTTCATTTACAAAATCATAATCAGCATATTGATTGGAAACTTTATATGGGAAAGTATTTCTTAGCAGATTAGAATTATTAAAATCAAAAGATTGATCTAAATCATTATTGGTTGGTAATTTTGAATGATATTCATTTCCAATAAAATATGGAAATTCTGGATTATTTAAACTATCCAGTGTTGCATGATACACATAAGTTCCCTCTGGAAATTCTGCAGTTTTCTCAAATCTTCCATTATATTCATCAAGATCTCCAGAATTTTTGAAAACATAATCTTCAACAAAAAATCCGTTTGCAAATCCTAAAGGTCTATCAATAACATTGGAAACATCAAGGTCATATCCAGATTCTAAAGACTTTATAGGAGATTGTAAATTTTCAGCATCAGAATGCCCATATGGTCCGTAAATAGGATTTCCATCGAAAGACCACCCAATAATTCCAGAAATTGAACCATCTTCACCAAAAGAAGTTCTAAGATTCTCAAAATACTTTGAAATCTTAAATTGTGTTTTATTCTTTCCTTCTAATAAAACTTCTCCAGAAGTAAATCTAGTTTCATTATCATTCAAAGTTAATTTTCTTACCCTAGCATCCAATATTGCATTGTTTCCTGCAGGAATAATTTTAATTGTTGTATTTTGAGAGTATCCAATACCCTTATTAATAACCTTAACTTCTATTATTTGACCATTGGATACAACAGATCTTAGTTCTGCTCCCAATCCAGATCCTGTAGGATCAGTTATAACTAAATCTGGAACCGAATAATATTCGGAACCAACATAGTTTACAATTACACTTTCTATTTGTCCATTAATAATAACTGGATTTACTTCTGCCAACTTTCCAGTTTTTATTGAAATTGTTGGTTTTTTCTCAAAATTTAAAATAGTTGAACCATAACCAGTTCCTGCTTCATACAAATATGCATCTACAATATTTCCTCTTATAGAAGGTGTAGTGACAATTCTCTCATTTACTTGAGAAGTTGTGCCAAAACCAACTACAGGAATGTAATCAATAGAAACAGATATATCGGGATAACTAAAATATTGATATCCAGATCCAGTACTTAAAAATTTTACATAATTTTTCCTTTCAAAATTTGAAGTGTTTGTTCCACCAATTCCAGCATCGCATAATCTAAAGTTGTCATCATCAATCTTTAATACATAATATTGATTTGATGTCGAAAGTCCAGATATTACTGATGAAGACTCATACTTTACAAGTTCTTCTGTATTAAATCCATGATTTTTGAAATTAATCAAATTATTAATCGTAGATATTCCCGATATACTAACGGGCAATTTTCTATACTGATAACCAGATCCTTGATCTAAAACTTTAATATAAGAAATTTTATTTTTGGATTTTGCAGTGGAGAATTTATGATTTCCATTAGATCCTGAATAAAATCCTACAGGATTTGACTGTGTAATCTGGTCATCAATAGAATTATATAATTTTATTGTTTTATTATTATCAACTTGGACAAAATATGATGCATTGTTTTCTAAATTATTACTTCCAAATGCACCAATTGAAATGCTATCTTTTCCTAAAGAATTATAAATGACTTCTTCGCCATTAATAAAGTTATGATCAGTTAAAAATGTAATTTGATTTGTGGATGTACTAACTCCACCACCGTTAGTAAATTCTCTAGAATCAAAAAATACATCTCTAATTCTTTTTGCTAATACAGGTTCAATTACTGCTCCAGAACCATTTCCACCTTCAATATTGATTGAGACGATTTTATTAATATCATAATCTTGTTCATCTACATAAACTTTTTCAATTCCTCCAGAAATAACAGGTTCGATTTTTGCAAGTGTTCCCTGACTAGAAGAAACTTCTAAAACTGGTGGGTTAATAACATCATATCCAGATCCTTGATTTAATACATCAATGGATGATAATGGTCCATAATAAATGTTATCTAATGATTTGTAATTATTAATTTCTACACCATTTATCAACATTCCAGTTGATCCTGGAATTGTTTTTTCACCAGTCCCTCTTTCAATATTTTTTTGTAGAGGAAATTTTCTTAAAAGTTTTTGGGACGATATTTCTGAACTTCTCTGTGAATATAATACAAATGTATAAGACCCAAATCCAGAAGTTGGAATAAAGAAAGTTAGATAATTTGATGTTCCAAAAAATGATGGAGATGCAAACAATTTAAATGTTTTTGGATCTGATTGAACTTCAACATAATAACTTTCCCCATTGTCTAAACCAATTAGAGAATCTCCGGAAGAATTATAAACAACTCTGTCTCCAGTCACAAAAGGCACATTTACATCATTTAAAAATAATGAATATAATCCTTCAGAAAGACCTCCAATGTTTGCGATACTTGAAATAGTTACTTTTTTAGTTGAAGAATCAATATCAAGCCTATGATTACTTATAGAAATACCATCTATCTTTTCAGAAGGTAATGAATTAGTGGCAACATAAGCATATTCAGATTCATCTGTATATAAATTTAAAACATCTGAAAGAATAACACTGTTCCCAAATTCTATACTTTCTGAAGAAGCAGATGACTTATTCAGAATTCTTCTTATATCATAGTTTTTGTTTGAATCTAAGGAAGGAATTCCTTCTAAATCAATAGTATTACTAATGCTATCAACATTAGTAATATATGTAAAAGTAGAAGATTCGACTGTGTTATCAGTAGATCTATCAATAAACTCTACTAAGTCACCAACTTTTAAACTTGATTTATCAATTTTTGAAAATAATATAAATGGGTTAGTAATGCCTGAAACTTGATATCTTGTACTTGTATTGTATATCCAAGAATTTGAAAATATTTCTTTATAATTTTTACCATTATTTCTTACATTATCACCAATATTTTTGACATAAACTATATCTCCTTCATCTACAGAAACAACTTCACTTTTTTGTACTATGTTGTTTATAACTCCAAATATTATTAACTCTACTTTTTTTGTAATATCTCCATTTTCATATGAAAAGTAGGTATCATTGGACCTAACATTATCTCCTTTATTGATAGCACTATCAATCCCACTACATCCAAAGAATTGATTTACACTTTTACTAGTATATGAAATTGAATTTGTACCAGATATAAAAGATCCCGAATCAGAAAAACCAATTGTTGAATCGACAGAAACTACGGATGATCCAATAGAAACTGTTTCTAAAGATTTTGTATTTGGTGTAATAATAAAATTCCCAAATACTGTAGATAGTTCATCATATCCAATGAACAATTCAATTTTGTAAAATTGTTTTCCCTTTACAGTGAATGGTTCAACATAAGAAATAGATGCATTTGTATTCGAATCCGATGTTTTGATTAATGTTTGTCCGATAATTTCTATAGGATTACCAGAGATTGCCTCTGCAATTACAATTTCTCTTCGAATGTAATTTGCTGCTGATGATTTTATCAGGAAATTTTCTAAATTAATTATGTCTGGATTTTCCCCAAAAATAACTTTAAATAATATTTTTATAGATTCATCAGTCCCTTTTGATTCATAAAAATTCTTTGCATTTTTTATGAAATTTCCTACATTAAGTTCTTCTACAAAAGTGACTTCTTCTAGTCCGGGAGTAAACGTATACTTTAATTTCTTATAAAATTCTTTTAAGAAGAGGGAACTTAAATTTTGAATAGATGAATTGGCACTATGAGATTGTGAATCTGTTGATGAAAATAATAATTCATTAGTCAAACTATCATGATAGTTTGTTATTCCACTAAATCCACGAATACATCCAGTAAAACTAGTTGCAGTTATTCCTGTATAAGTTATAATTTCATCATCAATTTTAAGTAATCCATACTGATTTGGAAATCCTTTAGTACTTGAAACTTGAATCGTAGTTTCACTAGAAGTTATATCATTCGATAATATAGTAGAATCGACTATAACTTCTGGGGTTAGATTATCTAAATTTAAATACTGATCTAAGTTATCACTGATATCTACAGGTCCACCTTGATATTCTTGTGAGATGTAATATTGTTTTAAAAATTCAGACGCATTTGGACTCTCTTCCAATATAAAACTTGGAAGTTGATTTTCTACGATTTGCTGAATCTTTACTCTACTATCAAAACCTGTCTGTATCATATTACTTTCTTATTAAATTTCCGTTTGAATAACTTGAAGTATAAAAATCGTTAATAAATCTTGTTCCAGATATTTCATCACCAGAAGCAATCACATCCCTTAACATATTTATGGTACTATTGTTGATATCCAAAGTCAAATAAAGGTCTCTTAATCCGACTATATCATTTGATTCTGGGAATGCTTGAATCTCAATGACCCCACTACTTAAAGATGTTTCTGTAATGTTTATTGTATTTAAAATAATTTCTCCCTTTTCATAATTAACAGTGCCTACATTTTTGGCAGCAGTCACAACGTTACCATTATCATCAATTTTAAATAATGAAAGAACACCAGTTTTTGTAGATATTGATGCTGGTCTATTCAGAAAAACATTACCAGCTTGAGAGGCACTGGTTATACTTGTTTGTCCTAAATTGACATCTGGAGTATCCCTAAGATATACTGTAGAGGATTCTCCTGATATTTTAAAACCACTGGACTTAATGTTGAGACCTTGTGGTTTTATGTGAAATTGATTACCAAAACACAATTCATATTGTGCGAATTTGTTTAAAACTGGTTTTAAATCTCTACGAATTATAACTTTTGTGATATTTGATGTGATTGCAGTGTTTGTATTGTCAATTACTTGTTGCACTTTACTGTATTTGATTCTCCCACCAAACTTGTTTAAATCCAAAGATTTTGAATAAGAAGTTAAAGAATCTATAACATCTGTTCTTAATGAGTCGGGACTTGATACTTGGGAATTGTTATAATAAACCGCACTATCTAATTCCACATATAGAATCTTCAAATCTACTATTTTCCGATTAATTCCAGAGACTGAATATTTTTTAAGATTGGATAAAATTTGAGATTTATTAAAATCAGAAACAAAAGATCCATTCTTCGGTTTTATGCTTATTTGTACAGTTCCAAATTCTGGTGGATCTAATTCTTCCCCACCAACTACGGATACAGACTCAGTGTCAGGATAGATTGTTTTAATAATTGCCTCATAGTCACTTGATGTAACTGCTCTGTATTGTGAAGAATAAATTCTTGGAGCATAGTATTTGATTGAATTTAGAGATTCAATATCAGATCCATTTTGTGATGTTTGGTTAGTCGTAACTATTATTGTTCCTGGATTTATGATTTGTCCATTATCATCTTCTAAAGTACCAGAGAATGAAAATGATGCGGCACCATTTCCATCTTTTCCATCAGTAACAATGTAATTTGCTGTAATAATATTGCCATCAGAATCAACACCCGTTCCCAATTTCTTTCCAATAAGACCATCTCCAAAAATAAGTTCATATTTTTCATCTTGAACTTCTTGAATAAAATAAACTCTAGAACCTGAATTTATATCAAAAATGTTACTTGATAAATTATATTCAACTCCTCTTCCACTATCAGATTCTTTTTTGATATAAACATTCAAAGTTGATGTGTCAATAAAGGAATTGTTTAATATAAATCTCTGATCCAGAGATCCATCATATTCAAATTGTTTTGTTAAGAATGATCCCTGATAAATTGTAATGTTATTAAATGATGCAATGCCAGAAACTACATTTGCGGTAATATTTTCTGGCACTGCAAATGTATATGATGTGTCATTTACACTTCCAACACACACTATACCTGTCTTTAAGGTCAATGTTTGTGTATTTAAGGGTGCTGTTACATTAAATGATATCTGTGCCTTTGATGCCGTTCTAGAACGGGGTGTATATCCGATATTTCTTGCTAAAGATACAACATTTTCTCTAAGAGTTGCCGAATCCAAAAAGGATTCATTTACAACCATGTTAGAGTTAAATGCTGTGATATAAGTATTATATGCTAAAGTGTCTATTAATACTGAAAAGTTAGATCCTTCAAAGTCAAAATCCGTAAACGTAGAGTTGGCACGGAGATAATCTTTGATAGAAGTTTTTATCTGATCAAAATCTAGATTTGTATACTTTGTAAAAGGCATTTTATCTCGTTGCCTCTAGGAGGAATGAATATTCTTGTGTTGGAAACTCTTGACCTACAATATCAAAGATTACAGTTACATTAAATGTATTAGTATCTGGTTGAGGATCTACTTCAACAACTACATTATCAACTCTTTCTTCAAAATTTTCAATTGCAATTAAGATTTGATCCTGAATAATAGATGCAGTACCAAAATCTACAAATTCAAATAAACTTCTTCTTACATCAGAACCCAACAAAGAGTTAAAAAATCTCTCTGTTGGGATAGTTTCTACAATATTTCTTACCGCACGACGAATCGCATTCTCATTTTTTAGGATAGGTAAGTCTTTTGTCACAGGATGAGGCACAAAAGACAAGCTAATATCCTTAAATGATCTAGATATCCTTTGAACTGCCATTGGTAAAGAGTTTTCTTGATTTATTTATATCTTATTCCTGAAGATTCTTCATCCCAGACTTCAAATCATCGTGCATAATCTCTTGAATCACTCTCTCTTCTGGATCATCATTAGTTTTATGTGGTAATGACCAATAATCTGATGTTAGACTTGTTGTTCCCCACACTTCTCTCATAATTTCCTTGTTTCTATCGACTGGTGAATTTCCCATTTTGCTCCTGATTGGTAAAATCAGAACTTTTTGAGGGGTTTCTATCCCTTTTTTTATTTATTTTTATCTTCTTCAGGCAAATTTTCACGTTCTTTTGCCGTTTTCCAGAAATATTCATCTTCACGACCCATTCCAAGTCGATCATTTCCATTTTCAACTTGATAATATTGTGTCCGAAACCTTAAAGTCAGGCATTTTTGGTTCAACTGGTGTCAGACTATTGTCATAAATGCGCAATCGATTGTTTGGATATAGAGCATATTGTCCATTTTCAAGTTCAATAAGATTGTGTGACTTGTGTTCTGCAGGATTTTCACTCGTTGCCCAATCAACATAATCTGGATCGTGATGATAATTGTCAATTGTGCATACATAGGTGCCTTTTATAATACCATGATCTCTTGTATAACACTCAAAATCCATTGAACCAATGAATTTTTTATCTATCGAGACGACTCCATAATCCATACAGTTCCAGAACTGTAGATTTGGTAGGTTCATATCAGGAGAAGGAGTTTCTGGAACCGATACGAAGGCACTGATGGGCAGTTTATCGTACATTGCCGCATATTCTGGTAAATATGTCTCAAAATAAAAAGCACGTCCGGGAATCGACTTAATCGAAACCCAGACGCCTTTGACGAACTCACCATGCCCACTTTGATGATCTGTTAGATATTCTTTACGTATCCATACTTCTTGTGACGGAAGATTGGAGATTAAACATGCCATACAATACTTTTAAAACTAAAAGTATGTATTATCGCCCTTGACCACGATACATCTTACGCTTCCCATTACGAGAAGTAGCTGCATACTTCGTGTGCTTTCCACTTCCTTGACGAGTCTTTTTGGGTTTCCCAGGCATAAAACCGTCTTTG
>Ga0208917_1000941_pt1 | contig 14626 bp, 21 predicted proteins | sample DEB08_DNA_10_FD_185500 | JGI IMG/M metagenome (GOLD analysis project Ga0208917, IMG submission 185500) | Aqueous microbial communities from the Delaware River and Bay under freshwater to marine salinity gradient to study organic matter... | ecosystem: Environmental > Aquatic > Marine > Coastal ...
AGCCGCAGGTAAATGGTCAGCAAGAAAAGCCCAAGCATTAGCTAAAGCTTATAAAAAAGCAGGCGGAGGATATAAGTGAGTATTACTCATTATCCTACTATTATTAGTAATGTTAGTGGTAGTGAAGCAGGGTATCCTTTTTATTTAGAAGTAGCTCAAGGTAAAATTCCCGGGCATTCTCTGCTTAATAAGTTTGGATACAATCCATCTATAGGAAGTCTTAGCTTTGAAACTATTTGGGAAACAGGGGATAATTATCCTTGGCAAACAAGTGCCGTAACTGTTGATGTTGTTAGTGATGATGCTAATGATGTTCACACTACTGGCTCTGGTGCTAGAACTTTAAGAATACAAGGATTAGATGGTTCTTATAATTTAGCTGAAGAAACTGTTAATTTAAACGGTACAAGTACAGTTACAACTACGCAAACTTTTTTAAGAGTATTTAGAATGTCTGTTGAAACAGCAGGGTCTTCTGGAAATAATGAAGGAACAATCACTGTAACCTATACAGGTGGTTCTGATGTAGCCGCAACTGTATCTGCAGGTAGAGGTCAAACATTAATGTGTTTATATACGATTCCTGCTAACTATACGGGTTATTTACTATCAATCAATATTTCATCTGGTAAAGACCAAGAAATGGATTTTAAATTTATACAAAGAGACAATACTATTACAAATGCCGCATTTCAGACTAAGCAATTTTTAAATGTTAGAGGTGGTCAAACAACAGTTATATTTAATGCAATTAATGTAATATCAGAAAAATCTGATATTTATATATCTGGAAAGGCAAGTTCTACCTCTTCTTCTTCTGCTTCATTTGATTTATTATTAGTACAGGATGGCTATTAATGTCAACAAAAAATAGAACAGTAGCTTTAGAATTAGGAACATCTAATAGTGATATCTATACAGTTCCTAATAACTATGAAACACAAGTTAAAAGTATTTTTATTAGTAACTTAACAGGTAATCAAGTAACTTTTAGTTTAGATTGGTATGATAGTTCGACAACAACTTATTATACTATTACGGAAGCAACTAAGCTATTACCAAATGCTATAATACAAATTACAGAATCTTTATGGTTAGAAGAAGCAGATAAGATAAGAGGTTTAGCTAGTGCTACCAGTTCTGTTAGTATTAGTATCAATGTAGAAGAAGATTATATACCGAGGCAAATCTAATGGCTTTAGCTAAATTACAAAAAATTTTACAAACAGGAGGGACATACAGATAATGCCTTTTAAAAAATATTCACCAAAACAAAAAAAACTAGCAAGAGTTGCATCACCAAGAGATAAAATAACTGGTGCGGACTTTAAAGTATTAAAAAGAAAACCAAAAAATGGCACTAGCAAAAAGTCAAAGAAGTCTTAAAGCTTGGGGTAAACAAAAGTGGCGAACGAAGTCTGGAAAGAAGTCAAGCGATACTGGAGAAAGATATCTACCCGAAAAAGCAATCAAGTCACTGACATCTGCAGAGTATGCGGCAACGACAAAAGCAAAGCGAAAAGGAACAAAAAAGGGCAAACAATTTGTGAAGCAACCGAAAAAGATTGCAAAGAAAGTAAAACAATATAGGAGTTTTTCATAATGGGTAAAGGCGTAAAACATTATACAAAAGATGGAAAAGAATTTAAAGGGGCATATCATAAAATGCCTAACGGTAAATTACACAGTGGTAAAACACATAGTAAAACAAGTAAGCCTTTATTTCATTTTAAAGAGTTAAGCAAATCAGCACAAAAAAAAGCAAAATGAAAAAGAAAGATTCTAGATTAGAGCGTGCCGGGGTAAGCGGTTATAACAAACCAAAACGTTTAAATGATGGAAGTGGTAAATCACATATTGTTGTTGCTAAAGAAGGTGACAAAATTAAAACGATTAGATTTGGACAAGCAGGTGTAAAAACTAATCAAACAGCAGGTCAACGAAAAGCTTTTAAATCTAGACATGCAAAAAATATTGCTAAGGGAAAAATGTCTGCAGCTTGGTGGGCAGATAAAGTAAAGTGGAGCCCAAGCAAAACTAAATCGCCATCTAAAAAATGGGTGAAAGGGTCTTAATGCCATTATACGAATATGAAAATAAAAAGACTGGTAAAAAATGGACAGAACATTTACCAATACACAAAAGAAACTTTCCTTGTCGTAATCCTTTTGTTAGACGAGTTATATCAGCTCCTAACTTATCTATTATATCAGATATGGGTGGAAAAGAAGATAAGGCAAGAGAACAAATAATGCAATCAGTAGAAAAAAGTTATGAAGAACGTGAAAAAGACAAAACAATTAAAACGCCAAACTGGTCAAAAGAAAGAAGAGAAAAAAGCAAACAAAAACGACGTTGGTTTTAAATTAATAGACCCATATGGTTTAGGCCAATCCTTTATGGAATTGTCTGATTTTATGTTTGGAAAAGGATGGAATGTTACCGACAAAAAAAATAGATAGAGAATTAACAGAACAGCAACAAACTTTTTTAACAGCATTATTTGGAGAAGCAAAAGGTGACCCAAGAAAAGCAGGAGAGATTGCAGGATATGCATCAACGTATTATCCAAAAGCTGTTAAAGCATTAAAAGAAGAAATACTAGAGAGAGCAGAATATTCTTTAGCATTGCATTCTGCAAAAGCTGTAAAAGGTTTAGTAGATGCACTAGATGAAGACGGTAAAACACCGGGTGTTAATATTCGTATGGATGCAGCAAAACAAATTCTTGATAGAGTTGGTTTAGTAAAGAGAGATAAAATAGATATCAATGCCCAAGTTGCTCATGGTATTTTTATATTACCACCGAAGGATGAGATTAAAACGTAGTAAAGGAAGTACAATTCCATTTGGATTTAAACTAGCAGATGATGATAATAAATACATCGAGCCAGTACAATCTGAATTGGATGCATTAGAAGAAGCAAAAGAATATTTAAATAATTGTTCTTATCGTGAAGTGGCTAGATGGCTAACACAAAAAACAAATAGACCAATAACACACGTAGGATTACGAAAGATAGTAAATAACAGATGGACAACATCCCACCACCTAAACCAAAACAAAATCTTGGAAGAAAAAGAGGAGAGCCACAAGGCAAACGAATCCTTAGTACAGAGTCAAAAGCAAGATACGCTGCAAAGCGAAGGATAAAAAGACAAGAAGAAAGAATAAAAAAAGCAACGGCAGTTGTTAATCACGCAAAAAGAAAAAAAGACGATATTCTTAAAACAAACGATGCGTTGTTAGGTAAAAATTCTTCTGTAATAACAGAGGATACTATAGAGTCATTACCCCCAAATGTGCAAGAGCATGTAGAGGAAAATGTTATTTTTAGACCTAATGAAGGGCCACAAATGCAATTCTTAGCGTCAGCAGAAAGAGAAGTATTTTATGGTGGAGCAAGAGGTGGAGGTAAATCTTATGCCATGCTTATTGACCCTCTTCGTTATTGTGATAAACAAAATCATAGAGCTTTATTAATTAGACGTTCTATGCCAGAGTTAAGAGATATGATTAATCATTCTCAACGATTATATTCACAAGCATTTACTGGTGCTAGATGGAGAGAACAAGAAAAAGAATGGAGATTTCCATCCGGTGCTAGAATTGAATTTGGTTACGCAGAAAATTTAACTGACGTTCTTCGTTACCAAGGTCAATCATATACATGGATAGGTATTGATGAATTACCACAATATCCTACTCCAGAAATATATAATTTTTTACGTTCATCACTTCGTAGTGTTGACCCAGATATACCTGTTTTTATGCGAGCAACAGGTAACCCGGGAAACGTAGGTTCACAATGGGTTAAAGAAATGTTTGTTGACCCTGCCGAACCTAACACGGCGTTTGATGTAAAGATAGATACAATTGCAGGACAAAAGTCTATAACAAGACGTTTTATTCCGGCTAAGTTACAAGATAATCCTTATCTTATGCAAACAGATGATTATCTTATTATGCTCTCTTCTTTACCAGAAGTACAAAGAAAACAATTTTTAGAAGGAGATTGGAGTGCATTTGAAAATTCAGCTTTTCCGGAGTTTAGCATTACTACTCACGTTGTTCAGCCTTTTGATATTCCCAACAACTGGCTCAAGTTCAGAACATGTGACTGGGGCTATTCATCTGCGGCTTGCGTTCTTTGGATTGCAGTTGACTTCGATAACAATTTCTGGGTATACCGAGAGCATTATACCCAACGAGTTACGGCAGATACCTTTGCCCGACAAGTCTTGGAAAAAGAGCGTGACGAATATATTCGATACGGAATCTTGGACTCTTCTACTTGGGCAAAACGAGGGGATGCCGGCCCTAGTATTGCAGAGACAATGATTAGAGAAGGCTGTCGATGGAGACCTTCAGATAGGTCGCCCCGAAGTCGAGTAGCAGGAAAGTTAGAATTACATAAACAACTTTCTATTAATGAACACACGGGACAACCCAGTTTAAAAGTGTTTTCTAATTGTAAAAATTTAATTAGAACATTACCAATGCTGCCTGTAGATAAAAGCAATCCCGAGGATGTTGATACACATGCAGAAGACCATGCTTATGATGCCTTGCGTTATGGTGTAATGAGTAGAGCAGTACATCCAAAAAGTTATGACGCAAATAGGTACACAGATAAAGAAAAATTTAAACCTGCTGATAGAGTATTCGGATATTAAATGAAAATACCTAATAGTATAAAGATTGGATATAGAGATTATAAACTAGAGCAGTGGAAACAAACTGTTGCTACAGCAAACGAAGCTCAAGGTCAATTTTTTTCTAAAGAAGGTATCATAGGATATACGGAAGAAGAACAAGGAGTTTCTCACGCTAATACATTAATGCATGAGATATTACACGCAATAGTATATCAATGGAATATTGATATTGGCGATAAAGAAGAAACAATAGTCAATGGATTAGCCAATGGCTTAACAACTGTTTTTGTAGATAATCCTAAATTAGTGGATTACTTAAAGGCAAAAATCAAGGAGGGCAAATAATGCCACAACCAGTATTAACAAAATATAAACAAGGTGACCTTGGTGCGGACTATCCAAAGCAAAAGCCAAGTGGAGTAAAAACATTAAATTTATCTTCACATAACGGGGGAGAAGCTGACCCGGATGTAAGTACTAAAGATTATCCAAAACAAAATAAACAATATATTGAGCCAAGCTTTTTTGCAATGGCTGATAAAAAAGATTACTAGGAGAAACGACAATGGAAATGCAAATTAAAATGAAAAAATATTCGCATGGAGAACTTTCTGATGTTGCTGATGGTGCTCCTGCAAAAGAAAAACCAAGTGCTAATATTTTAAAAAAATATTCACATGGCGAATTATCAAGTGCACCAGAAACTTATGGAGCAAAAGAAAAACCAAGTAACGATATTTTGAAAAAATACTCACAAGGTGAATTTTCTAAAGTAGCAGACGGAAAATAATTAATGGCTAAAGAAACGCAAGCTGAAATTTTAGCATTGCAAGATAAAGATACAAAAGAAGAACAGGAATATGATGTTTCTGGTCTTTCTGCATTAGTTAAAAGTAAATTTATTGATGCAGAAAATGCAAGAAAATTTGATGAAGAAAGATGGCTAAGAGCTTATCGTAACTATAGAGGTGTTTATGGTAATGATATGGCTTTTACAGAATCTGAAAAATCAAAAGTATTTGTTAAAATAACTAAAACAAAAGTTTTAGCTGCTTATGGTCAGTTAATAGAAGTTTTATTTTCTAGTGGAAAATTTCCAGTAGGAGTAGAGCCAACACCTATTCCAGAAGGTATTGCAGAATATGCACATGTATCTAAGTTTAAAAAAGAACAAGATACCCAAGAACAGCCAGAGAGTCCATATGGATTTCCCGGTGATGGTAAAGATTTACCACCCGGTGCAACAATAGATACTATACTTGGTGGATTAAAAGAAAAATATCAAGGTGTTGATTTTGTTGAAGGCGAAGCGACAGACAGTAAAGCAGAACCTCAAATTAGCCCTGCAGAAATAGCAGCGGGTAATATGGAAAAAACTATTCATGACCAATTAGAAGAAGCTAGTGCTGTATCGGTTATTCGTCATGCATTGTTTGAAATGGCATTACTTGGAACTGGTGTTATTAAAGGCCCATTTACTTATGAACAAACAAGTCATAATTGGGTTAAAAATGAAGAAACAGGTTTAAATGAGTATCAACCTAAAATAAAAAATGTACCAAGAGTAGAGGCAGTATCTTGTTGGGATTTTTATCCAGACCCAGATGCAACAAGAGTTGAAGATGCAGAATATGTTATTCAACGACATGTATATACTAAAGCTCAAGTAAGAGATTTAATTAATAGACCGTTTTTTAGAAAAGAAGCTATTAAAGAATCTTTAATGATGGGCCCAAGCTATGAAGCTAGAGGTTATGAAGCATCTTTACAAGATAGAGAATCTACAGATGAGTTTGATAAAAACAGATATGAAATTTTAGAATTTTGGGGAACATTAGATAAAGATTTAGCTGTTGAAGCAGGTTTAGAACTTGATGAAGAATTAGATGAATTAGATGAAGTGCAAGTTAATGCATGGGTATGTAATGGTCAAGTAATACGATTAGTATTAAATCCATTTACTCCAACTAGACTTCCTTATTTAGTTATACCTTATGAAATAAATCCATATCAGTTTTTTGGTATAGGTATTCCAGAAAATATGGATGATGCACAAACAATTATGAATGGCCATGCAAGAATGGCTATTGATAACTTAGCATTAGCAGGTAATTTAGTATTTGACATTGATGAAACAATGTTAGTACCGGGTCAAGATATGAAAGTATTTCCGGGTAAAATATTTAGAAGGCAATCTGGTATGCCGGGTCAAGCAATACATGGTGTTAAGTTTCCTAATACATCAACAGAAAATTTAATGATGTTTGATAGGTTTAGACAACTTGCAGATGAATCAACAGGTATACCTTCATACTCACATGGTACTACTGGTGTTCAATCAACAACAAGAACAGCCGCAGGTATGTCTATGTTAATGGGAGCTGCAGCTCTTAGTATAAAAACAGTTATAAAAAATATTGATGACTTTTTATTACGACCATTGGGTGAAACATTATTTGCATGGAATATGCAATTTAATATTGACGCTCCAGAAATAAAAGGTGATTTACATATTAAAGCAAGAGGTACAACATCGTTGATGCAAAAAGAAGTAAGGTCACAAAGACTTATGACTTTCTTACAAGTCGCATCAAATCAAAACCTTGCTCCGTTTGTTAGATGGCATTCTATATTATCTGAAATTGCAAAGTCACTCGATATAGAACCAGAAAAATTAATTAATGACCCGGAGAAAGCGGCAATCTTTGCAAAAATAATGGGAATGGCAAATGGAAATCAACAAACTGAAGGCAATAATCAACAGTCCTCAATGGCCTCTAGTGGAGGAGCTCCTACAGGAGCGAATCCAGATGACATTACAGGCGTTGGCGGTGGAAACATCGGAACAGGAGGTGTTCCGCAAACAGGGGAGAGTGGCTTCGCTGCAGGAACTGATGAAACTTAGGACACAACTTAAAGAAAAATAATGGCAGAAAAATATTATAAAGGAAATAACATTGGATTAACTTTTGATGGTACAGGATGGAAATTAAATAATCTTCCACAAAATTTTATTAATCCAGAAGCTTTTTCAACAAAAGACCCTGTATTTCCTAAAATACCAACAACACCGGAACCACCATCAACAGAACCAGAAAAAGACCCATGTCCACCGGGATATGTTTTTGATAAGGCTTTAAACCAATGTGTTCCAGACCCTAATTACCAAAATCCTTTTAGACAAGATAATCAAGGTGGAGGTAATGAACAACCTTTTCAACCGGGTACAGGAAAAGAACTTCCAAAAGGAGTTAATTATAACTCAAATAGTTTATTTCCTTATTCAACAGACGCACCTACAAGAGCACAACAAAATGAACATATGCTTTTACAATCTGGTATATCTCTTGGATGGTTAGAAAAAGATGGTAATGGTAATTATGTTAAAGTTCCTTTTAAAGTTCAAGCAGGGGATATGACAGGAATTGGTTGGGCAGGAATGGCAATGAAATACTTTAATAAAAAATCATATGATGATTATTTTAATGTTTTAGAAAATGGGTGGCAACCCGAAGGTAAAGGTTTATGGGATAAATTTTTACGAGGTAATAGTGTTTATTCATTAAAAGGCGGTATGAAAAAAACAACTATGTCTGGCCCGGGTGGTATGGATATGGAAGTTTATAATTACAGTCCAGAGTTTCAAGAAAAAATTAATCAAGCACAATCTATTACCGGTGGTATGATTGATAGAGATGGTAATGTAAATATTAATGCTGATGGTAAAGGCGGATACTATAGAGAAGATGGTAAGTTTGTTTTAAATAATGGACAAGTAGTATCATTTGGAAGTTTATCTGCAGGATTAAATTATGTTTCTAAACTTCAAGGAAGTGGATTAAAACTATCAAAAACATTACGAGATAGATTAGCTAAAGGAATAGATAGTGTTAATTTTAATTCTAATATGTTACCAGAAGGATTTACTAAAGAAAGTTTAAAAAATATAATAAATACTTATAAACAAGAAAAACAAACTCAAACAGATGTAGACTTAGGTATAACTACAGAGGAAACAAAAGATGATGGTTCAACAGATGTAAGTACTGTTGGCGAAGATGTTGTAACAGCTGTAGGAGGAGATATATCTTCTAACACTCCAGATGCTAACATTGACCCATCTAGTCCAACATATACTCAAGATAATTATGAACAAGCATCTGGTGTTAATCAAAACAATAACAATAATACTCCAGTAGTAGGCCCTAATCCGGGAGATGCAGGAGGTTCAACTAGTTCTGGTAGTAGTAGTTCTAATCAACAAGATACTAATGCACCTAACTATCCGGGAAATCAAAGTTATACACCCCCGCCAAGTAGTGCGGCAGAATCATTTAAACAATATGGAAGATTTTAAATAGGAGAAAAATATGGCAAATGGAATGATGGGAAATCCAATGGGAGCACAACAACCTCCTATGGAACAACCAATGAATACACCAATGGGAGGAGCAGAAGATGCTGTTCTCGATATGCATCTTACAGAAGATGTTAAAAAAGCACTATCGGCAAAAGGTATAGATGTATCTGCAGTAGCAGACAGAGGCCCTAAAGAACCAGTAGTAGTAATACCAGTTTCAATAATTATAAATCGATATCAAGGTGCTTCACCAGAAGAATCTATGAAACAGTTTGTACAGGATATGACAGCAAATGCTCAACCTCCTGCTACAGAGCCAATGCCAACACAAACGGCAATGGCAGAAGCTCCTCCTTCACCAGAAGGATTAGGAGCACCAACAATGGATAGGCCACCTATGACAGCTTAGTCATAGCCCCGATGCGACTCTAGGCCACCTGTTTTCCAACAGCCCCAAAAAAAGGAGAATAAAATGGAAGAAAATAAAAACGAGGAAATTAAACAAGAGGAGACTCAAGTAGAAGACACTCAAACACAGGCCCTTCTCGAGCCTAGCCCTTACAAACGTAAGGCAACAGACGACACAGCTACCGTTTCAGAGGACACTTCTTCAGAAGAAGAAGCCACTCCAGATGAAGAACGCCCTGTTAATGCTGAAGAGAAAGTGTTTAAGAAGCGTTATGACGACCTTAAACGACATTACGATTCGACTGTCAACAAGCATAAAGAAGATGTCTCAAAACTTAAACGTCAGTTAGAAGAAAGTGCTGAACAAGTACTACCAAAAACTAAAGAAGAAATAGAAGCTTGGAGAAATAAATATCCAGATGTCTATGATGTTATAGAAACTATAGCACATAATAAGGCAGATGAAAAAGCTAAAAAAATCCAAACTGAGCTCAAAGAACTGGAAAGCCAACAAGCGGTTGTCCAAAGAGATAAGGCCGAAGTGGAATTAGCAAAACTTCATCCCGATTATAATGATATAAGAGGAGATGAAAAATTTCATCAATGGGTTAGTGAACAAGATTCTACTATTCAAGGTTGGTTGTATGAAAATACATCTAATGCAAAATTAGCCGCTCGAGCTATTGACTTGTATAAAGTTGATACTGGGTATAAAAAGAAAAAAGCTGATAATTCATTAGAAGCATCTAAATCAGTAACTTCCACTAGCAAACGTGACATTAATACTGCAAACAAAAAAACGTGGAAAGTTAGCGACATAGCTAAAATGAAACCGGCTGAGTTTGCAAAACATGAAAAAGATATTGACTTAGCTAGAGTTGAAGGAAGAATTGTTAATGCTTAATCTTTATGTCTATAGGAGGACAAAATTATGGCTATAGGAACAGCAAACGGGTATAACAACTTACCATCGGGTAATTGGTTACCTGCTATATACAGCCAAAAAGTCCAGAAGTTCTTTAGAACTGCATCAGTAGTAGAAGATATTACTAATACTGATTATGCAGGTGAGATTGAAGCTTACGGAGATACAGTTAACATTATTAAAGAGCCTACCATTACAGTTAGTTCTTATACCAGAGGTGCTCAAATAGCTCCTCAGAATTTGGCAGATGACCAAATTCAAATGGTTGTAGACCAAGCTAATGCGTTCGCTTTTAAAGTTGACGATATCGAAGAAAGACAAGCTCATGTGAACTGGGAGGCTTTGGCTACTTCTTCTGGAGCATACGCTCTAAAAGATTCATACGATGAAAATGTAATTGCGGCAATGTTTGCCGGTGCAGGAACTACTACTGGTAGTGATGGCTCTGGTTCGGATGTTGGATTTGGCTCTTCGGAAGTTGACCCAATGGATATCCTTGCTACTGCGGCAAAAAATTTACATGGAGCAGACATCCCAACTGATAATAGATGGTTTTTAGCATCTCCAGAGTTCTATGAACAACTTGGAAATGCATCATCTAAATTAATGGATGCTTCTGTTACTGGTGATGGTACATCACCTCTAAGAAATGGTTCAGTTATTAATGGTCTTGTAAATGGTTTTAAACTATACATGACTAATAACTTTGCCGCTTCTTCAACTTCTAACTATTACAAAGTGTTATTTGGACACATGTCTTCAACTGCTACTGCTAATGCTATTGCAAAAACAGAAGTAATTAGAGACCCAGATTCATTCTCTGATATTGTTAGAGGTCTTCACGTTTTTGGCAGAAAAGTACTTCGTTCGGAAGCACTTCAAGCTAGACATCTTTTAATTGATTAGGAGAATATAACATGGCTACATATGACGTAACAGGCCCTAGTACCGCAGGTGCTAGACCGGGTAGATTCAGTGCAGGTGTAAGAACTCCTTATCTTGTAGAAAATACAATTGACATCTCAGCAATTAATTCTGATGCAGGTGCGGCACAAAATGACGTACTACAAGTATTAGATATACCGGCTGAAACTTTAGTCCTACATGCAGGAATTGAAGTGCTAACTGCACTATCAAGTTCTGTAACTTTGGATTTAGGTATCACTGGTGGAGATGTTGATACTTTTGTTGATGGGGATACAAACGCTACTGGATACTCTGTATTAACAAATACAGCAAGACCAGTAATTGCAAGTGCTGATACACTAGATGTATTAGTATTAAGTGCGGCATCAAGTGCGGGTAAAATCCGTGTCTTTGCTTTACTATGTGATGTAAGCGGTGTTGACGAAACAGATAGAAACTCTGCAACTCAACATGATGGCTAATTAATATAATTTGGGGGCTTCGGCCCCCTTATTTAAATAAATATCTAAAAGGTTTATATGGCAACTATTGATTTAAGAAAAGCACAAAAAGGTGCTACTGGACAAAAAATTACTCACATGTATCCTAATCATAATATAAAACATGAGATGGAAGAAAGAGTAGAAAATTTAGAAATTAAATTAGATAAAATATTAAATTTATTAGAAGATAAAAAAGAAAAAATTAATGGTTAAGATAGTCATGGCTATAATAATAACATCCATGCCTAATTGGCCATCAGTTAGATACCAAGGATATATTTATCCAGACATGGAAACATGTACAGAATATAATAAAATTATGATTGAAGATTTTAAATCTTATGCACAAAGTCAAGGTGATAATGAAATTCATTTTGATTCATTTTGTTTTGAGGCACAGTCTTATCCAATAAAAGGATTTAATACAATAGAATTAGGAATATAATGGCAACATACTTAACAATAGCTAATAGAGTACTCAATGATTTAAATGAAGTAGAATTAACATCTGCAAATTTTAGTAATAGCAGAGGTATTCAAACATCTATTAAAAATTTTGTTAATCGTTCATTACATGATATATACAATGAATTAGAAGAGTTACCAAGTCTTCACAAAGAAACATTTTATAATACTAATGCAGGTCAAAGAGAGTACAATTTACCTACAACAGATTCTCCACAAACAGGAGATTTAGAATGGCGTAAAATAGATTGGGATACAGTTTATTTAAAACCAAAAGAATTAGTTACTAATGGTGAGTTTACTTCTAATATAAATAGTTGGACAACTATAGCAGGTGCAGGGAGTGCCGCTTATAATAGTGGAGGTAATGGTAGATTAAGATTAAATGATTATGCCGCTTATCAAGCTATTACAACTAGTAAAAATACAGAATATAGAATACAAGTAAAAGTATATGATTCTAATAGTGTAGGACAAGCACTAAAAGTACAAGTAGGTACTGCGGCAGAAGGTACACAAAATTTAAATACGACATTAACTGTAGAAAATTTTGGTGAAGGTGCAGTATTAGATACAACTTTTACAGCAACAGCTCAAACAAGTTATATTACAGTAAATAACACATCTACTGCAACTAACTTAGATGTAGATTATATTAGAATATCTAGAAATGTTAGTCCAAAAAGATTACGTTATATTTCTTATGATGATTACATTAGACAATATGCAGAAAAAGACAAAGCTAATTTAAGTACTTCTCAAGCAGAACCTAAATATATTTACAAAACACAAAGTGGTAAATTAGGTTTAAGTCCAGTACCAGATAGAAATGATTATTCTATAGTTATTGAATATTGGAAAGAGCATACAGAATTATCTGCTCATGGAGATATTCCAGATTTAGATGATAGATATGCGGATTTAATTGTTACAAAAGCTAGATACTATGCATACAATTTACGTTCTGACCCAGAGCATGCAATGATTGCAAATAAAGAATATGAAGATGGCTTAAAAAGATTACAAAAAGATTTAGTAGCAAAACAAGAATACATGCGTGATGAAAGAGTTAATCTTCGTCATTATGGTAGAGGAATAATGTAGTGCCAAATACGTCACAGTTAACACCTACAGTTGTCAGTTGTTTTGGAGGATTAGTTTTAAATAAAGATATTTTCTCAATGAGACCGGGAGAAGCTTTACAACTACAAAACTTTGAACCAGACATTGCAGGTGGGTACAAAAAAATGCTTGGTACGACAGCATATAATCCTAATATTGTACCTCAAGTATCTGCATCAAATGAAATTGTAGATATGGTAGCTATATTTAATGATGTAGTATTAGCGGCTAGAGGGGGTACTATTTCTCGAGCAGGTACAACTGGCTCATGGACTTCAATAGCTACAGGAAAAGGTACATCATTTAGATATGATTTTGAACGTTATAATTATAACGGAACAGAAAAAATAATGATAGCAACTGGCTCAGATAGTGCTTTTTCTATTGACACATCGTATAACGTTGATATAATAAATGCTACAGGTGGTGGAACTGCTCCAACAAACCCTAAGTTTGTAGCCTCATTTAAAAATCATATGTTTTATGCAGGTATGTCAAATGCCATATCTAGCGTAACATTTTCTGGCCCATTTACAGAAGATGATTTTGATACAGGGGCAGGAACAATAAAAGTAGATACAACGATTGTTGGACTTAAAGTTTTTCGTGAAGAATTATTTATATTTGGTGAAGATAGAATATTTAAGATAACAGGCTCATCAAGTTCTGATTTTGCTGTTACACCAGTTACTCGTAGAATTGGTTGTGTAGATGGTAAAAGTATACAAGAGCTTGGAGGTGACTTAATTTATTTAGCACCAGATGGACTTAGAACTATTGCCGGTACAGAAAGAATTGGTGACGTAGAATTAGGTACAGTATCTAAACAAATACAAGATAGAATTGCAGAAATAGGTACTGATAATATTACATCTACAGTTATTAGAGGTAAATCACAATATAGATTGTTTTATCCTACAACTGGACAAACAGAAGGAACAGCAAAAGGAATAATTGCAGTATTAAAAGCAAATCCAGAAACAGGAACATTAGGATTTGAATATTCTGATATAAAAGGATTAAAACCTTCTGCAACAGATTCTTTTTTTGTAAATAGTACAGAAACAATAATACATGGTGGATATGACGGATATGTGTACAAACAAGAATCGGGAGGTTCTTTTACAAGAGCAGGGTCTACATTTACTATTACAGGTTTTTACCGCTCACCAGATATGTCACTTGGTGACCCCGGTATAAGAAAAAATATGCAACGAGCTTTAGTTAACTATAAAGTTAATGAACAAATGGATACAACTAACCAAACATTTACATTAC
>Ga0208917_1000947_pt1 | contig 14594 bp, 11 predicted proteins | sample DEB08_DNA_10_FD_185500 | JGI IMG/M metagenome (GOLD analysis project Ga0208917, IMG submission 185500) | Aqueous microbial communities from the Delaware River and Bay under freshwater to marine salinity gradient to study organic matter... | ecosystem: Environmental > Aquatic > Marine > Coastal ...
TTTCAGAGCCGGACTTGGACCACAGGATCGAATCACTCCGTTGATCACAAATGCCAGAATTGATCTCAATGAAGCAAAAATGGGTCAGGTCCGGAATGCGATTGAACGAGCATTCTACATTGATCTTCTGGAACTCCCTGGACCAACTGCTGCAGACGGGGATGTCCTCCGGTTTTCGGCAACAGAGATTGCTGCACGGCAGAGAGATCGACTTTCGATCCTTGGACCCATTGTCGCTCGTCAGGAAGTTGAACTGCTTGGACCTCTGGTCCTGAGAACAGTATCGATTCTCTTACGCAACGGTTCCCTTCCGGAAGCACCACAGTCCTTGCAACAGGCAGAGTTCAAAATCTCGTATTCCAATCCGGTAGCCATTGCTCAGAGATCCGGTGAACTCGCTTCGATTTCACAACTGATTCAGTTCCTTGTTCCATTTGCACAACTTGATCCGACTGTCATTGAACGTTTTGAAACCGGAAGAGTTGCCGAATTGGCAGCAGAGATTTTAAAAGTTTCTCCCTCAGTTTTCCGTACAGAAGCAGAACGGGATCAGAAGAAGAACGAGGAACTTCAGCAACAGCAGATGATGGAACAGATGCAACAGGCTCAAGTGATTGCCCAGCAACAGTCCTTGATTTCACAGTCTCGCAGAGACGAATCCGTAGCAACTCTTAATGAAGCAAAAGCCAGAAGCGCATGATCTTTCAAAAAAAGAGGCAGTCTGATTATCGGACTGTCTTTGACTCACCCCAAGGTCGCAAGGTCTTAGCGGACCTCTGCCAACGCCACTTCGTTTTCAATTCCACTCACATCCCCAATGATCCGTACACTTCTGCTTTCCAGGACGGTAGACGTTCCGTAGTGGTAGACATTTTACGGTATTTGAAGATTGATCTGGAGACTCTAGAAACCCAAATGGAAAGACCCTATGAATGAAGTTCCAACGGAATCCACCGAGACCACCGAAGCCACCCAATCCCCCATGGCGTTTGATCCGACTTCGTTACCGGAAGAACTGGCTCATGAACCGTCTCTACGGAATTTTGACGATGTATCAAAGCTAGCAAAAAGCTATGTCAATCTAGTTAAAAAAATGGGAGTTCCAGCAGAGCAACTGGTTCGACTTCCTTCTGACGGAAACTACGAGGAACTCTACAATCAACTCGGCAGACCTCCTGATCCACAGGGTTACGAAATCGATCTGTCGAATGACATCAATCTGGAGTACGTCAACAACGCTCACAAACTGGGTCTTTCCAAGGATCAGGCACGGAACGTCTACGATTGGATGATGAACAAGTATGAACAAGTTCGATCCCAGGAACGAAACGAGTACCAGGAAGCCGTACAGCAAGGGATTGAATCACTGAAGCGAGAATGGGGGACCGACTTTGAGAGTCAGACCCAGATTGCCAAACAGGCATTTCTTCAGTTAGCAGACGCAGATACGGTCAAGATGGTGGAAGCCTCCGGCCTGGGAAACTCTCCAGAGATGATCAAACTCTTCAACCGAGTCGGTCAAATACTAAAGGAAGATGGTATGCTACAGAACGATGTGGCTTTTGGTGACAGTGGGGGAAGAGCATCGATTGAAAGTCGGTTGCAACAGATCATGGATTCTGATTCTCCGTACTGGAATGGGATGCATCCGGAACACGATAAATACGTCAGTGAGGCATTGAAACTCCGAGAGCTTTTGACATGACAGAAGAACAAATTCAGCTTCGATTAGAATGCTTGCGTATCGCAGTAGAAAACGGTACAGTGGCTGATATCAGTAACCCCATTGAACTTGCTGATCGATACTACCAGTGGGTCACAAAGCCCACCGATTCCCTCATGCAAAAGGAACGGAAACGGACAACCAGATCCTGACCCGTACTTCTTCTGCTTCCTATCGGAATCCTGAGACATCAGACATCTGATGTAGGACAACTCCAATCATAGGCATGAGATCAATTCTCATCTCAGGTTGGATTATGTCTAATCAGGTAACGACTGCTTTTGTTCAGCAGTACTCCCAGAATCTAGCTCACCTCGCCCAACAGAAAGGATCACGCTTGCGTGGTCTGGTGCGAACGGAAGGGGTCCGAGCAAAACAAGCCTTTTTTGATCAGATCGGTTCTCAAACTGCTTCAGTCCGGACAACCCGTGGAGCAGACACGATCATCAACGATACGCCTCATGCCCGAAGACGAGTGACTTTGGCAGACTACGAGGTAGCAGATCTGATTGATGATCAGGACAAACTCCGAATGATTGTCGATCCAACTTCTTCGTATGCACAGGCTCAGGCTTTTGCAATCGGTAGAGCGATGGACGATGTCATCATCAGTGCAGCAACCGGAACTGCGTATACGGGCGAAACCGGAACAACTTCGGTGACTCTTTCCGGATACAACAGTGGTTCTCAGGTGATTGCTGCTGGTGGAACTGCGATGACCATCGCTAAACTTCGGGAAGCCAAATTCATTCTGGACAACGCTGATGTTGATCCGAGCATCCCTAGAGTGATCGTAGTTTCTCCGAAGCAGATCCAGGATCTGTTAGCGACCACGGAAGTCACCAGTTCTGATTTCAACACCGTAAAATCTTTAGCCCAAGGCCAAGTCACTGATTTTCTTGGCTTTAACTTCGTGACCTCTACTCGGCTAGGCTTGTCTGGTTCTACCAGAAGTTGCTTTGCTTACGCAGTAGACGGAGTCCTGTTGGCAGTAGCCAAAGATTTGACGGTACGAATCGATGAACGTCCTGACAAGTCCTACGCTACCCAGGTCTATGCGTGTATGTCCATCGGGGCAACTCGGATGGAAGAGACCAAGGTTGTTCAAATCGATTGTGTTGAATCTTAATAACGGAGTTCACTAATGGCTGTTACCACTCAAAAAACTACGGAGTACGCCAATGCTACGGCTGATCCGGTAGTCAACAACGAGTCCACCGAATTCCAGGGTCGACTCCGTGTAATGTTCTTCACCCATGACCAGGACGGTGCTGGGGATGCTACCTCTTCAGTAGCCATCGGGAAACTTCCGGCAGGACGAGTACGAGTTCTGTTGGGTCTTTCTCGCATGTACTGTAACTGGACCACTGCTTCGGCAACCTTGGATCTTGGTTGGGATGCTTATACAGACGGGGATAACACAGCAGTTGCTGCTGATCCCAATGGTCTGATCGATGGTCTCTCAGTAGATACTGCAGGGTATTTCAACATGGAAGGTGCTTTAGCCGGAATCAAGGCCACTGGCGGAACCTATGTCTTTCAGTCAATGGGAGGTGTAGTGATCCGAGCAACCAGTCAGGATACGGCTATTGCCGATGGGGATGATCTGGTCGGTTACATTGTCTATGTGATTGACTGATGTCTTCAGTAGTTCAGATCTGTAATATCGCACTGACGAATGTCGGTGAGACCAAAATTGCAGCACTGAATGAAGAGAACGAGAGGGCTAGAGTTGTCAATCTTCGCTACGAAGACTGTCGAGACTCGGTCCTCCGGTCTCATCCCTGGAACTGTGCAGTCAACCGAGTAGAACTCTCTGCTGATGTCAGTGCTCCCGTGTGGGGTTATGCCAAACGCTTTGCTCTACCTGCTGACTGTCTCCGAGTTCTGGACATTGAAAACTACTTTGAAGAATACGAAGTCGAGGGTCGGTACATTCTAACCGACAGTACGGCAGTCAAACTGAAGTACATCAAAAAGATTACTGACCCGAATGACTTCGATTCTCTGTTGGTCCATGCCATTGCGCTCAAATTAGCTTCAGAGATTGCAGAAAATCTGACAGGTCGAGCGGATCTTCGGGACAGGATGTTTACGAAGTATCTTCAGATTCTTTCAGAAGCTAGAGGAGTCGATTCTCAGGAGAGGTCGATGCCTGTCGAGTTTGTAGCCGATGGTTTGATCAATGCCCGTTTGGTCGGTTCTCAGCCCAGAAGAGCCAAGTTTTCCAGTGAGGTGTAGATGAGGATTCAAGCACTTCAGTCTTCCTTTGCAGATGGGATGATCTCTCCGAGAATGCAGGGGATGGTGGAACTGGAGTCCTATCGATCTTCCTTGGCTCTTCTTGAGAACATGGTGGTTCTTCCCCAGGGTTCCGTAACTCGGAGACCAGGGACGTTCTTTGCCAACAGTACTCCTTCCAATGCCCAGGTCCGTTTGGTCCCGTTCAATCGGGGTCAAGGGACTTCGGTCATTTTAGAATTCTCTAATAACAAACTTCGTTTCTATGCAAATGATGGAATCATCGAATCCGGTGGTTCTCCCTACGAAGTCGTTACCACGTACACTACGTCTCAGTTAGCCGATCTCAGTTTTACTCAGTCTGCAGACGTACTTTTCATCTGTCATCCGACTCATCCTCCGAGAGAGTTAAAACGTTTAGATGTCGCTTCGTGGTCCTTGACGGAACTGGTTTTAAAAGACGGTCCTTACTTTCCGGTCAACACCGAAGACACCACGATGACGGTTTCTCTAGCAGATACCGCAAACTGGACAGAGTCGTTTACCAATTCAACATTGACTGCAGAAGAGATCATCACGGTCACTTCTTCCAACGTAGATCCAGGGACCAATTCGTTTACCTCCAGCAATCATCCCTTTGTCAATGGTCAGAAGGTTCGTTTCACCGGAGCAACCGGACTAGCAGGGAACCCCGTAGCAGGAACGTATTCGCAATCAACGACCACAGTCACTGTCACTAAAGCAGGACACGGCATTGCTGATGGAGCAGAAGTGTATCTGGACTTTACCAGTGGTGATGGAGTCAACGGGTTCTTTAACATTACTTATGTCGATGCAGACACGTTTACCGTAACTTCCGGTACAAGCCAGACCACTTCTGGAGACGTAGAGATTGCCACTCGGATTACCGCAGGAAGCGATTACTACATCATCCAGGCAACGCAGAACACCTTTAAACTTTCGACATCCTCCGGTGGTACACCTCTGTTGATCAATGCTGCACCGACTACAGACGTAGTCTTTTTCCAGGACATTATCGACAAGAATGCCTACATCAAAATACTGGCTTCCGATACCACCGGAATCAATCTGGACCTTGGTTTCCAGAGCAGTGATGTCGGACGAGTCATCCGCTTGAACCTGCAGGTTGCCCCACAGATCAAATGGGGATATGCCGAGATCCTGGAACTGGACGGTAGCAATCCGACCACCACGATTCTAGCTAAAACAAAATCGGCTCTATCGACCCCAGGAACCACTACAGAATGGCAACTCGGCAGTTTCTCAGAGACCTCTGGATATCCTAGAACCGTTCAGATCTTTCAGCAGAGACTTGTTTTCGGAGGAACGTCTTCAGAACCCCAGACGATCTTTTTTTCTCAGACAGGAGACTTCAATAACTTTGCAGCATCGGAACCTCTTGGGCAATCCACAGGCAGAACGGATTCTTCTGGCAAGACGATCATTGGGGAGCAAATCTTCGAGAACAATGCTCTTTCGCTAACGATCTCTTCAGACACAGTCGATTTGATTGAATGGATGAACGAAGACCGCAGAATGACCCTCGGCACTTCCGGTGGCATCTTCCAGATCTATGGAGCAGATGACGATTTAACTGTCACTCCGTTCAATTTCACGATTGCCAAGGTCTCTGCCTGGGCTACCGATGCTACTGCACTTCCGTCAAAAATCGGCAACAACCTGCTCTACGTTCAACAGAATGGCAGAAAAATCAGAGAGTTAGCATTCGATAAACTCCAAGATCAGTACGCAGCAGCAGATCTGTCTTTGAGAGCAGAGAATCTAACAGAATCCGGCATTATTGGAACAGCCTACCAAGATCAGCCGTACTCGGTCCTCTGGTGCAGAAGAGCCGATGGGAAACTAGCTGCGATCACGTATGTCGATCTGTTGCAGATGAGAGCATGGCATTTACACACGATAGCCGGAATTCACTACGACAGTACCTACGGAAATCACGCCAAGGTCGAATCGATTGCAGTCATTCCACGGAATACACACGATCAACTTTGGATGGTGGTCAAACGGCACAAACGAGAAACAGCACTAGCATCATGCACCTTCAATCAATCCACTGACTTTTTTAGTACTGCTTCAGCCCATAGTCTTTCTGATGACGATGCCGTTGCTTTCGATTCTTCTACGATCACCGGATTCACTGCTGACACTCTCTATTATGTTGTTAATTCAACTTCTACTACTTTCCAACTTGCTGAATCAATTGGAGGAAGTGCTGTAACGGTCTCCGGATCAACAACGGATGTCTCGGTAACGACTCTCCGCAAATGTACAGAGGTCCGCTATGTCGAATTCATGGAAAGATACTATGTCGGTGACGAGATCGATCCAACAGATGCTCATTTTGTTGATTCTGGTCTGGAAGAGCCAACGAACCAAACCACAGCTACTACTGCCGTTACTGGTTTATCGCACCTTTCTGGAGAATCGGTTTCCATTCTGGCAGATGCTTCGGTGCAACCGAACCAGACCGTCAATTCCTCCGGAGAAGTCACACTACAGACCGCAGCAACCAAATACCGAATTGGACTCGGCTACAACAGCAATCTCCAAACGCTCCCGATGGTCCAACCGACCTCGGCTGGAACCTCTGTAGGCAACAAAAAGCGGATTCACAAGTTTGTCATCAAACTACTCGACTCCCTTGGTTTCAAGTACGGAAGCACTCCGTATCTCTTGGACACTGCAACCATCAGTTATCTGGAGTCCATCGGAGTAATCTTCGGAGCAAACACATCGAACCTGACAGAAGCCGTATTTAGAACGACAGCAGATCGAATCGGGGCAGCACTGTTATTTTTCACGGGAGAGAAAAGCTACACCCTGAGAGATGACTATGGAACCGAAGCACAGTTGTACATTCGTCAGGATCAGCCGTATCCCTTAAATGTTCTTCTTTTAGCCATCGATTACGAGACTAACGAATAATGTCACTCGCTACCGCATTCCTCGTTTACAAGGGAGTTGAAACTGCTTTCAACCTCTATACGACAGCACAGCAGAATGCATTGACTGCTCAGAACTACGAGCAACAAGCGGCAGAAATTTTACGGGCAGGAAAAGAGAACTATCAGTTTTCCTTAGAAGAAGCTCAGTTGATCAGACGGGTTGCTGCCGAGAACGCCAGACAGGTGGAATTTGCCGGAATGACTGCTTTAGCTCAAGAAGAGATCGCAGGAAAGGCGAGGATCGGTAGGATTCGGGCCAGAGCAGGGGCATCCGGAGCAAGTGTCAATGTCGGTACTCCAGCCAACGTCCAGATCTCTCAGGAGTTTCAGAACCAGTACAACCAGCGGATGATCAATTACAACACTCGTTACGAAGCAGCAAGAACGAGACTCCAGGGACAACTCCAGGCAGACATGAAGGTCAAACAGGCAGCAATCAACTGGAGACAAGCCCAGGGTCAAGCAGGAGTTCTACGAGGAGCAGCAGGGGCCACACGGGGTTCCAGAGATCAATCTCTATTGGGAACACTCTTCCAGGGAATTGGTGAAGGCATCACAGGATCGAGGTTATTCGGATGAGACTACCTTTCGACCAGACCAATCTACAGAGACCCTCACAGAACCGACTGTCTCCGGTTTCTTCTCCGAGGACACAACCTCTGGATCTCCAGACCTCTGCAAATTATGCGAAGCTCGAATCACTCAAGCAACTCGGCAAAGGCATCTTCTCTATCGGTGATGCGATTTTTCAGAATTATGCTGAAGAAAAGAGAGAAGAGAAACGAAGGGAACTGGAATTATTGAGCCTGGATCTGAACCGAGACAGCATTGATCTACAGAAGAGTTTTGAGACTGCTCCCTCGGCATCTGCTTTGGAAGATGAACAAAGAATTCATGAGTGGTACTACGGAGCACCAGAAGGGGAAGAGTCCAGATTCCAGAAGTTGCAACAGAAGTACGGAATTTCAGAAAAGGACATGGAGGTCTATTTCAAAAGATTTGAAGTAAACAATCTGTCCAAGGTTTTGGCCTTACGAACAAGAAGGGAACAAGACGTTAATCGGTTAAATGCCAAAAAGTTTTTCAATACGACATTGCTCAATGAAACCGAGTCTTTTGACATCAACAACTATCCCAATGAGAAAAGTGCGTTCATAGACCAAAGAAGAGAAGAGTTGCTGGGTTATTTGAATGATGCGACCAAAGGTCTTAGTGGTGCTCTGAAGACAGATGTTGAAGCATGGGGTTTGGACATTATCAATCGGGAATTGAACCAAGGTCTCCGTCTGTTTGATGTTCGTACCACAGATGCCAATCAAGCATCGTTTAGCGAATCCTACAACGACATCATGTCTCTTGAGCTTTCCAGAGAGGAAAGGCTTACCCGATACCGTCAGTTGATCAACGAGTATGGTCCGGAGGTGTCCGGAGGCAAAGGTCTTTTCGACCAGAATTCAACGGTTTTGAAATTACAAGAAGCAGAAGCAGAAGTAGACCGAGAGTTCGGGGAACGTCTGATCGATTCAGATCCTCAACAGTTTCTAGATCTTTGGAATTCACAGGAACCTGGGAAAGAGTCGATGCTCCCTGGGTTGAAAATTCAAGAACGACTAAGGCTCTTCGACAAGGCAACCAAGGCACTGGAAGGCATCAACGCAGATCGGGCATCTGGAGCACAAGAAGTGATTGACCGAGTTCTTGGTCAAATGATGAGACCAAAAGCCCAGTTAGCCAGACTAGCCAATGACTTTGACCAGAATATCGAACTGCTGCCAGAGACAAAAAACGGGAGACCCTTTCGGGCAAAGTACCAGATGGCTTTTGATTATGTGGAATCTCTAGCTCATGACATGGCGGACCCTCTGAAGGCGAACCGACTGACTGTGGAAACAGCACTGGCACGGAAACCACCAGAGTACTATTCGATAGAAGGAGGAGATCCTGCGATAGAGTTAAAGGAAAGAGCCTATTTACGCTACATCAATCATCACAAGCAGATCCGAGAATCCAGAGCAAAAGACCCTGCAGCTTACTACGCAGAGAAAAGTCCGAAACAAAACGCCTTAGAGTACTTTGATGAGTCCTCTTTAGAAGGCAGCATCCGAGAGCAGACAAGGTATTTGACCGGAGAAGGCCACATCCCCTTTCAGTTAGCAGAAGAAGTACGCAAGGGTCGAATCAATCTGTTGCCGAATCAAGTCAAGGAAGTGCTGCTCAATGAACTGGGGAACATTAGAGAGGGAGTCCCGTATGCCATGGCACTCCGGACCTATTTGGAACCAGCAGGGAAGTTTGCTCCGTTACTGATGGAAGAGTTTTCCAGAGATAAAAAGAATGGAGGAATTGGACTAGAACTCTCTGCGTACCACTACACGATGCCTCACAGCAATGCGATCCTGCAGAGAATGAGAACTTCCGAACTGATCCGGCCAGAGTTGAACAAACGGGAATCAGAGATCTTGGGAGCAGTTCAGTCAAAGGACTTCAGTATAGCCATTGTCAGCAATGACATTTTTGACGGGTTCCGTCAGTCCATGGCAATCGGGGATACTTCATCGAAGCAATTGGTCAACAGTACTTTGGAGATGGTCAAGGGATATACCTTGATGCTGATGGAAGAAGGACAGTCGTTCAATGATGCCGTAGAAATGGCCAATGATCATATTCTTGGAAAACAGTTCGCCTTTCTGACTCCTGGGTTTGATGACGGATACAAGGTCCGGATACCAAGAGCAGAGATGGAGAATCTTGAAGACGGTCAGTTTGAAGATGCCCTAACGGTAGCAGCACAGCAAGCCTTGGAATCCATTGACAATCCAGCAATCCGAGCAACTGCAGAAGATCGGGTCTTCCGGTGGTCAAACAGTCCGTTGGACACAGGTTTGATTTTATATTCTCAAGATCCGGATTCTCTTCTGTTTGTCCCAGTAGCTTCTGAAAAAGGAGAAATTACCTGGAGTGAATTGAGAGCACTTGCTTCAGTAGTTGATGAACTCCCTGACAGACCTACGGGACTCGGCACTTTTGTCGGAGATGTTGCAGGAGACGTAGGGGAGACGATTAAAGATGCTGGTTCTTCTGCACTGAAAGATCTTCAAGAAACCGCAGATTCGATTGTAGAAAGCATTCAGTCAGGAGTCCGTAACATAGTCGTTGATCCAAGAGCAGAAGCCAAAGCCACAGGTTCCAAGAATCAGCCGAAGGGAGTGATCCCAGAACTGATGGAAGAAGTGGATCAGGCATTGTCTGCCCCAATCCGTCAGCTTGAACAAAAAGCGGAAGAGACCGGAGACTATTCTGCAGACAGAGACATGATTGATCGATATGTCGGAACAGCCAGAGCCATTATTGCCAATGCTAAAGACTCGAAAAAAGCACGGAAAGCCATAGATCGGTTAATAAAACAAGCAGCACCGCACTTAGCAAATATCAAATCCCGTCAGGCTTTGGATACAGAGATCAATCGTTTGTTCAATGAGGGACAATGATCGGGTACGTCCCAGAACCAAATTATGTAGGGCAAGCACCTCTTGTAGAAAACTATGACCCAAGTTTCGGGTTCATGCTCAAGCAAGGTGCAAAGAAAATGTTCAGTGATATGTCGATCCTACTTCCTGCTTCAATGGCAGATGTAGCCATTTCTGAAATGCGTGGTGGAAAGATCACAGAAGAAGAATACAAGGACTCTGAGTTTTTTGATCCGCAAATTAAGTGGGATGACTCGTTTACAGAAGCAAAGGCGAGACTGCTGAAAGACCGGATGGATGCTGAAAGAGAGTACGCCTATTATTTGGAACAAGCTCAGGACTTTACAGACTACATTGCCTTTTACGGAGGGGTGATTGCTGGTGCAGTCCCAGATCCGTTGAACTACATTCCTTTGCTCGGTCAGTTCGATAAACCGAGAAGAGCCTTACAGTATGCTGGGATGGGTGCTCGTAGTTCCAGAGCACTATTGGGAGCAGCAGATGCTGCCTTGTTGACTACCTTGGCTTCTCCCTTACTAATGGCAGAACGGGCAAGTTATCAGCAGAAATATGATGCTCAAGATGTCTTGTTTGATATTGGAATTGCTACGGGTCTCGGTGGAGGGTTCGGAGCATTGTTTGGCCGAGTAAAACCAGAGGACAGTTACCCAGGAAGAATCCCTACTCTGGAGGAAGCCCGTGCTTATGACCCAGATGTCCCATCAACCATTACTGATCCTCCTGGTCAACTTCAGCAGTTTATTGAGAGAGTCCCTCCGGAAAACCGTGCCAATGCAGTCAGGAAAGCGTTGCTTCAACAGAGAGCAGGAAAGCCGATTGATGTCAGTGCAGAAATGCAACCTGTTATCTCAGGAGATGAAGTAAAGCAAACTCGGTTAGCTGAACTAGAGAAACGTTTTGAGGAGCAGGACAACCTGACATCAGAAGAATTCTCAGAAATGCAAAGGCTTGCTTATGAAGTAGAAGAACTGACCCCTGACTACACAGTAGCAAAACTTGAGGAACCAGAACCCTTGGTCGATGAAGTCATTGCAGCTATTGAAAAACAATCTGATGAAGAACTGGATGCTGGCATTAGAGAACTGGATGCACAGAGACTACTCAAGGAAGAAGATGCTAAAGCATTGGCACGGGATGAAGATCTGACCACAGAGCAATCAAATCGGGAAATTGAACAATACAACGGTGACTTAATTTTTTGTCTGATGAGAAATGGCTAAAAAAGATCCCTGTCTGGATATCGCAATTAACGAGAAATTCGGAATTTCTGAAGAAGATGCCAAGGAGTTGGTTGACCGATTAAAACAGCAAATGGCTCTACTGAAAGGAGATCCGGAGTATCTTGTGAAGTTGAAACGGGCCGCAGGAGCAATGTCCGAGAAAATGAAACAGGATCTGTTATTCGCTAAACGAAGACGGAAAGCACAAATTATCATCAATTCGCAGTTAGACAACCGGATTGTCAATGACCCGAAATCGGCTAAGAAATTAAAAGAATATATTGCAGGGTATCAGCCGCAGAGGTGGCAAAAGGACTTTGAAAAAGGAGGTACGGGATTCCAGCAATTGGATTCGATAGCAGGACAACAAGCGTCAAAAAGGAGGGAACGTTTAAATTACATAATCCATTCTCTTGGGATCGATGGTGCTTGGGCTTTATCAAGACCGACTATTCTGGGGGGCAGTAATTTAAACAAAAAAATTCAGTATCCTTTTGGCCAAGGGATCTTTGACGATGTCAATTTCCATAGAGATGTTGTCCATGAAATGTTTGATGCCCCGAAAAAAGGAGTTCCAGTTACAAATAACGAATTAGCTCAAAAATTTGCGAAAGCCACGATTGAAGTCAAAAGGGATGTAGTTGCTCAATTCCGAGCAAACGGGGTGAATATCGGTTGGCTAGCCGATCATGTGACCACACAGTATCACGATTCAGTAGCGATTGCGTCTGGGGGGTTTGAAGCAGGAGGAATTCTTAGAAAAGGAATTACCAGAGAAGAAGCAAAAGATCGTTGGATTCAGAGGCTTTACAATGCGCCGGATGACAACCCGAATCAGAACTCTGGGTTACTGGATGTAGAGAGAACCTTTGTAAAGCCAACAGGAGAAATTGTTGAAACCAAGGCTGAACGGGTAAAGTTTCTTTCTGCAGTCTTTGACAATATTGTTTCCGGAAATCGGCATGTCCATGAATTGATCCCTACGGATCTCAACGTAGGTCGGATGTCACTGGCTTCCAAGGTTTCTCAAAGCAGACAGTTGCATTTCAAAGATGCAGATTCATGGCTAGCTTACAATAACGAGTATGGTCACAGAAACCCGATAGATGCGATCCTGACAGGTATTGAACGATTGTCTGACGATCTGGAACTGATCAACCGTATGGGACCGAACCCAGATCTGACGTTCAAGAGACTGATGTCCAATGTGGAGATGACTCCTTCTGAAAAAAACAAAGTGCAAGGAGACTTTGACGTCGTATCAGGGAAAGCCTATGAAATAGCGAATCCCTCATTGCACCAGTGGACAGCAAACATTACTGCTTTGCAATCGATGTCCAAACTCGGTAGTGCCGTATTCAGTGCTTTTAGCGATCCGATCTACACGGCATTTACTCGCAGTTACCACGGAGTCAATATCTTCAGTGCTTATTACGATACCTACAAAGCTGCACTACAAGCATTATCCAGTAAGGAAATCAAAGAATTTGGCATTCTGATGGGATTTGGACTAGAGGGGGCAGTTGGGTCATCCGCAGGTCGGTTTGCTGCAGCAAGATCAGCTACTCAGTATGTAACAGGAGCAAATAATAATTTTTTCCGTTGGAACGCACTGAATGGATTCACAAATATCATGAGAAACGGTGCTGCTTATATTATGTCTAGAGACATGTATACGGCATCAAAAAGACCATGGAACCAACTCAATGAACGTTACCGATATGCTCTTAGTCAGTACGGGATCACAGAAGCAGATTGGGGAGATATCAGGAAGTTACCGACAACCAAAGTTGAAGGACATGACCTGATTACTCCTTACGGAGTCCGAGATGCCATCAAGAACGGCAAAGTACCTCCTGATCTTGTAAAACGTTCTCATCAACTGGCAGACAAAATCCAGATGTTCATAGTCGGTGAAAACACGATGGCTGTTATTGAACCAGGAGCATCAGAACAATCGTTCATGAGACGGATTCCTTTTGGTGGAGAAGGAGCAGGTAAATCAGGGACTGCAAGTGCAATGGCAGCAAGAACTTTCTGGCAATTCAGAGGATTCCCGTTGTCGATGATGATGCGAAACTTCCCACGGGTTGCCCAAATGGGTGCTCCTGCCTTTTTGCATTTACTTCCGATGGTTGGCATCGGCTATGCCATAAAGTCCGCTAAAGACATTTTGAAAGGCCGAGAACCACTTGATCCAAGAGACCCTGATAACATTTATAAAATTGCATACGTTGGAGTAACCCAAAGTGGCTTTGGTGGACTAGCATCTGACTGGCTGTTAAATGATGTTCGCAAGTACGGTTATGGTCTTGCCGATTTACTCGGTGGACCTACAATTGGAACAGCACAAGATGTATTTGCAGTGGCTGGAGCAACAGCCGCAGTACTGAGAGGAGATGAAACTGTTGGAGAAATTGGGAAAACTGCTTGGAAAGCACTGTACAACAACACTCCTTATGTCAACTTTTGGGCTTCCAGAACAATTCTTGATTATGCAATCAACTACCAGATTCAGGAAATGCTACATCCAGGGGCATTAATGAGAATGCAGAATCGTTTCCAACGAGAGAACAATCAGAACTTCTTACCTGGACTGTCTCCTGCTGAAGTCGTTCCGTATGGAGGATCTTTATGACGGTCTCAGTACTCCGGAACAAGGTTCAGTACGGTCAAGAAAGCCCAGGGACTGCTACTCAATTTACTGTCAATTTTCCGTACACCGAGAAGTCCCAGATTAAAGTTTATCTGAATGACACTCTACAGACGATCACCACGCACTACACTCTGACTGATCCGGATAGCACAGGAACCGTTACTTTTGTGACTGCTCCAGCTACTGGAACCTTGGTCACGATCCTGAGAGAAACCGACTTCCTTCAGACCACAGACTACGCAAATAACGATATTCTGGATGCTGAAACTTTAGAAGCGG
>Ga0208917_1000950_pt1 | contig 14553 bp, 5 predicted proteins | sample DEB08_DNA_10_FD_185500 | JGI IMG/M metagenome (GOLD analysis project Ga0208917, IMG submission 185500) | Aqueous microbial communities from the Delaware River and Bay under freshwater to marine salinity gradient to study organic matter... | ecosystem: Environmental > Aquatic > Marine > Coastal ...
CAGCATTAGAGAACAGATTATTTTTGAAAACAAGATGCTTACTGTTCCTTACAGCAAACCTAATCTTTCAAAGTATTTAGACTTGCACCCAGACAACATTGCTAACGGTGGTAATGTTTTCTTTTTGGTTGATACAGAGAAGAAAGCTGAAATAAGCTTAGAGAAAGAATTTGAAGTGTTGGATGCTGTCGGTATGGTAAGAGACAAGTCAATAGACGAACTGCTTCCTGTAGCTATGTATTTAGGCATAGACACTAATCAAAAAAACATAGAAATTAAGCGTGAGCTTCTTAATGAAGCAAAGGGCAATCCAAAGCGTTTTGTTGAAATGTTTGACAACCCTGTTGTTAAAACAAGAAGCGTTATAATGAGTGCTGTTGATTTCCAAATACTAAAAGCAGACACAGATGGTCTGAAGTGGTACGACAGTAATGGTTTAATTGTTTCTACTCCAGCAGGTCAAAACACACTGGATATTGCTACTAGATTCTGTTTATCAGAAAAAGGAGCAACAGTCTACGAAGAAATAGAAAGACAGCTTTCTAAAATATAAGTTAACGATAAGTTACTGTGTACGAAGGGGTTGCATAAAAGCAGCCCCTTCTTTTTTGTATCTTTGCGTATAGAACAGAAATATTATGGCATCTGTAAACGAAGTTTATCAAGCACTCAAAAGTCTGGCTAATAAAGATGAACGTGGATTCATCACCCCAAAGGTGTTCAACACGTTTACTTCTATTGCACAGAATAAGATATTTAACGACCTATTTAACGAAATGGCTAAAGCTAAGACATTGCGGTTGCGTAATGTTGATGCAAAAACGCACCACTCTTACATCAAGAGACTAGAGGAAGATTTAGCATATTTTTCTAAAGAGTCTACAGAGACTCAATCTAATGGTGTGTTTGCAAAGCCAGAAGATATGGCTAGGGTTATATCTATGAGAACAGCAGGTGCTTATGTGTTTGGCACTTCTACATCAACACCTATAGATGTGATTTACGATGAATCAAAGATTGACTACATACTACAGTCTGACTTGTCTGCACCTTCAACCTCTCACCCTGTAGCAATTATGACGGAAAACATAGAAGTGTTTCCAACTACTATATCTAAAATTAAGATAAGGTACTACAAGTATCCAGAAGGAAAAAACGCTGAATTTCCTTACGCTAGAACACCTTCTTCACCTAAATATGATGCTACAGACTTAGGTGGTTCATCAGAAACATTTCAAGCAGAAAATTCTGTAGATTTTGAATTACCAGACCATTATGTACCTCATTTAGTAATAGAAATCGGTAAAATGATTGGTATTAATTTACGTGATAAAGACGTATTTGCATACACGCAAGGCGAACAAAAAACACAAAAGCAGTAATAGATGGCTAGAAATACAATTTCCATAGACCAAATTGTAAACGACTTCATGCTTACTTTAGATGGTGATGATTACGCTAACAATGCTAACGGAATGCTTGTACGCAACTATGCGTTGCGTGGTATTCGTGAAATGAGCTTTGATATTCAGAAAAGAATTAAGTCCCTTAAACTGTCTGTAAATACTGCGAATGACACAGTAGAGTTGCCAGATGACTTTGTGGATTATACTAAAATAGGAATTGTTGGTGGTGATGGTTTGATTTATGTGTTTGGAGAAAACAAGAATCAAAACATGGCTATGAAATATAAGACCGATTCTGGTGGCAACAGGATTGATTCTGACTCTGACGGTGTGTTTGATAGAGAAGACGCTAAAGGAGACAGCGTTGGTCGTGCATCACTTACAGATTTTGAAAGCTACACGTTTAGAAACTTCTTATACGAAGGGAATATAGGTCGTGCCTATGGAATCGGAGGCGGTAAGTATTCTGGAGAGTTTAGAATAAACCACGAGCAAAACAGAATAGAGCTGTACTCAACAGCAGGTTACTCAGAAGTTGTTGTAGAATACATTGCAGATGAAGCAAGAAGCACTAATCCATCTATACATATTTATGCAGAAAACGCACTGCGCTCTTACATTTACTACAGACTTATTGAGCGTAAAACAAATGTTCCTGCAAGAGAAAAGATGCGAGCAAGACAAGAGTATTACAACGAAAGAAGATTAGCTAACGCTAGGCTCAAGTCGTTTACCAAAGAGGAAGCTCTTAAAACTATTAGAAAGAATTACAAGCAAAGCCCTAAAGGTTAATCTATGGCTATTGATAAACTTACACCTCAGTATCTAAACTCGGATACTGACCAGAAACTTGTAAAGTCTGTTGAGATGACAGACAACTTAAATGTTCGTGTGTCTAATGATGACGAGGGTACGGCTGGTGTAGTAAAGAACATTAAAGGAACAACTGTAGTAGGGGCTAAAACTAACGATGATGCATTTCCTACTGGAACAAACAGGGTTATAGGTTCTGTAGCTAATGAAACAAACAAAGAAATAATATTTCTATTATACAACGAACACGCTAACAGAAATCACGGTATCTATAGGTTAGATATGATTACTGGTAAGTATGAAAAGGTATACGAGGATTCTGTTTTAAACTTTAGAAAGTATACACATACAGACTGCGATGTAATTGTCAACGAAGACAATGAAACTCTTTTTTATTGGACGGATGATGTCAATCCTCCAATGAAGGTAAACATCAACAGATTAATGCGTAAAGAATATCCATTTCAAGCAACTGGATACAGTGGAACTGATGAGGATAAATTGTTGTCTTTAACAGTGGCAAAGCAACCACCATTAAACGCACCTACTTTTAATTATGTAAATAATTCTTCTTTAGGTTTTAATAATATTTACGAAAAAAATTTTCAGTTTGCATATAAGTACAAGTACCAAGACGGAGAGCTTTCTGCTTTATCCCCGTACTCTGCAATGTCTGTTTCTATTACTCAACTTAAGGATGGTCTTATAGAGCAGTCTACAAAAGATTTTTACAATCAAATAAATGTTTTTGTACAAAACTCTTCAGCAGACGTTAAAGAAATAATACTATATGCTAAAAATGTAAATACAGAAACTTTTTATGAAATAGAAAAAATAATAAACACAGGTGTATCTGGTGGAATTTCAACAGTAAAATTTATTGATGATAAAATATCTTCAGCTCTTTCTGTTGATGAGGTAAACAAAATATACGACAATGTTCCTCAAGTAGCTAAATCCCAAGCAATAGCTAAAAACAGACTTATGTATGGGAATTATAAAGAGGGATATGAAAATGTAGATTTAAATGTTGAAACAAATCCTGTTTATAGTGATGTTACAAACATATTTAAAATAAAAGTTTCTCATAGTGGAACATCTGATGTTTTGCGAACAAAAGAAAATCCTGCAGGAATTGGAGGAATTGTTGACTTTGATATAGATTTTTCAGAGTTGCCAAGTTCTCTTTCTTCTACAGATAAAGTTTTTTTAGAGTTTAGTGTTTTAATAGATGAATTTGAGTTTCAAAGAGCTGGGTTTTTTTCTGGTGATAGTTTTGGAGATATTGAAGTAGATTTTAAAAACCCAGAGCATGACAGGTTAGAACAAGAAACAATACCCTGTGCTTCAAGTATAGGTATTATTACTTTATCTATTCAAGAAATAAATATTTCTAAAATTTTTAGTTTTAGTCAGACAACATCTAAAGCTAATTTTATAACTGAAGTTTCAAGTTATCTTTCTTCAAATTATTTTGCAGGTGCTGTTGGTTCTAATAAAGAATTAAAATACGGAACGCCAAATAATCCTTTGCTTAGTGCAAATAATACTTTTTGGTTAGCTGGAATTTCTTATTTTATTTTTAACGAACAATCAAAAAGCTCAGATATACTTACTGTAAATCTTAATTTTTCTGGAGCTGAAGTTTTTATTAATGAATTAAATATTGATGGAAGTGCTTTTTTAAATCCCTTTGGAAATTTTGAACCTGTTGAGGTTTTAAATTCATCAACACTTATTATTGGAGGAGAAAGTGCTTACAATAAATACGATTCAAATAGTGACGCTAAAGAAGTTGGATACAGAAAATATGAAGATTATATGGTTTCTGGCAACGCTTCTTTTGGTGGCAGCCTTAATGGTCAAAAAACTTTTAAATCTAATTCAAACCACTCTTTTGGTATAGTTTATTTAGATGACAGAGGAAGAGCAGGAGGGGTAAATAAAATTAATGATGTTTTTGTAAAACCTTTTTATAATAGAGACAAAAAAGGAAAAACAGAAATAGATTTTAGAATAAAAAACACTCCTCCAATTTGGGCTAAAAAATGGATGCCTGTATATGCAGAAAATGCTACATACAATGACTACATTCAATACACTACAGGTGAAGCTTATGTTGCGCTTTCAGAAAGAGAAGAAGGTGGCTCTGGTTTAAGCAAAAGACTTTATATATCTATGTCTACACTAGAAGGTTCAGAATCTTCTTTTAAAGAACAGACTGGTGCTAATTTAGAATATAAATTTGAAGAGGGAGATATAGCAAAAATAATTAGTTACAAAAACGCTAATGGAAATACTGTATATCCTGCTAGGTATAATTTTGATGTTGTTGATTATAAATATTTTACAGAAGAAGAAGCTAAAATTTTTCTAAACCGAACAGGAGCTAATACTAATGCTGGTTGGTTTTTAATTTTAAATTCAGAAAATCATACTAATTTTTCTTACGAAGACGTAATAACAAATACAGACTTTTGGTCTTCTGAAAGTATTATAGAAATACAAAAACCTAAAAAAGAAATTAAAGAAAAAATATACTACGGACTAGGAAAAACTTACGATATAAAAACTATTAGTGGTGAAACAGTCCATGAAGGAGACAGAAGTGTTTCTTCTCAACCTAGTGGCAGTATAACTATAACTCCGTCTTCTGAAACAGCTGGAGGCACATTTACTTCTACTACTAGGTTTTTTGTAGGAGATACAATGTCTGTAAGTTCTTCTGGGATTCAGACAACTATAAGAGTTACAGATGTTTTTGTAGAAACAGACGGAACTTATTCTTACAATTACACAAGCCCAACAGCTGTTTCTGAACAAACGGTTTCTGTAAACGTATTAAACTATGAAGACGGTGTAATTACAATAAAACAAGGTGACGGTTATTTTAGAGTAAGAAGATTAAGAATATCAGACACTTTTAATTATGAAGAACTACCAGAAAAATTAAAAAGAAACAGGTATTCTTATACTGGAGGATATGTAGAAGACAAATCTGTTAGTGATTTTTTTAGTTCTAAAAGAGTTACTACAGGTAAACCATACGCATACATTCCAGATGCAAAAACAATTCGTAGAAAGTCATCTATAACCTATTCAGATGTTTATAGTTTAGATTCAGACAGGCTTAATTTAAGTTCTTTTAATTTGTCTTTAGCTAATTGGACAGACTTAGACATTATGTTTGGTGGTGTACAAGCAATGGTAAATAGGGGAGATGCTCTTACTGTTATACAAGAAAATAAAGCTTCTCAATTGCCAATAAGCAGACAACTATTAGAATATGCTAGTGGTGATGCTGGCGTGTCTGTTTCTAAAAATGTATTAGGTATTCCATCATACTATGCTGGAGACTTTGGTACAGAAAATCCAGAGTCTGTTGTAGAAAGGTTTGGAGTCGTGTATTATGTAGACTACAAAGCTGCGAAAGTAATAAGGCTTTCAGCAGACGGTATTACAGTTATTAGCGACAAAGGAATGAACAGTTTCTTTGAAACAGAATTTAAAAAACTTGTATCTAGCTCTAAAAGTGCTAGAGTAGTTGGTGGATTTGACCCAGATGCAGAAGAGTATTTAGTTACCGTTGAACCTGTGTTTAAAACAACAATAACTATAGGTACAGACTCACCGCTAGATGTTCCTTCAGATATAAATGGTGGTCTTTCTGGATTTGGGTTACAGTTTGTAGACAATCCTGTAATATGGGGTTTATGGGGACATAATTGGGAAGAGTTTTGTGGGAACTGGGAAGATATAGGAAATGGTATTGTTTTCGTTGATGCTGCTTATGGCACACAAAGCATTCTTGTAGATAATGTTTTTCAAGGAAGCACTGGAGTTATAAATGTAATTATAACAGACACTGCTTACAGTTTTTCAGCTATCGGTACTTTAGACCTTTCTACCATGAAAGTAACTATGCCTAGCGAAACTTGTACAGGGGTTGCTATTACTGTTCCTGCCGAGCCTGTAGAAGAAGAGGAAGGGTTTACTATAGCTTACAAGCATAAAGATGGTGTATGGGGCAGTAAATACAGCTTTAGACCTACAATGTATGTAAACATAAACAACGAGCTTTACAGTTTCTTTTATACTAACTCTGGATTAATGTGGAAGCATAATGAAAGCTCTACAAGAAATAACTTCTACGGTACGCAATACAACTCTATTATTGAAGCTGTGTCTAATTTTAATCCATCTATGATTAAAGTGTTTGAAGCACTAGGCATAGAGGGTAATGGCGTGTGGAGTGGCGTTCTTACCACTTCTGACCAAAGCACTACTATAGAAACAACAGACTTTGACGAAAGAGAAGGTCATAAATACTCTATGATATTTAGAGATACGGTTGATTCTCAGTCTAATAAAACATATTTGGGAAAAATTTCTAATGTCAGCAACAATGAAATTACTTTTACATCTCCTGTTCATAAAGTTCCTTTTGTAAAAGGAGACACATTAAGAATAGCTGATGTAAATTCATTAAATAATAGCAACGAAACAATTACTGGTCTTGTTTCAAGAAATAAAATTAGCGTTTCAGATGATACTCCGTTTAGTGTTAATGATGAAATTTTTGTAAAAAACAACGCAAGAGTAAGTGGAGACCCAATGAGAGACGTATTTTTAAAGATAAAGCTAACATCTTCAGACACATCGCCATTTGAGGTACACGCATTGTCTGTAAGTTTTGATAGGTCTAGGCTACATAATGATAAGGTGAATTAAAAAGTTTTAAATTTGCAATATGAAAGTTAAAAAATTTAATAACGGTGGAGACACGGCAGAATTGCTGACCAGCGGTGGAGCAGGTGCTGATATGTTTACTGGTGGTCTTTCTGCGTTATATGGAATGAGGCAATTAAGAAAAGCTAATCAAGCTTTCGATAAAGCTGTTGCTTCTGCACCTTCTTTAGAAACTCCTTCTCAATATTACGAAAATTATAAAAACGCATACGACTCTGAGCTTGCTAGAATAGAGTCTGAAGCTATGCAGTCTAACCTTGCTACATCAGTTCAAGCACTTCAAGGTGCTGGTGGTAGAGCTTTAGTGGGCGGATTGTCTGCTTCTGTTTCTGCAAACCAAGCAGCTAGAAATAAAATGCTTGCAGACGAAAGAAAACTTAGGCTTACTGCAGGAGCAAGTTTGGCTTCAGCAGAAGAAAAAACAAGAACTTTAAAGTACGAAGAAAACATAAGACAACAGCAGCAAGCACAAGCAGCAGCTACTGCAGCTAGACAAAACATTGCAGGAGGTTTAACAAATATAGCCACTGGAGTAATGTTTGGTGGTGTAGGACAAATAGGAGCTGGACTTCAAAAGGGTTTAGGTTTTTTAAACGGTTTAAGTAAAAACGAACAAACTTTTCTTGAAAACGCAGTAAAAACAGATTTACCTACTCTTTCTGTTCCAGAAATGCTTGAATTTGATGATGGAGAAATTGTGCCAGATTTTGTGCCAGACTTTCCACAAACAACTCCAGATTTAAATCTTAATCAAGACGCTATTGCTAAACAGCAAGCTGCAGAATTTGAAAAATCTCAAGAAGCTGAAGCTGTTCCTAGAACAGATGCTGTCGGGGTTTCTGGCGTTGGAGAAACAGGAGACGTAACTCCAGCACAACAAATTATTTTAGACACCCCAAACACAGGAATTCAAGGTGTAAACACAACAGATGAGTTTATTCAACTTGATGTAATAGACCCAGAAACTGGAGAAATGATGCGTGTTCCTAACCCAGACTATGGAAAAACTAACGAAGAAATATTCGGTGTAGAGTCTGTAGAAGAAAAAGAAAGAAAAAGAAAAGAACGCCAAGCATTGACAAAAGCTGGTCAAATGTATAATAGGTATGGAAGAATTGGAGCAGGCGGCATAAAAGCTGGTACTGCTGCTGCACATATTGCCGATGAAAAAAGATACAACAAAATAAAACCTTATCTACCTTATCTTGAAATTGTTAATAAACGCTTTTTAAAACAAGGAGGCATGATGACTGAAGGTGAGTTTAATCACTCTACTAATCCTATAGACCTTGTACAAAATGGAGTTAAAGTTGGTGAAGCTACTGGTAATGAGGTAATTTTAAATCCTACTCAAGCTAAAAAAATAGCAAAAGAAAGCAGCTTTGCACGTAAGCTGTTTAAGAAATTTGAAAAAAACGCAAGAAAAAAATAAATAATGTCTTTAGATACCAACGTATACAAACTGCCCAGTTTTTCTAAACAAGGCTTTGAGCTTCAGCAAGAACGTAAAAAAGAAAGAGATGCTGAAATTGGCTCAACAATGGCTGAAGACACATATATGCAGTCTAAGCACTTGTTAAAAGGTCACTTTATAGATGATGCTGGTTTGGCTTTTGGAGCTTTTCAAGAAGCAGGTATTAGGTATAAAAAAACTGGAGACGAGTCTGACAGACTAGCAATGAAAGATGCTGCAAATCAGCTTAAATTAGTAATTGCAGCAGGAAAGACTCAGACAGACATGGCGGGAAAAGCATACGAAACAGCCTTAACTAATCAGTTTCAAGGGTACAGTATGTCTAAAGAGGAAATTGAAAAAAGTTACACAGATTTTAACAATAGACAATGGGAGTCTAAAATGGAAAACGGTGTACTTATGGTAAAAGAAGGTGACAATTTTGTTCCTTTAGGTCAGTCAAGTATATATTCTTCTGCTCCAAACGCAAACAATGTATACATAATTCCAAAAACTATTGACAAAGGAAAATATTTTTTAGTGGATTCTTATATGGACTTAGTAAAAAACGTGTCTGGAAGTACCACTGAAGAAAAATTAGAAAAAATATATCAAGACTTTAATATTAGACTTGAAGAGCCAGATTTTGCTAGTAATGTAGCTATGCATTATTATGTTAAAGATTTAGGTCTTGCTGATGGCAGAAAGGGGTATAGTGCGGATGATGTTCGTGAAGCAGAAAAAAGATTTGCAGAAAACCCAGAATTTAGAGAAGCTGCAATTGAAAGCTATAAAAAAGAAATAGCAGCTAAGTCTGGAATTTATCTTAAGTCTGCGGGCGCAGGATTTTCTGAAAAAGCATATCAAGAAGAAAGTAAAGACGGACAAACAGTAACACTTTATCCCCTTACTAAAAAGGCAGGAAACATTGTTTCTTTAGGAAAAGATGCTAATGGAAATTACTATAAAGTAGTAGAAATGGACGGTATAAATTCTGACCCAATACCTGCCTCTGCTTCAGATGTTGCTTTAGTAGAAAACCAAGCAGGAAGCTTCCCGTTATCTCCAGCAGAAGCTCAGACTCAGACTTCAGAACAGACTCAGACTTCAGAACAGACTCAGACTTCAGAGGAGTCACAAGCTTCGGATAATTCAATTCAAGCATCAGAAGAAAACACAGAAGAAGAAACTTCAGAAGGATTTCAGCCTAAAACAGAAGCAGAGCTTAGAGGAGAGGCTTTACCAAGAACAGACAATTCTCAACAAGGTTTTGGTAGTTTAGATTTAAACATTCCCGAAATGAATGGAATGAATTATGAAGGAAACGAACCTACTGGTGTTGCTCCTCCAGCAGACTCCCCAGCTCCAGAGTTAGATATGTCTGATATGTTGTTACCTCAGTCTTTTTACACAGAAACTTTAAAATCTGAAGGCGGATTAGCAACCAGCACAGATGACAGAGCAGCCAATAAACCAGAAAATCAAGACGCACCTAAAGTAACACAAGCTATGATAGATAAGGGTATGTTTGGAGGTAGAAAACCAAAAGTAGGGCAGCTAATACATACAAATAGAGGTGTTACCTATGGCTCTTTTAAAGCGTGGGCTGAAGATAGCAACATCTCTAAAGAAGACTATCAAGAAAGATTTTTAAATCTTACAGAAAGAGAAGCTTTATCCGTAGTTGACAGATTTGCAGAAAAGTCTGGAGCTGACCAATTTGAATCTAAAATACTTCGTTCTATGTTTACTCAGAATGCTTGGGGAACAGGAAAAGTTTTTGCAGCAGACTTTAAAAAAGGTAGAAGTCCAGAATATAGAAGTTTATTAGATTGGATTCAAGAAGGCACGGGAAGAGATTTTAAAAACGCTAGAACATTAAGTGCTGAAGACGTTAAGGCTATTGAAGATTTTTATAATGAAAATCCAGAAAGGTTTATCAATGAGTTTTTTGACAAAAAACAGATTTACTTTACAACTTTAGATGAATTTAAAGATTTTGGAGATGGCTGGAGTGATAGAGCTGAAAAATTAAGAAAAGCAATGCTTAGTGAATTAAAGCAGGGTAATAATTTTTCTTATGAAGACGAAGGAAGACAAAAGAAAGAATTAACAGCAGAACAAGCAAGAACTCTTAGAGATTTAATGGAAGACATGAAAAAGAAAGAAAGAGTTAGTGGTCGCTCTAAAAACCCTACAAAGCTTACTAGAATAGATAATTAAGTCTGTTTTAGCTGTAAAGATTAATTAGTATCTTTGTTTTTCAAAGAATAATACAGTTATGGCTAAAGGTGTTGAAAACGTAACGAGTCCATTTTCATCAGAAAAACTATCAGTAGATGCTTTTGCTGAAGGCATCAAAGCGAATTATCCAGAATACAAAGAAGTAGATAATAATTCTCTTACTAAAGCGATATTAGAAAAATATCCAGAGTACGAAAGCAAAGTAGAAACACCTTATACTAACGAAGAAGCTAGAGACGTAAGAGAAAAACAGGAACAAGAACGTAAAAAAAAAATTTTTACGGAATCAAGTTCTGCTGGGGAAACTCAAGCTTCAACTGCGGAATTACAAGCAGGAGATAAACTTGCATCTTATACACAACAACTTGACTCTAAGTTAAATCAAGCCCAACCTACCGAAAAAGATTTTTTTACAGGAACTTTTGGTAACATATTAAAAGGTTTTGACAAAATAATTCCAATAGGACTAGGGGACTGGATTGACGATATGGGTCGTGCGGCAGTCGCTGGTCACTTTCAAGGTATAGCTGCTGAAAATTCTTCAGACCTTTTAAAAGCAGGTAATTTAGCCACACACGAAGAAATTCAAGAGTTTTTAAAAGCAAACGAAAAAGCCGCCTCTTTGGGTGCTTCTGCAGAAATGCAAGAATTCACCAGAGTATATGAAGAAAACGGAGAGGGAATGAAGGGCGTTGTTATGGGTTTGTTAGAAAGCGGGGTAACAATAGTTCCAGAGTTAATACTCAGCTCTTTAGTTTCTATGTTTAGCAATACTGATGCTTTAGCTGCTGGAGGAACTGCTATAGGTTTAGGTGCTGCTCGTGGTGCTGCTGTAGGTTCTACTGCTGGCGGTGTAGGTGCTGCGCCTGGGGCTGTAGCTGGTGCTGCTGCTGCAATTCCTTATGCTTTTGGTGCAGCTAGTGCTGCTCTTGAGGCAGGTGCTACGTTTGCAGAATTATTACAAGAAGAAGCGGGAGAAAACGTCAGACTAGACGAAGCAAAAGTTAAAGAAATACTAAACGATAAGGAAGCCTATACTAGAATCAGAAACAAGGCTGTTGTTAGGGGTGTTACTATTGGTGTTATTGACACTATTACAGGTAAACTTGGTGGTAGTGCTTCAAAGCTAATTACAGCTAGGTCTGCAGCTAAGTCTGCAAGTGGTGTGGTAAGTAAAAAAGGATTTACACAAGCAACAGCAGCATCTACTCTTATAGAGGGTATTGGTGGTTCGGCAGGTGAAGCAACAGCAAGAGCTGCAATTGGTCAAGAAATGGACGTTTCTGAAATTGCGTTAGAAGGTATTGCCGAGTTGCCAATGGGTATTCGTAACGTAGTTACTACTCAGATATCTTCTCCTAAATACTATGTAAACGGAAAAAGAGTAAATGCTGAAACTGTAGACAGTCTTATTGAGACTATGATTCCAGAAGACTTAGCTGAAGCAGATATAGTAATAAAAAATGACTTTGAGGGAAGACAAAATAAAATAGACGAAAAAGTAAAAAAATACAAGGTTAGTTCTGAAGTAAAAAAGTCTAGCCCTAATTTATCTGATAAACAAGTAGAAGAAGTAACCAATCTACAAACAGAGTTAGATAGCCTTGAAGGTAAAAAATCAGAAGCAAGTAAAAAAAGAAGCTCTGAAATAAAAGAAAAAATTAATGAAATACTAGAAAACCCAGAAGGCGCAACTACACCTCCTGCAAAAAAGAAAAAAACAAAACCTGCACCCGAAGAAACTACAGACGAAGAAGCTATAGAAGAGCTTAATAAAGAAGGGAAAGCTGCCACTAAAGAAAATATAGAGGAAAAAAAGAAAGAAAAATTTGTTCAAGCACAGGTTATTACTGCGGAAGAAGCAGATGCTATGGCAGAAGAAGCAGATGCACAAGCACCTGTTACAACTGATGCACAAGTTATTACTGCAGAAGAAGCAGATGCTATGTCTGTTAAATTGCCTAATGGAAACGAATACGTAATTGATTCAAAAGGAAACATTACCAATAAGAAAAGTGGCAAGGCTATAAAAAGAACTAGCGTTACTGGTAAATCTGTTTTGAAGGCTTCTAAGGAATCTAAAGTTGAAAAACCTGCAACACCTAAGAAAACCACTAAAAAGCCCGCAAAAACAAAACAAACACCTAAACAGACTCAACAAGAACAAACTGCAGTTCCAGAAGATTCAGAAGCTGTAACAAGTGCAGATATGTCTGTTTTAAATTTAGTTTTAAAAGATGCTAAAGAAGGTCAAGTAGAAGAGTTAAACGGTAAAAAATACACTGTTAAAAACGGTGAAATTGTAAACTCTGAAACAGGTAAAAAGGTTGTAGTAGGCACACCTGCTACTAAAAAAGCAACCCCTAAAAAACCAGCAGCTAAAAAACCTGCTACTAAAAAGACAGACACTAAAGCAGAAGAAAAACCAAAAGAGGTTTCTTATAGAAATAATGTTTATTTAGTAAATCCAGACGGAACTATTACTAATAAAAAAACAGGAAAATCTATAAACCCTAAAAGTGTTACTGGTAAAGCTGTTTTAAAGAAACTTTCAGAGACTGAAAAAACAACTAAAAAACCTACTACTAAAAAGTCTAAAACTAAAGAGGCTAAAGTTGAAGAAAAAAAAGAAGCCACCAAAAAAACAGACACTAAAAAAATAGAGCAGGCAAAAAGAAAAAATGAAAAAATAAACGAGTCTGCTCCTCGTTCAAAGTACAAAAGGCTTAAAGTAGAGTTACTTAGAACTGCTAACGGATACACTACTGTTGTAGAAAAAACAGACAAAAGAACAAAAAAGGTAACAAGATACGAGTTCGATATTTTTGTAAACGCAAAAACTGGAGCTGTAACTCATAGTGTTACTGAATTTGTTGATGGCAAAAAGAAAGACACAAAAGAGCTAAAGGATGCTAAAGGTTTTATAGATGCTGTTAATAAAAGAGTTGCTTCTGGTGCTGTTGTTAGTAAATCTTTTCAGTCTCAAGTTGACGCTCAAGTAACCAGAGATAAACAAAAATCTGAACTAGAAAGAGTTGTTCCTTTTAAAGAAAAAAAGGAAAAAACTTACACAAAAAGAATTACAAAATACACATACAAAAATTCTAAAGGTGAAGAGGTTGTAGTAACCATAACGTCTTATACAGGGCAAAAAGAAAGAGGTATGCCTGCTGCTAAGATTACTTTTTCAGATAAAAGAAAAGATACAGAAATTGGCAGCAAGCAACAACTAGATGTTTTTGTTGGTAAATTAAAACGTAGAAACAATATAAAAGTAGAGTTAGTATCTGAAAGCAAAAAGACTATTGGAGCAACAGAAACTCTTAGTGAAGATTTAAAAAGCACAGAGCCGATATTACCAGAGGTAGCTAAAAAAAGCAAAAGAAAACCTAGAGCTAAAAAATTACCTAGTAATGTTAAACCGTTTAAAAGAACAATAGTAAAAGCTAGAACAGACTTTGAACCTGCTGTTTTTAAAATTTTGCTTCCAGACGGTTCTGAGGTGTTTTTCCAGAAACAAATTGACGGAAAAATTCAAGAGGTTAAAGTTATAGAAGGTACAAGAGACGAGTATGGTGCTGTTAAAGATTCAAAATCTTACGACAGTATTCGTGAAGCTATATCTGATTTTAAAAAGAAATCAGAAGCAGAAACTAAAGCTGAAACAAAACCAGCAGCTAAAAAACCAGCAGCTAAAAAACCAGCGGCTAAAAAACCAGCGGCTAAAAAGCCTGCGGAAACTAAAAAAACATTTAAAGAAATAGCCAAAGAAAAAAAGGACAAAGAAAAGGCTGAAGTAAACGATGAGGTTAACCAAATCGAAAACGAAATAGAATATTTAGATTCTGAAAATGTAAACTTAAATGAAGAAATTCAAATAGAAAAAGG
>Ga0208917_1000952_pt1 | contig 14536 bp, 8 predicted proteins | sample DEB08_DNA_10_FD_185500 | JGI IMG/M metagenome (GOLD analysis project Ga0208917, IMG submission 185500) | Aqueous microbial communities from the Delaware River and Bay under freshwater to marine salinity gradient to study organic matter... | ecosystem: Environmental > Aquatic > Marine > Coastal ...
AATAGCAGGATTTTTTATTTATATAGCATTGAGTGATATTGTTCCAATAATACACTTCTCTGAAAAAGCAAGATATGGTTTACAAACAGGATTTTTATTATTTGGTTTAATTTTTGGCGGTACTGTATCAGCATTAGCTCATGAATATATTGATGTTGGTCACAATCATGGAGAACACGTTCATCACGACGATCATGATGAAGAAGACGATCATGATGAAGAAGGTCACCATGAAGAAGACGATCATGATGAAGAAGGTCACCATGAAGAAGACGATCATGATGAAGAAGACGATCATAATGAAGGTATTTCATCTAAGGGATGCTTAAATGACCTATCTTCATTGAATTCTCTAGAAGCATATGTTGTTGCAATTAACAGCCCTTATGCGGGAGAAATTATTAGTGGAGATTATTTGGTTAGTGGATGTTCTTCAGCATTTGAAGGTACGGTCGTTTGGGAGCTTTTAGATATATATGGAGTTTCTGTGGATTCTGGATTTACAAATGGTGGAAGCTTCTCAGTCGATAAATTTGAATTTCTTTTAGAAACTGAGATATATAAAAATGGTAAATATTTCTTAGAGGTTTTCGAAACAGACCCTTCAGATGGTGAAAGTTCACTTAAGTTAGATGGAACAGTTCTGCCAATTTATATATACAATGAAACAAGCATTTCAACCACTACTACTATCGTAGAAGTTGAGAAGTTTTTTCTATCAGTAACAGAAGGTGTGCCTGAAAAGTTACAAATTATTGAGGCAAAGCTTGGAACTAAATCAATTTTAGAAATCAACTCTTCAATAAGCACAGAACTTCACATTCATGGATATGACCTATATATCGATGTCCAAAAAGATGAAACTCTAGAATTAGCATTTGATTTTAATATTGCAGGAGAATTTGAAATAGAAGATCACAACTCAGGCTATGAAATAGCCAGAATTAGAGTAAATCCATAAGAAAGTAATTATAAAATTTTCTGTGTTATAGGAATAAATTAGATTTTTTTTCAATTTATTCCTATAACAACATTTATCAAACCTTAATGGAAGGGAAAACCATTTAGATTTTATATCAGTACTAATTTGGGTTTTGCCCGGAGATTTAATTTCAGTGACACCTGTAAAAAAACCGGGCAGTGCCCGGTTAAAAAACAAAAACAAAAGGGCACTTACTTGTGTATACGCCACCAATGCCAGTTGTTTAATTTGTACATATTGATAATTTAAATTAAAGAATATGACATTGCAAGTTAATTATGTAAACAATTTGTTAACTATCTAATGAAATCAAAATGTATATATACCATCATTAAACCTAACATTGAACTCATGAATAAAATAATTCACTCAGTCAATTTAACAAAAATTTATGGTGAGAAGGAAACAAGTGTTACCGCATTAGACAGCATCAATGTTGCATTTAAAGAAAACGAATTTACTGCAATCATGGGTCCTTCAGGTTCAGGAAAGTCAACTTTACTTCATTGCTTAGCAGGATTAGACAGACCAACATCTGGTCAAATATTTCTAAAAGAAGATGACATATCAACTTTAAACGATAAGCAATTAACTAAAATTAGAAGAGACAGCTTTGGATTCGTTTTTCAGGCTTTTAACTTAATCCCTACTTTAACAGCAGAAGAAAACATCACACTACCAGCATCTATTGCAGGAAGAAAACCAGATATGGACTGGGTAAAACAAGTAGTTGAAACAGTAGATATAGGAGATAGGTTAACACACAGACCTAATGAGTTATCTGGTGGTCAGCAACAGAGAGTAGCTGCTGCTAGAGCGATGGCTACAAAACCTGAAGTAATTTTTGCAGATGAGCCTTCAGGAAATTTAGATTCTAAATCAAGCAAAGAACTTTTAAGTTTTATGAAATCCGTTGTGGAGGAGCTTAATCAGACAATAATAATGGTTACACACGATCCTTTTGCTGCTTCTTTTGCCAATAGAGTAATCATGCTGAAGGATGGAGTAATTGCAAGTGACTTAGACAATCCAACACAAGAAGAAATTGTTGCAGAGGTTACTGCTTTAACTAACATCTAATGTTTGGATTTACAAAGCGCCCCCTTTTTTTAATAGCTTGGAAAAACTTAAAAACTTATCCCGTAAGAATTTTTTTAACAACATCCTCAATCATTCTTGGTGTAGCAGTCATTATTGCTTCAAATATTTTTTCAGAAAGTAATAAATCCGCATTTGATAATTTATTCACTGGTATTTATGAGGGAGTTGATTTAGTAGTACAGCCAATACAAGAGGATTTTGCTGAGGGATTTAGTGGCGATGGCGGTCAAGGACCAATTTCTTTTGATGTTAAGAAAATACCTGATCAAAGAATTGAGGAGATTTCAAATCTACCAAGCGTAAAAGCAGCTTGGGGTGAAGTATTAGGTTTTGCCCAGTTCATAAAAATTGTAGATGGTGAAACAGTGTTAATTTCTAACGGATTTGCTCCAACGTTTGGGGCTGCTTGGGATAGCAATCCATATGCAGCGCAATGGTCATTAGTTAAAGGAAATCCACCAACTAATACAAAAGAAGTAGTCATGGATGTTGTAACCGCAGAAAATCATGATTTTTCTGTTGGGGATAGAGTAACAGTTTTAGCTGGTGCAACACCAGCGTCATTTACTATTGTGGGTATTGCCGAGTTTGCTAATGTAGGTGCGCCAGGTGGAGCAACTTTTGCATTATTTGAATTTAGAACTGCTCAAAAATTATTAGATTCAAGAGGAGAAGTAGATTTAATAAATGTAGTTATTGAAAATAATTATGATATTAATGATGTTAAAGCTGAAATAACAAAATTAGATTCAGAAAATTTAAATGTAATAAATGCCCAGGAAGCTGCGGCAGAACAAGCAGATTCTATCAAACAAGGTCTAGATTTTTTCAACACAATACTCAATGTATTTGCTGGAATCGCAATTTTTGTTGGTGCTTTTATTATTCAAAATACATTTAGAATTCTTTTGCTTCAAAGAACAAAAGAGCTTTCGTTACTTCGAGCTTTAGGCACATCAAAAAGACAAATCTACAGATTAGTAATTTCTGAATCTTTGTTTATGTCCGTAATTGGATCTGGTCTGGGTATTGCTCTAGGTATTGGTTTAGCCGTTGCAGTGAAAGAAGGATTGCAATATTTTGAGTTTGGACTACCTGATGGACCATTAGTTTTAACAACAGAAGCTGCAATAACAGGTTTAATTATTGGAATAACTGTTACTATCTTATCTTCTTTACTTCCAGCTAGAAAAGCCTCTCAAGTAAGTCCAATGGAAGCTATTAGAGACAGTGTTTCAACACCTGGAAGGAAATCTTTATTTATTAGATTAATTTTTGGTTCGCTTATTTCTGTCGCTGGGTTTGGAATGTTATTTGGGGTTTTATACGATTTCTTAGATCTTCCGACCCTGTCTTCTCTACAACAAGTAGGTTTTGGTGCGGGTGTAATTTTTATTGGAATCTCTGTAATAACACCATCGATTACAAAGCCTTTTGTTTTTCTTTTTGATAAAGCATACAACTTAGTGTTTGGAATTCTTGGTAAATTGGCTACAGAGAATTCCAAACGAACACCAAGAAGAACTGCGTCTACAGCATCAGCTTTAATGATTGGATTAACACTGATATCTTTGGCAAATGTTATAACCACTTCATTTAAGGCACAGGCTGAGTCATTAATAAGTGAAGTGATACTTGCTGACTATCAAGTAAGCGCTTCTAATGTATTTGTTTCCCCAGGAATTCCTACAGGTTTATCTGAAGAGCTTCTAGAACTAGATGAAGTAACAAAACTTTCAAGAACAAGAGCAACTGTTGTTGGTTACAACCAACGACCCCTTATTCTTGGTGCAGTTGATGAAACTGTATTTGACCTTGTGAAAACAGACGATATTTCTGGAAATAGAAAAGACTTCCTTAAAAAAGATGCATTAGGAATACTTAAACAAACGGCTGAAAGAGAAGAACTTTTTGTGGGAGATGAGGTTGTACTAACAATTCCTGAAGAAGGAGAAAGAACTTTTACTGTCACTTACATTTTTGACTGGACCACTCAACCACCGGCTGAATTTTTTGTACTTCTTGAAAATAACACTTTTTTTACTGACGAATCACTTGATACAGAATTGTATTTTAATGTAAATAAAAAAACTCCAGAACTAGAAGAGAAGATAAATGCGATTGTTGATGAATACCCTGGTGTTGAAGTAAGAGATGAAGACGGACTTGTTGAAGAAGCAAATAATCAAATTCAATTACTTTTGAACGTCATATATGGATTTCTTTCAATATCCATTTTTGTAGCTCTATTTGGTATTACAAATACACTCTCTTTATCGGTGTATGAAAGAACTAGAGAAATAGGATTAATGAGGGCAATAGGAACTTATAGAAAACAAATAAGAAGAATGATTTTTATTGAGTCTTCTATTATTTCAATATTTGGTGCAGCTCTTGGTACAGGATTAGGAATATTCTTTGCATGGAGCTTGATTCAAACACTAGCTGACGAAGGATTCACTGTATTTGCTGTTTCTATACCGCAGACAATTTTATGGATTGGCATTGCAATAATTGCGGGAGTCATTGCTGCAATACTTCCTGCTATTAGGGCGGCAAGACAAAATATCCTCGAAGCTATCTCCTACGAGTAAATATTTTTTAACCTTACAATATTCCTATGGCTCAAGAAGAAATAATTAAGTTATTATCTGAAATGGTAAAGATAAAATCAATTAGTTCAGATAAAAATCATAGAGACGACGTAGATGCTTCATCACAATTTGTTCAAAATTTGTTTGCAGATCTTGGGTTGAACACACAAGTCATAAAAGTTGCAGGTGGTATGCCAGCTGTAGTAGCTCATACAGATATCAATCCTTCTAAAAAAACTGTTCTCCTTTATGCTCACCACGATGTCCAACCCGTTGGGGATATAGACCTGTGGAATACTGAACCATTTGATCCTGTAGTAAAAGATGGAAGGTTATACGGCAGAGGTTCAGGTGATAACAAATCTGGAGTAGTCGTTCATTACAATGTTGTAAAACAACTTTTAAGCGATTTACCAGTAAATATCAAAATTTTCATCGAGGGAGAAGAAGAAATTGGATCTCCTACAATGTCAGATTTTATTGAACAAAACAGACAAGCACTAGAAGCTGACGTAATAATTATTGCTGACTCAGGGAATGTAAAAATTGGTGTACCAACTATTACCACCACTTTAAGAGGATTAGTAGATGCGATTATTGAGGTTGACCAGCCAATGAGGCCAATACATTCTGGTGTTGGCGGAGGAGTTGTTCCTGATGCTTTTATGGTGTTAAGTAGAATTATTACTTCTTTTCATAACGAAAAAGGTGAGCTCATGATCGAAGGTTTAACCCCTACAGATATGCAAGTAACTGAATTAGAAGAATCTTTTCTAAAAAAAATGCTTGGTTCAGATGAAATAAATTTATTTGACACAGAGAGTATTTCAAAAAGACTCTGGTTAGAACCAGCATTAGATGTGTTAGCTATTGATGCGCCCCCAGTTAAGGACGCAGTCAATTTAGTTATTCCTAAAGCGAGTGCAAAAATTAGTCTTAGACTTCCCCCAACTGAAGACCCAGAGCACGCTATGAAAATGCTTGAAGAGCATGTAGTAAAAAATATTCCATGGAATGCTTCTGTTAAATTTATTCCAAACTCCAAAGGCTCTGGTGTAGTCGCAGACCCTAATAAACCATTTACAAAGGAATTAGTTAATAGCTTTAATTCAATTTGGGAAAACGAGACTGCTTATATTGGCGTTGGCGGATCAATACCTTTTGCTAATGATTTTGTTAGGGAGTTTCCTAATGCGGAATTAGTATTAGTCGGTGCGGCTGATGAAGAATTAGGTAATGCTCACGCTCCAAATGAAAGTGTCCAAATTGATCATATTGAAATGCTTATAGAGAGTCTTGTGAAAGCTTTAAAAAATATTTCCTAATCTATATGGAAATAGGAATAGATTCGTTCGCAAAGAAAACTCAAACTAATGAGGGTGGTACTGTTCAAGACGATGCTCTTGCCATGTCTGAACTAATTGAGAGAATAGTCCATGCTGACAAAGTAGGTTTAGACGTGTTTGGTATTGGGGAACACCACAGAGAAGAGTTTTTAGACTCAGCAGCACACAATATATTATCAGCTGCAGCAGCAAAGACAGAAAATATTAGGTTAACAAGTGCAGTTGCTGTAATAAGTGCAATGGATCCAGTTAGGTTGTTTCAAAATTATGCAACATTAGATTTAATTTCAAATGGCAGAGCTGAGATTGTCGCTGGAAGAGGTTCTTTCACAGAAGCATTTCCTCTTTTTGGTTTAGATTTTAGTGATTATGACGATCTCTATGCTGAAAAGCTTGACCTTTTATTAAGAATTAGAGATGAAAACAAAGTTACGTGGTCTGGAAAATTCAGACCTCCTCTAGAAGATCAGACAGTTTATCCAAGACCGTTGCAAGAGAAACTACCTGTGTGGGTTGGAGTTGGTGGCACACCTACCTCTTTTGTAAGAGCAGGAGCACTCGGCCTTCCCTTAATGGTTGCAGTGATAGGTGGAGAAACTCACAGATTTAGACCTTTAATAGATTTATATTATGAAGCTGCAGAAAAAGCAGGCCATGATAAATCCTCTCTAAAAGTCGGTCTTCATTCACTCGGATTTGTAGCAAATTCAAAAGAGGAAGCTATTGAAAAATATTATCCAGGGTATAGAATTTGGTTTAACCAAATTGGAAAAGAGCGTGGTTGGCCACCAGTTACTATGGAGAGATTCGAGCAACAGATCGGCGACTTGGGAGCATATGTTATCGGTGGACCAGAGGAAGTAGCAGAAAAATTAGTTAGACATAGTGAAGCTTTAGGTGGTTTATCTCGTTTTACTTTTCAGATTGATAACGCAGGCCTAACACATGAAGATTTAATGGAAACTTATACATTAATCGGAGAAAAGGTTAAACCTTTAGTTTTAGAGAGACTCTAAATAATCAGGCAAATCAATATCAGCAGAATGTTCTATATCAACTTCTGGTGTTACAAATTTAGTTTCTACAGGTACTACTCCTGACCAAATTGGAAGGGATTTATCAGTCTCTTCTTCTTTAGGCATGCCAGTACGTTGTTTGAGTGAAAATTCATCAATTGTAAATTCAAGCATTGCAGTTTGTATCCATTCATTTTTTGTAGGTTTTCTTGCATCTTCAAACCTTCCTTTAAAAAACCTATCAACCATATTTTCAAACGCAGCATACATAAGTTCTTCATCATCAATTCGTTTAGTTTCACCAAAAACAACTGCTGATTGATAATTCATAGATGAATTGAAAAGACTTTTTGATAAAACTATTCCATATACATTTGTTGCAGACAACGTCACATTTGCATTATTAGCTAATTCTTTTGTAATTCTTGACCCAACAGCAGCGTGTAGATAAATTTTTTCATTGTAAATAGCATGTAGCATTGGAATAGAAAAGACAGTCTCTTTTTGATTAAACGAAACTGTAACGAAATGCGTTTTGTTCAAAAAAGAAAAAAGTTCATTTAAATCATAAGAAGCACGTTCTTTTTTTCTTCTAACTTCAGACTTCTTCACAAAAAAATAATAATAAAATAGTGATTGTATGGAGATAATTTCTGGACAAATAATTGACGACTCAATCTATTTGGCAACTGAATTGCTTGAAATTGCCAAGAAAAAAGAAGCAAGAAAAGAAAAATCTAAAAAAAGACAGTTCGCAAGACTTGTAAAAGACAATCATGCTATCAAGGCTACTCAGCAATTAACCGATCAAGTAATCAGAATAGATTCAAGCAAAGCTTCAGCAAAAATGTTTAGAAGTATTGTTAGGAAAGTAAAATCAAAGGGATTTAGCCTAATAGATTATTTTGGTTTGAAACTTCTTGGATTATTTTCTTATGTTCTAAGACCAGTTGTTCTTTTTATAGTTACAGAAAGAGTAAGAATTGCATCTAGGGGAATTATTAACAGTGCAAATCCTAGAAAACTCAAAAAATATCTTAGGAAAAAAAGTAAAGCCAATGTAGATATTAATCTCAACCTACTTGGCGAAGCAGTACTTGGAGAAGAAGAAGCAGATAAAAGATTTAATGACCTTTTAAATTTAATGGAAATAGATGATGTTAACTACATATCTGTAAAGATTTCAGCAATTGTATCTCAGATCATTCCTTCTGACTTAAAGGGGAGCTGTGAACGAGTAGCAAAGAAATTAAGAGTTATCTATAGAAAGAGTTTTAAAAACAATTGTTTCATCAATCTTGATATGGAAGAGTTTAAAGATTTTGAAATAACATTAGATGTATTCAAACAGCTGCTAATGGAAGAAGAGTTTAAAAATCTTTATGCAGGAATAGTTTTACAAGCCTATTTACCTGAAGCACATTCTGCATTTGATGATTTACTAAGTTGGTCAAAAAAACGTTATGAGGCATATGGTTCAAAAATCAAAATCAGATTAGTCAAAGGTGCAAACTTAGCAATGGAGCGAACAGAAGCAGAACTACATGGTTGGAATCCAGCTCCATATAATACAAAAGCAGAGGTTGACGCAAGCTATTCAAGACTTATCAACATTGGTTTATCCAAAGAAAATAAAGACTCTTTGGTAATTGGAGTTGCTAGTCATAATTTATTTCATATTGCATTCGCACAACAGCTTGCTGAACTCAGAGAAGTTACAAGCATGGTTGAGATAGAAATGCTTGAGGGAATGGCTAATGCAGAAGCAATGGCGGTCAAACAGAAATTTGGATCAGTACTTTTGTACTCCCCAATCACTTTAAGAAAAGACTTTCCTGCAGCAGTAGCTTATTTAGTGAGAAGGTTAGATGAGAACACTTCTGAAGAAAATTATTTGAGAGCATCTTTCACAATTGATATAAACAATAAAGAATTTAACCAGCAAGCAAAGCGATTTTTAGACTCTGTGCACATGTCACATGTTGTAAGCCTTGAGTCTAAGAGAAGAACCTCTACAGCACCAGAAAATGAAGAGCTTTATAGCAACAACTCTTTTGCTAACCAGGCAGATGAAGATATAACAAGTAAAAAATTTGTTGATGCTGTTGTTAACAAGTTATATATGTTTGGTAAAAGCCTCATTCCAGTAGTAGTTGGTGGGAAAGAAGAACTTAACCTTGAAAGAGTAACAGTTGGCGAACCAGGTGAGGGAAACAAGCCTTTTTATTCTCACAATGTTGCAAATTTAGAAACTATTGAGGATGCAGTTAGGATTGCAAAATTTGAGCAAAAAAATTGGTCTGAAACAAAACCACAAAAAATTCATGAGATATTTGGCAATGTTGCAAAAAATATGGAGAACGACAGAGCAAGATTAATTGCTGCAATGATAAGAGACTCAGGGAAAACTATACAAGAAGCAAATGTAGAGGTCTCAGAGGCAATTGATTTTGCAAGATTATATGGTCTGACAGCATTAAATCCTAGTGAGGGTTCGCAACCATGTGGTCTCGTTGTTGTTGCATCACCCTGGAATTTTCCATATGCTATTCCAGCAGGAGGAATAATTGCAGCACTTGTATCTGGTAATACCGTTATATTTAAACCAGCACCAGAGGTTGTACTGGTTGGATGGGAATTAGTTAACCAGTTGTGGAAATCAGGTATACCAAAACAGGCTCTTCACTTTGTCCCAACATTAGATAATGAAGTTGGTCAAAAGTTAATATCTCACCGAGATGTTGACAAAGTTGTTTTAACTGGAGCGTATGAAACAGCTGTAAAGTTTAAAAGTTGGAGACCAGATTTAGACTTAGTAGCAGAGACAAGTGGAAAAAATTCAATAGTTATAACAAATAGTTCAGATATTGATCTTGCAGTTTACGATATTGTAAAGTCGGCTTTTGGTCATGCAGGTCAAAAGTGTTCTGCAGGAAGTCTCGCAATTGTCGAGAAAGAGACATACAACAGTCCTTTATTTTTTAAACAGTTAGTGGATGCCACAAATTCGCTCTCGGTGGGCAATCCTACAGATCTAGGAACTTCCATGGGACCAATAATAAAAGATCCAGACGAAAAACTTTTAAGAGCACTTACTAAGCTTGAAGAAGGAGAAGAATGGTTGGTGAAGCCAAAAGCACTAAGTAATAGTAATTGCTGGACTCCAGGTATAAAAATTAATGTACAACCTAACTCATGGACTCATATGAATGAGTGGTTTGGTCCAGTCCTAGGGATAATGAAAGCACCAAATCTGAAAAAAGCCATCGAGTGGCAAAATGCAACTGAGTATGGACTAACAGCAGGTCTTCATTCCCTCTCTACAAAGGAATGTAATTATTGGTTAAAAAATGTAGAAGCTGGAAATTTATATATCAACAGACCAATAACAGGCGCAGTAGTAAACAGGCAACCTTTTGGCGGTTGGAAAAAAAGCAGTTTTGGTCCAACAGTAAAAGCTGGATCCAGTTTTTATCCGAGCATCTTTAAAAAATACGAAGAGGTAAAAGATTACGACATGTTGGTAAACGACTTACAAGAACTTTGGAATGTTAAATCAAAAAAAATTAAAAATGATGATTTGCAATCTGAACATAATTATTCAGTTTTATACCCTCACAAAAAAGTTTTAATAGTTCAAGATGAGAATCCTGACCCGGAAATAAAAAAATATTTAGATGCAATTAAAAAAATATTTGGAATGACTATTGATGAAATAAAATATTCAAAACTGGAAGATAATGATTTTATCCATAAATATTCACTAGTTCGCTGGCTAAGCAAAGACCCTGCTCCTGAATGGATTTATAAATATAATTTTTCTATAGATACCAATCACATTGTGCAAGATCATCAAAGAGAGCTTTTTTCTTGGACAAGAGAACAAAGCGTTTCTATAACTAACCATAGATACGGAAATATAGGATTTAGCCCTGTATCTATTGAAAATATTTAGCATATTCCTATGTTTAGAAAAATAACTCTAACAAAAGTGATTCTAATTTTGCTCCTTTTTTACATACTTTTTTCTCAGGATGACACAGCAAGAAGATTTAAACAACTTCCCGAACTATTATTAAATTATTTTTAAAATGAATTTATGAATCTTAAAGACTTCACGGATGTCGAATATATAAATCTAATTACATACAAAAAAGATAAAACGTCTATCACAACTCCAGTATGGGTTGCAGGTTTTTCTAATTCATTAGTTATAACAACAAGTCTGAATGCAGGAAAAGTTAAGAGGGTTAGAAACAATGGCTTAGCAACAATTTACACTACTAACCAAAGTGGTTCTAAAAAGTTGTCAGAAAGCTTGGATTTAAAAGCATCGCTCATAGAGAATGAAGATTTAAAAAAACAGGCTGCAGATTTAATTAGAAAAAAATATGGCATGATGGCAAAAATGATTATGAAAGGACCCGATGAAAATAGGGCAATTATCAGATTAGAAGAAAAAGGAGGTGAAAAATGATGTGTCCTGAGTGTGGATGTGAAGATGAAAATTAATTTAAATTATCTTTATGCCATTTTATGACGTGATCAAATCTCTGCTTTCTGTGATTTGGGGTTCCAGATCTAGAAAGTTCGTGACTTTCACCCGGAAATCTTAGCATTGCTGTTTTCACACCCCTTCTTTTAAGGTTAGAAAATAACTGCTCCGCTTGTTCTATTGGACACCTGTAGTCTTCCTGTGAGTGAAGAATGAGGGTAGGAGTCTTAATATTTGACGCATAAGTAATAGGACTTTTCTTTCTATATAAATTTATATTTTTATCCATATCATCAAGCAAATACATCTCAGGAAAACCTATTCCAATATCAGACGTTCCAACCATAGTTTCCCAATTTAGAAGTGCTCTTTCAACAATTGCAGATTTAAACATATTTGGATGATGACTAATTATCCAAGAGGTCATAAAACCACCATATGAACCACCCATAATTCCGTCATTTTTATTTGTAATACCCATTATTTTTTTCATGCTTTTAAACGAAGTAAGCACATCGTGCATATCTGTTACACCCCACTTATTACCACAAACGTCTCTTAAGAAATCATGACCCCTTCCGCTTGATCCTCTTGGGTTACAAGCAATAACATTAAAACCTGCAGAAGCATATGTTTGAAACTCATCAAAAAAGGTAAACGCATACTGGCTTGCAGGTCCACCATGTATATTTAAGATTGTTGGTTTATCTTTACCTACAAAAATTCCCCAAGTATCTATCTCAGATTTTCCAGTATCAATTCTTTCATATTTACAGTCCCAGGTTTTCACCTTTTTGGTAAAAAATTCATTGGCTTTAGATATTTTTGTAAGTTGACCGTTACTTAACTCGTATATTTCATCAGGATTTGAAAATGAATTTGCTATTACATATTTTTTTTCATTGTTAATAGCAAAATCTTTAATTGTAACTTCTGAATTTATTAGGTCTATATTGTTTGTTCCATCTCGTAGTAAAGTTTTTCCAGAGTCTTCATATAAAAAATAGAGTATAGATTCATTCACTTCCGCTTTAATTATGTTTCTATCAAATGAGTGATACTTAAAAGATACTTTGCCTGATTTTGAAATTTTTAAAACAGTCGTGTTTGTAGGCCAGTCAAATCTTTTTCTCATACCTACTGCATGAAGCCCACCTTCGTAATAGAAAAGATTTTCCATGCTGCCCTGAGAATAAATTTCTTTTAATTTTGAACCTTCTAATGCTCCAATTTTTTCTTCCAGCATGGTTCCCTTAGAGTTGTATTGATCAAAAGAAAGCACAAGACCTTTGTCTCCTTCCACCAATGATTCAATAGAGATAATATTTTTTGCATCGCCATCAATAATTTTGTTGAATTTTTTGGTACGAATATTTACTTTGTAGACATTTGCTCTTTTATTGTAAATTATGCCTCTAGTATCAAATCGAAAAGGAAGATTTTCATAGTACATAGGTTCAGAATTTTTATCTTCAATATTTTTAAACTCTTCACTCCACTCACTTGTAATGACATACATTGACTTTCCATCTTTACTTAGTGAATAGTTACTTATACCTCCTTCAATTTCAAAGATAGTATCTATAGACCTACCTTCTTGCATATGAATTATTGATAAGGTTTTTTTCGATGTACTTTTGTCTTGAACAGTCCTATTTGTTTTTACATAAAAAACGATGTTTTCTTTTTCCCCAAATTTTGGATTACTAAAGTTGTTGTTACCTGACTTAAAACTTTTCCACTGCCCATTACTTCTTTTCCATAGTTCACTTATATATGTATTTGTTTCAAAATCCATTCGAGTACTTTGAACTACTAAACTGGTACCTTTTCCAACTAAGTTAGATAATGTATTAAAAGAGTTTAGGTCAGAAGGCTTCATGTATTCCTAATTATATTTGATTACTTTATCAGCCACAACTGTTATTACCATTGAAGATAGTAAAGCTACGGCAAAAGTATTTAGGTCAGCTAAACCGTAAAGGTCTGTTGGAACAAACACACCTCCAGGATTTAATTGAGGGTCTATAGAAACGTACCTATAAATATAAGCAGAGATTAGAGATCCAACAAATGGAACTACAAGTAAAATATCCTTGCTAGATTTTTTTATTCTGTAGAAAGCTGGAAATACAAGGCAAGCTGCAAATAAGTCAGCTACTAAAAAGACATTAAAAATACTTGTTACTTCATTCGAAATAATCAAAGCAATGCCAACAACTAGTAGTGTTATTAACTTAGCTTCTTCAGATTTTTTCTTTATGATATCTAGTGAAATGGTTGAAGCAATTGCGTTTTCTAGAGTATCGATACTAGATGTTACAAGAAGAGTTGCTAATGAAATCAACAACATAATTGTAAAATTATTTAATTCCAACTGGTCAATAAAGCTTAAAGCAGGTACCTCCAGGCCTTTACCTGCACCAACTGCACCACCTATTCCCAAGATAAGGATTGTTAAAAAAGCACCTGTCCCTGAATAGATACTTGCTTGTTTGATAACTTTTGAGTTTTCAGCAGAAAAAGTTCTCTGCCAATAACCCATGGAGAAAACCTCAGCCGCAGTTACAGCTATTATTACAGCAAGGGCAGATTTGAGACTAAAAGTTTCAAATGAGTTTAATCCTCCTGAATTTGCTAAAAAAATTATGTCAGAAAAACTATTTTGACTAAACCAAATCATTAGAACAGTAGCTAGTAAGAAAATAATTCCATAACTTTGTATCCTATCTGTAAAGTATGAAGCTTTAAATCCATGTCTAAATAAATAAGCCAATGTAGTTATTGCAACAAGCAAACTTACCAGCACCCCACGAACAGAGGATATTGATTCAAAAACAAAGCTAATTGATGCAAACTCAGCAATTAAAAAAGCTCCCATATAAATAACAGCTACTACTGAAACGATTTTTTGTGCAATAGTTCCATATTTTGTCTCTACGAATTGTGCAAGAGTTGCACCATTTGGTAATAATTCAGCAATTTTAGGACCAAATATATAA
>Ga0208917_1000954_pt1 | contig 14520 bp, 11 predicted proteins | sample DEB08_DNA_10_FD_185500 | JGI IMG/M metagenome (GOLD analysis project Ga0208917, IMG submission 185500) | Aqueous microbial communities from the Delaware River and Bay under freshwater to marine salinity gradient to study organic matter... | ecosystem: Environmental > Aquatic > Marine > Coastal ...
TACCACTGCGTCTTAGCTTGCATGGGCGCGCCAGACACCAAGAAGGCGACCGTCGCCTGGTTCACCGGCTTCTTCGATGAGATGAATTGCAAGCCCCACCGCTACGACTTCCGCACACCCAAAGGCATCCCGGAGTATTACCACCTGGGCTATGAATTTGCCTACGTCTACAGCCAGCAGCTCGATGCTCTGCGCGCTCGAGAGGAGGCTGATTATGTTCAGTGACCAGAACGATCTCATCTGCAAAGCATTTGTGCAGGCCCGCAGTAAACTGCGAAACCCACACCGAGACAGCCAGGCGGCTCGAGGCAAGTACGCAAAGCTCGAGGCGATCGTTGCCTTAGTCAATCCGATCCTGGTCGAGCACGGTTTAACCTTTACCCAAACGGTCAAATGCACCGCTGCCCATATGCGCGTCAGGACTACGCTGATCCATGAATCTGGTCAGACCATGTTCACCGACAGCGCACCTATGCAGTTTGGTGACAAGCCTACGCCTCAAACCATTGGCGGTTTGACTACATACGCAAAGCGCTATGGATTGCTGGCCATGCTGGGAATCGAGCACGATCTGGATGATGACGGCCAGACCGCCATGCAGGCGTTTATCAGCGAAGATGAGGACGCTGACGGGCCGAAGTCAAAAGGCAAGACCAAGACTCCGGCCAAGGCAGCAAAGCTGGAGATCAAAGCCGAGCCCGAGCCACCAAAAGCCCCGGAGCAAAAAACCATTGATGCCCTGGCGAAGAAGATTGCCGCCGGGGATCCGATTGCGGGAGCGATCCAGCTCCTCAAGTCAAAGGGATTGGTCGCTACCCCGGATCAAATGAAGATCCTCGAGGACGCAGTTCCTGATACCGGGGAGGCCGCATGATCTACGTTGACTTAGACCAGGGCACCCCCGAGTGGGAAAATTGGCGTGACGAGCACTGGGGGGCCTCTGACGCCAATAAGCTGATGGGCTCCAGCGCTGACCGCGAGAAGTTATTGCGGGAAAAGGCAACCGGGGAGAAAGAGCAATTCGATGAATTCACCTTGGCGCTTTTCGATAAAGGACACAAGGCTGAAGCCGATGCCCGGCCGATCGTTGAGCAGTATCTGGCGCAAATGGAGCCGGAGAATAGTTCGTTTTACATCCCTTGGAATAAGGGTGAGAGCTTCCTACTGCCCCGCTGCGGAGTAGTAGAACCCGCCGAGTTCCCAGAGGATCAGCCGGAAGAAGTGCGTGACACGCTGGCAGTCAAGCTGTCGGCGTCATTCGACGGGATCACCTGGGACGGCAAGCTGATCTGGGAGCACAAGCTCGCGAACAAAAAGTTGATTGCGGCACTCGATGCCGGAATGGTTCCAGATACGCACTACTGGCAACTGGAGCACCAGCTCTTAGTCTCCGGTGCGGAGAGGGCAATCATGTGCTGCTCTGACGGCACTGCCGAGAATATGCACATGGCTTGGTACACATCGAAGCCAGAGCGCAGAGCGAAGCTGATCGACGCCTGGATGCAGTTCGCCAGAGACGTCGAGAATTACCTACCCCCGATTGATGCCAGTGAGCTCGAGGACTTCCAGTCCCTAGAGAATCGCCGGAGCCTGATCGCAGATCAGATGCTCGATCTGAAAAAGCAGGACGAAGCGATCAAGCAGGAAATGCTGCACTGGCACGAAGTCAACGCACACGCAAGGCAGAAGGTGCAGGGCCGAGAGTGGCAAATCATCCCCATCAAAGGCCGCAGCTCTATCTGTTGGGAAAAAGCATTTAAAACCGAAGCCCCGCACATCGATCTGGAAAAGTACCGGGTTCATGGCGAGGACAGTGTTCAAGTAAGGAGAATGAAATGACCGTTAATACTGCAATTCTGATAGGCAACCTGGGCAGCGACCCAGAGGTGAAAGAGCTCCCCAGTGGAGCCCGGGTAGCCAACGTCAGCCTCGCAACGACAGAGCGCTGGAAGGATAAAAACGGTGAGCGCCAAGAGAAAACAACCTGGCACGACTTAGTTTTTTGGAATCAGCAGGCCGACATCGTTGCCGAGTACGCCAAGAAAGGATCAAAGCTCTACGTCGAGGGATCAATCGACAAGCGTAAGTCTGACCAGGGCGGTTACTTCACAGACATCAAGGTTAAAAACTTTCAGTTCCTTGATTCCAAGGGCTCCAGCTCTAGCGACTCAGAACCCAGCCAGGGCTCAGCGTTCGCAGACGAAGATATCCCGTTCTAGGAGGCAATCATGGAGCACATAGCCGACATCAGCATTGCTAAGCGCATGGATGACAACCGCCGCAAGCTAGACAGAGCGATCGAGAAAGCGCACCAGGAGCTCGATGGCGACCCGGACATGGTGAATAACCCGCCTCACTACCACATCGCTGGTACTGAGGTGGTTCATATCCTCGAAGAGATGGGCCCGCATTACAACGGAACAGAGGGCTTTCACATCCTGACCGCCGTTCAGTATCTGCTCCGGGCCCACAAGAAAAACGGCTGGCAGGATATTGAAAAGGCGCACTGGCATCTTTCCAGGGCCGTCACCGTAGAGGCGTCCAGTGATTAAAACCCGGGCGGATGTCATACGTTGGGCCAACGTTTTGATCGAGCACCACATGGTTCATGCCGCGGAGGATGAGTCTCCGCCGGAATTTATCAAGGTGGATCCCGTCGATTTAATCCAAGCAGCCATTGCCCTCGAGACTGAGGGCTTTGGCTTGCCCACAACCTTTGAAAAAATCAATGAGTGACAATATGCAAACCAAAGACTGTCCTTCATGCGGGAAGGTTGCAGTCGAAGTGATTTCGTATGCCCGCAGCGATAAGCCGGAAGGCGTCAGGATCGGCTGGTATTGCAGTTTTTGCCGCAACTGGGATCCCGCGATCGGCAGAGAGAAAAAGGTACAGGACGATGGCTAACTTGATCGCACTGGACAAGTGGTGTGAAGATACTGGGATTCCGCGCACTACGTTTAAAAACTGGAAGCGCAAGCTGACGAAAGGCAGGCACTACTATGTTGTGGGCAGAACCACGATCGTTGACCAAGAGGAGCTGACTGCATGGCTAAAGGCTTACGATGGCGACGAGGAGCGTGGGAGTGCCAGGTCACAATACATGGGCAGCGGCACTACAAGAGCTTTCGCTACGCCAACTCTGACGCTGGCCTACGAAAAGCGATCGCCGCCCGGGAGGAATGGGTAAGGCAGCTCACCCACGGAGAGCGCCGGTACGACTCCACCCTGCCCTTCGGCAATCTCGCTCAGGCGTTCCTCGATCAGACTGACGTAAAGCCTTCGACCGGGTACAGCTACAAGCAGATCCTTAACCAATACTGGATGCCGACACTGGCCACCAAGCCGGTGTATACGATCCGGCCATCTCATATCAGAGAGATCCTGGCGTCACACAACGTATCCCAGAAAACCAAGAAGAACGCTCTGATCCCTCTCCGCCTGGTGTTCAAGCTGGGCCTCGAGGAAGAGCTGATTTCATCGAACCCGGTGGATGCCGTCAGCATCAAGCGCCACCAGAAGCCCGCGATCCAGCGTTTCACGCCCTCAGAAAAGGCGAAAATTTTAGGCAGGCTAGAGGGTGACTCCTGGCTGTTTTACAAACTGGCGTTCGAGACAGGCATGAGAACCGGGGAGATTCTGGCGCTGAGATGGGAGGACATATCCGGGGATACGATCCTGGTCGAGCGCGCGATGGTTCGCAGGGAGATCACCGACACCAAGATCCACAAAGTGCGACAAGTGTTTATCAATCAGGAAATGGTCACCCTGCTCTCCAACCACCCTAGACGATTTGCCGGGGGTGCGATCTTCCTCGATCAGAACGGCAACCAACGCCGGGAGACGAAAAAATATCTGGCCGACTGGACTGCCACGCTCAAGAAGTGCCGGATGACCTACCGCCGCCCCTACATCTGCCGGCACACCAGGGCATCTGAAATGCTCATGGCCGGGGTCGAGCCCGCATTTGCGGCCAAGCAGCTCGGTCACACCACAGAGATGTTTCTCAACACCTACGCCGACTGGATCTCAGGTGTGAAGGATCGAGATCAGGTCAACCTACTCAACAGCATCTAGCCTGGGTAAATAGTGCGTTTGTCCCTCATTCACTCCTGCGGTTACTACTGCGGTTTTGTCGCGCTGTAACCCGCGTGGTTGCTAGGTTTCTGGCTACTCCTGCGGTTTTCCCTGGGGCACTCCTGCGGTAGCACACATCACCCCTGATAGGGCTTAACGTCCTTATCGTCGTTTTTCGTAAGTCAATAAACCTCCGAAACCTCCGGAAATCCCGGAAATCCCGGAGCTCAAAATAACCCGTGACCAAAATTTACAACCCCAAAAAACGCTGTAAGCCACTGTTTTAATTTGTGTTATTGCGTTTTTGCGCCTAAGTTTTGCACACTAATAGTATGGGTGGTGCGATTTCGACGAAAACCGCTGGACTACCCCAGACCTAGTATGTGCCGGCAGACCCCTAGAAGCTGCCGGCAGACACGCAGAAATGTGGCAAAAGGCGGGTAAAAGGCGGGTAAAATAAAGAGGCCGATCGTAACTTATTGATTACGATGGATAAAAATGGGGTGGCTGACGGGTCTCGAACCCGTATTGGAAAGTTTCGTAGATCCTCGTATAGCCTATAACTGCGGCCCGGGAGGGCGATTACAGGCTCGTTAGAGCTGTACGAGGATATAAAAGGCGGGCAAAAAAGGCGGGCAAGGTCTTACAGCAGTGTCAGCATTGGGGTCACTTCCTGACACCGTAATTTGGTCGCCCAACCATTGAGCAACCAAATATTTTGGTCGCCCAACTAACGAACGACCACTTTTTTCTGGTGGCTCTGCACTCACCACAGAGGGCGTCCTCGATCGGTACGCCCGCCTTGTTGCAGATATAGCAGTGCCGCATCAGCCTGCTGCGAAGGCCAGGAGGGCGATCAGAATTACATTGAACAGAACTGCGCCGATGAAGAACAAGCCGGCTTCTGCTTCTGTAAGGTGCAGCATCCTAGATTTGCACTCCTTTCCGATGGATTTAATGAACGTCATATCGATTACCTCGTTGGGTTGATGGATTCTGTAAGTGGGATTGCGGGACGAAGTAGGCTGGCCTGCCGCCTGCTGGATCTTTCCAGTACCGTTCATGCTTAGCGTCTCGAGCGTAAATGCCTCCGTGGAAACGGTATTCCCCGTTGCCGCCGGTCAGCAGATAAATAAAGCGACCGTCATCATCACGGTCGTGAACAATCAAATCGTATGTGTGCTTGCTCCTGGTTCGGACATCAACATCGCCAACGTCCGGGGCCCGCATCGTGCCTTTCCCGTCCCAGTAGATACCCAGGTGCTTGGCTAACGCCATCTCCCCCAGGGCACCTTCGATATGGAGCTGCCAATCATTTTTGTTTCCAGCGCCATACGCCGGGACAGCTCCGTTTTTCAGGTTTTGTATTTGTCGCTGTATGCCAACCTGGGCCGCGATCTGCATCTCGGCCAGAGAAAGTCTGATATTCAAACCGAAGTTATCAGCGAGTAAACGGAGTAAATGACAAAGCCGCTAACGCAAATACCCAGGAACACTGCAATGCAGTCGAGCAGGAGCTGCCGGCGCTTTCGTTGTTTGTATAGTGTCCGCTCCCGGCGCTCCTTGATCTCCCGCCGCATCGCCATCATCTCGCGGTAAACCTCAGTGCCATAGACCATGCAGATCATCGATCTGATAGAAGCCTCATGCTCTTTCAGTTTTTGGCGAGCGATTGTGGCGTTTAGCGCCTCCTGTTCTACTGATTCCCCGCCAAATAACTGCTTAAACAATGGCGGGTTTTCTGCCTCCTCCTCTGCCTGGGCTATGTCAGAAGCCAGCGTGTACCACTGGCCCAGCTTGACTGCCACCTTCTCGATCTCAGCCCCCCTGGCAACCAATCCTTCAATGCCCTTAACGACGGTGCCAGCCATCGCGAGCATAGATAAAGGATCCATGATTACTGCTCGAATTGTTCGGAAAGAATGTTAGAGGCGATTCCATACCTCTCGAGGATTTGTTGCGCTTTCTCCGGGCCAAGAACCCTGAGAGCGCCCAGGTACTCATTCCTGACAGATGCAGCGCTTAGCATCATCGGTGGAACCTGGCCTTGCATGAGGTAACCCATGTCGAGCTTCCCAAAATTGGCAGCTTTGAGCGTTTCCATAATCTGCAAGTCGCTAAGCCCTGCAGACCTGGATGCGGAAATCAGCCGCAGCGCCTCGTCGAATGTCCTTTGTCGCATCGCCAGGGAGCGTTCAACAGCCTCCCGTATACCTTCTTCTCCAGCTAGGTTTGGATCCCTCAGCACAGCTTTAAGTTGCGCGCTGGCTTCATTGCGGCGCTCCTTGATATCTATCGAGCGGAATCGCAACGCAGTCTTGGGATCGAATGTGGTGGTGCGGAATCCAAAGAAAGCAGCCGCCTCGTCCTCGAGGGTGTAGACCTTCCCGTATGGAGTGACCGGGGCCTCTACAGCCTTATAGATTCTCCGGGCGTTACCAATGATCCCTGGTTCCACTGCCTTAGAAACATGAGCAGCCATATCCGCAGCTTGCTGTGCGGCAGTGTCGCTATCGTTGTAGATTGCCCCACCAGTTGCCTTCTCGTTTTTGGCCACCTCAAACAATGCTGTGGCAAGAATGTCCGATCCGAAAAATGGTCGAACCATGTCCTTCGCCGCAGAAATAAACTCTTCTTCCCAGGGCTGGTCACGCAGAACCGCGTTGATCGGACGCTTGAAGTAGTTGTACGGATCCATAAAAGAAACGTCCAGGTACTCGAGCTGCCCTTTGTCGTTTCGTCCCATAAATAGGAAGTTGGAGTTTTCCATCCAGTACGGAGACATGAGACGGATCGCCTCCTCCTCATCATCAGAGACATCAAACATCTCTTTAGTGATGGACTGAATGGCATAAGGCATAGCCGCAGCCATACTCATCCCGGTCAACCGCTTGACACCCAGGGCCCTGCGGCCTGGAGTCTGCATATCCTGCGCGGCGATCTTCATCATGTTGTACTGAGTGCGGATGATTTCAGCCGGGAAGGAAACAAACGTGCCGGCGAGCGGGAATCTCCGCAGCGCGTTCACGAAATTACCGACCAGGGAATATGTCGGATAGGTATTGCGGATGCGGTTTGCGGCCTCGACTTCAGCCTCCGCTTCGCTCATGCCCGTGCCCAAGAGGTTCGCCTTTTCGTTCTCGTAGCCGACGATCTTCCAGAAGTCATCACCGAACTGGTACATCCGCTGCGCGACCGTTGCCAGGTCTTTGACTGTGCCCTGGACTGCACCCATCTCTGCGCGCTCACCATCGAACAACTTGGTTTCTTCCAGCAGACGCATCATCTCGCCGGCAAAGGGTGTGTCATAAACCACGCCGAGCTCTTTCAGCCTTCTTAGATACGCGAGCTTCCCGGCGTTACCATCACGGGTGAAGTATTCGCGCATAACCGAGAGCGATTTCTGCGTCTTTGTCAGATCCCAGTGACCGTTCGCCATAGCGAAGAAGGCAGCAGACATGAAGTTTCTGAACTGCGTGGTCGGTGCCAGGACGGTCTTGCCGAACTTAATGCCACCGTTCAGACGAATGATCGCCTCCGGCATCCCAATGAAGTCTCGCACCTTGCCGACATCGGAAAATGCCTGGGCTACATCTCGAGGTGCATACAAGCCGTTCAGCGGCTCTAGGGACTTGTTGCCTTCTACTGCGATCCTGGTGGTATTGGGTGGCCGGTTATCTTCCGTGAATAAGAAGTTACCCATCCCGATCTCTTTCACCTTATCCAAGAACCGGGTGTTATGAATCAGCCGCGCCATCTTGGTTGTGGTCTTGGCGTAGTTGACCCGGGGATCCTGGTACTCACCCAGGAGCGCACGAATCTCAGGCGCTATGTCTTTCCGCTTCTGCAAGATCGACAAGTCTTTAGCACCCAGCTTGGACTCCTTGATGAAGGACTCCATCGATCCGTAGGCAGTGCCCTCCTTGAGAATGTCATTCAGCACCACTTCAACGCGCTCAGCAATGCGATCAGAATCCATGCCGGACTCTTCCATCCGACTGCTCAGATATCTCCTGGCGTCATTCAGCACGTTATCCGGCACATTCTCGAACCAGTTAGCGTCATCGAACGCCCGGTACGATCGGTTTACATACTTGCCGGTGTTGGAGCGAATGACGTTAAGCAGACTGAGCTGAGATATTGCTTTCTGAATATCGTTGATTGGCTGGCGCAAATCAGTGCTCATTCCCTCTGCCGCAGCAGACTCTTGGAACTGCGCTTTTGCCTGGTCGAGAATGGCATTAGCTTCGCGCTTATTGTCTACCTCAGACGCTCTCATATAGGCGTCCAGGAGCTCTCTCTGGGGCCCTGAGAACGTCGCTAGGAGCTCCCCTGCCTGGCGGTCGAGAATCTTGATGTACTGCTTAGACAGCCCATCAATGCTCTCTCTCATGCCGATGATGGCTTCTTTGACCGGCTGCGGCAGTGAGTCATCCAGCCTGCCCGCCAGGGACTCATTCAGCCTGGCTTGCTGATCCGCCGGCAGCGACTCGAGGCTTCCGCCCATCGTGCTCTTGACTGCCTTCTCGAGCTGCTTGACGTAATAAACCGTATCGAATTCGACGGACGCTAGTTGATTGTCGCGGGTGATCTTCTCGTCGAATACGGCTTTAGGCAGCAGACCGCCAGGGGCGAGCTCACGCCTGGCTTTTCTCTTCACCCTCTCTACCAGGGTGACATCCTTCTCGCGGATGCGCTCGTTCTCTTTCTGGAACTGGCTAGGCTCATTCAAGAACAGGGAGATACCTTCAGATCGCTGTTTCTCGACTGCCTGCTCAGTGATCGGCACAGCCCATCCGGCCACGGCCATTTCATTCATAAGCCTGTTGCGGAGCTCGATTTTGGCCTGCTTGATCGCATCCTGCCTGTTCTCGACTCCGCGAGTGCCTAATACACGAATTGAGCCGCTCATTCTGGTCGGTATGCCGTCCTGCACACCATTCCGAGGCAGCTTATCGGCATTGAGTCCAAGCTCGATGTTGGGGTACTCGACGTCGACTCTCCATTCATTGATGCCGCCCATGCGGGCTTCAAAGCCGTCCTCCTCCATGTAGGCTGCTTTCTCTACCTTCTTTATTTGCAGAGCGGCCATAGCTTGATCTATGACTGCCAGCTCTTTATCCGCAACCTTGCCGCGTATCGTCACTGGAACGGCTTTAGCGCCGGCAACCTTCTCGAGCTCTTTGCGCCACTTCTGGTCATAGATTGCCGTGTAGTCTCTACCCCACCGCAATCCTGGACGGTTTGAGCTGGTAACCACCAGGTAATCTTTGGCCTCTTCAGCCGCAGTTGCGAAGGCCCTTTGCGCCGCCAGTCGGATGTACTTATCTCCAGGCAGCGGAGGTCTAGCCGCGATGCGCTCTGAAGTCATGCGATTTGCAGTCGAATCAACTCGCTCTTGCGCGTCCTCAACTCGCTTTTCGTTTTCAGTCGCCTCATCAAGCAGCCGACCATATTCAAAGAGCGCGTTAGCTAACTCATCCTGGCGGGGCGTGTAAGCAGCGCGCTCTGGGTTGCTAGGTGGCCGTGTAGGATTCGCAGAGTTAAACGATGCGGAAGCCTGCTCCGGCGTATAACCAAGCACTCTCTGCTTGAGTGGGCCATAGCGCAGAATTGACAGCGAATTGCCAATAGGCAAGTCGTATTTCTCGAAAATGTCCATCCGGCGGTTAAGGTTTTCTGGCCCGGATATGCCTGGCGCAAAGTTGATTGAGTTGCCGTCCTCAAACATCGTGCGGAGTTTTTCACGGATCATTTTTCTTACGCGAGGCAGGCCACCGTGCTCATCATCTCTGATAAGTCGATCCAGAGTTTTTGTTTGCCGGCCTTCCTGGTTTTTAATGGATGTCTGAGTCAGCCTATACAAAGCTGATTTGCCGCGTTGCGTCAGGATGGGGTCTAGCTCAGAAATCAAAAGCGCCAACTGATAGGCATCCATCGACACAGCCCTGTCAGATGCGTAGCCATTTTCCTCCATGACAGTCTGCCTGGGTGTTGTGCCCAGGAGCCCGAAATCTGTGCGTTCACCGTTCTTGTAATCATCGAACGAGGCAATCCGAATCCTAATTTGCTCGAGCTCATTGTTGATGATCTGGCGGTCTAAATTGGCAGACTCCAAATCTTCCTGGAACCCAGCTACCCGCTCATCGAAGTCAGGATCTAAGCGGGATATATCTAATCCCTGTTTCCGAACCGCAGAGCTCCAATCTGACTGAGCCTCTTCTACGAACAGCGCTTTGCCCTCGAGGTATTCGTTTGTAGTGCCGGGGCCATCCAACATCAGCGTATTGATGCGGAGAGAATCCTCATGCGCTGCCGGGCGGTCGAAGGAACGATCCGTGGTGATAACGTCATAGACAGTGTTGACGTCAAAATGACTGCCCGCGTACTGGCCCCAGGCGTTGTTTTCTATCTCGAGGGTGAACTCTCGGTACTCAGACCAGTTTGTTTCACCGTCCAGGTCATCATCAAAATACTCACGGAATTTAGCGCTGCCTTTTTCTCGTGCCTCCATCATCAGCTCGTCGCCATATATGAAGTCGCGAGCGCGCATAAAAGCCTCACTCAGCTCTGATTCATTGACGTTAAGAACTTCTGTAAATTCCCGGTCAGAGTACTGGCCGCGCATGGCGCTTGCGGTAATTGTCCAGCCGTAATCTTCGTTGCCTGAGATTTTGATAGACGCCAATGAGGCCATATCATCTTCGGTTTGCTGGCCGGCCTCTTTGACTGCCTGCTTGACGTCCTCAGAAATCGAGTAAACCTGGTATGGGCTTTGAGCCTCCTGCATCCGCGCCAGGCTCTCGACTTCGGCTCTCAGCTTTTCAGTTAAATCTGGCGACAGCTCGCTGATTAGCTGACCACGAGCCTCAGACTGCGCCATGTATGACACCGGCTCGCCATCTATTTCGGTGGGCACGTTCAGCAATGCGTCTAACGCCTGCCCGTCCTCAGAGTCGCTGCCAAATTTCTGTATTAAATTTTGTGCGGCAGTCTCAATCAGATAATCCTCGTCACCACTCATGGCCTCATCGACGTAGTTGTTAATCAAATCTTCGTCAACGATCACTCTCACAGAAAACAGTTTTTCGTTTGTTACCGTTCCGAGATTGAGCAGGCTATCTTCATCCAGATCATACTCAGCGACTGCCTGGTATTCCGTGTACCGGGGTCGGCCCTTCATCTCCATATAGTCGAGGATCTGCTGACGGCTATAGCGCGTCTCTGGCTCCAAGAACTGCTCGATCCTGGAGAACCGCGCCTCATCAGGCTTCATGCCCTGTGACTTCAAGAAGGACAGGATTTGATCGCCGCGCACTAATGCGTCCGGGTTTCTCTTGGACGCCTTGAATATCTTGTCGCCCTGGGTCAGCAGGATCTCTTCAATGCCGGAGTAGAAATTGAATTCATCTCGCGGTGCTCTGCGCCCCTCCTGCATATCTGAGAAGCGCGAGTCGGTGTCCGTTGCCGCACCCAGAGCCTCAGAGAACGCCGTGCGCGCCTGCTTAGCGGCATAGACAATATCGGTCACGCCCAGGTCGGCAAGCGTGGCAAAGCCGTTTCTGCGGAGCCATTCACGGATAGCACCGATCGCCTCCTGGACTCTGAGCTTGAAGGTCTTGGATCCCTGCTCGCCCACATTTGCCAGGACTTCTTCGACTAGGATGCGGTTACGCACCTCGCCTGAGTAGTTGCTCTGCTCAAGGCCGTCCCGGTAGGGAGCGATCCTGTCCTCGAGGCCCAGGTCGGCAACGATCTTGTTGAAACCTTTTTTGCCGCCCATCGCCACAAACATACGGTTGAGCGCCTTTTCGACGCCCTCATCCGCATACATCTTGGCAGCGCCAACGTGCGTGGCTTCGTGCAGGATGGCTCGCTCCACATGAGCCTCATCAACCATCCGGTTACGGACTATGTATACCTTGCCCTGATTGACTGCGGCGGCAACATTGTTGAGGCCCTGGTTCCTGGCATCGTCCTGCACGTTCTGCGGCAGATCATCGAACCGACGAACCACGATGATGTTGTTTCGAGCCGCCTGGTTGTCACCAACAATGCGGTCGATCGTCGCATTGATCTGCTGCTCAGAAACCAGCTCTCTTGGAGGAGAATCTATGCCAAATGTGTCAGCCAGCTCGCGCTCACTGGATTGGAAATCACGCATCCGGTCTGCGGTGCGGTCACTTCTCTCCATATACTGATCGCGACCAGCCCGCATCCTATCTCGGATGTCTCTTAGCTCACGCCGGGGAGAGGATTCAAACGCTTCAGCCAGGCGACGTTCGCTGGCTTCAAATTGACGCATACCTTCTGCGGTACGATCGCTCCTCGCCATAAATCTTTCACGGCGCTCTCGCATCCTGTCCCGCACATTACGGAGCTCGTCTGTTGCCCGAGCGCGCCTTTCCTCTGCACCGACAGAAAATAGCGAGCCTTGGGTTCTGTCGGTCTGCGTTGGATCTGCCGCGCCGGAGATCGAGCCTTCGCCGGGATCCAGGTCAAACAGTTCCCGCTCCCGATCGATCTGAGCTCTCTGCTCCGCCGCGCCTGTATCTGTCTCTGCGCGCTCACGCAGCTCTTCTTCCGTGTATGTGGTGAGGGTGTCTCGCCCCTCATCCATGAAGTTGCTTTGGGCCTGCATCTGCCCTGTGCGCTCACGGTGGCGAGTGATGAGAGCCGTCAGCGCTCTTCGCTCATGCACCTTCTGGCTGAAGTTCTTGTTATCGTCTCCGTAGTAGCCTGTGAACACCTCAAACTGGGGCTCAGCGTCATCGAAGTACCGTGCAATCGATGCGTCAGGTAGCGACTCTATAATCCCAATAGCCTCTGGATTCTCTGTTCGAGCTGTGCGTATGACTCGGCTGTAAGCGGGCGTAGGAGTACGAGTGCCTTCCTCGGTGATCCGTTGCGCTTCGTCAACCGTGTAGCTTCCGCCTGCCAGGTACTTCAGATCCTGGGCTCGCATGGGCCGGTAATTAAAGTCGTATTTATTAGGATCATCCGGTGGCGCTAATTCGTTCGCCCGGGCTACTGCGGCGTCCAATCTCGCTCTTCTCTCAGCTCGGTTGCTCTCAACAACATCGCCAGCAATTTGCGAAATATCGGGCCCAGAACGAGAAACGGAGCCTTGTGGCTCCGTCTCAGTGTCGATCTCAGCTTGTGTGTCCGGTGGACTTATATCCGGTATTGGAGAGTCATCAAACGTCTCCGCAGACCGCAGCTCTTCCATTAGGGCATCACGCCGGTTACGCAACCCATCACGCTCTTGCGACTTTCTTCCTGGCTGGCCGGCCTCGAGGAAAGTTAAATCCTTGTTTTCTTGCCATTGAAAAATGGCATCACGGATAATGTCGATAGTGCGGTTTGCATCTCCAACCTGGGCGTCATAGGAATCACCGCTTCTTACCAGGTAGCCTGCTTCTTGCATGAGCTCTGTAAGCTCATCGAACGTCTTTCCGTTCGCCTTGAACAGCCCGCTCGGAACGCCTTGCCCGCTCACACTGAAATCTTCGCTACGGGCATCTGACGTCTTAATCCCGCCCATCATTTTAATTGCGCTGAATAGGTCAGTATCTGCGTTATAGCCCCCGCGGGTAGTGCCGCGATTGATAGCCCGCAGTTCCTTGTCGATTGCCGCAATCTCTGCTTCGATCTCTGCCTCGCCTCTGGGCGCGTCTGCCGGACGGTAATCAACCGGGATCTGAACCACATTATCTCTAGCCGGGATCTCAGCCTCTGCGTCTTGGGCCGCTCGCAATGCCTGCTCTTCCCTGCTCAGACCGCGACCCTGCTCATCGATCACGCCAGCGCCAGGGCGCATAGTCTCCCGGATAGACTGGATATCCACCTCTCTCGGCGGCAAGCCTTCTGGCAATCTACCTTGAAGAGCAAATCCAGCACCGTCCTCGATAACATCCCAGTTGTAATCCAGGTTTTCGCGCTTCACGCGAGTCAGTGCAGCGGATGCAGATTGCCTGGTCGGATAAGGCTCACCGCTAGCTTTGCGGAGAATCTGCGTACTGGGTCGATCCTCGACATCCACCTCTAGCATCGGAGTCGTGGGAACGCCTCGCCGTGCCGCTACCTCATTAGGTGTCCCAGCAACATTGCCTTCTCGATCAACAGCGAAATCCATCGTTGGCCGAGGAGCTGGTTCAGGTGCCGGCTGATCTCCATAGATAATGTTCTGATCTTCAATCAGATTATCCCGAGCTCGTATGTCTGGAATATCAGCTTGCTGAGTAGTGGAGCGCGGCCTTCTCGTCTCGCCGGCAGGATCCACTTCAAAGTCTGCCGGAGCTCGCAAGGCGGGCCGCTCTGTCCTGGGCATTACCCCGGCCTGCTGATACAGCTCGATGGTTTCATCAATGCGAGGCATCAGCTCGCCTTCAAGTACGTTTACATAGGCAAACGACTGACGGCGACCAAACTCTGGGGAGAGGATC
>Ga0208917_1000959_pt1 | contig 14498 bp, 20 predicted proteins | sample DEB08_DNA_10_FD_185500 | JGI IMG/M metagenome (GOLD analysis project Ga0208917, IMG submission 185500) | Aqueous microbial communities from the Delaware River and Bay under freshwater to marine salinity gradient to study organic matter... | ecosystem: Environmental > Aquatic > Marine > Coastal ...
TGCGATGGGGATGGGACCGGAGCTCCTGGGAGTGTGCAAGGAGTGCGGGGAAGTGCAATCCCCCGTGGAACCCGATGCGACGGGGAACCCCTGCCAGGCTTGCGACGAGAAAGCCGTGATCGGATTCGCGGAAGTGGTGATTTACGGGTTCGAGGGATAACTCGAGCTCGAGTGGAAGCGGGGGGAGCGGGGGATGGTTCCTTGCTCCCCCCCGTTCGCAAGATGGGAGGAACCGATGACGGTCGAGATATGGCGCGGACCATCGCGCATCGATGGTTCGGACATCGTCGTTCTTGCGACGGGATACGGTCCCGTCGGATCGGCGAACACGAAGACGGGACCGATGATCCAGACCTACATCCTACGGGCGGATGTGGATCCTTTCCGGGCTGTCGAGTCGGGGGGGGATTTCAGCATATGCGGGGGATGTCAGCATCGCCGGGATCCCGTGACGGGAGATCGGACTTGCTATGTTTCCTTGTTCCGTGGACCGGGGGGAGCCTGGAAGGCATGGAAGACGGGCCCGTACTCCCCGGAACGGATGTCTCCCCGCAAGCTAGGGGAGCTAGCAAGGCACCGAAACCGAAGCATCCGCATCGGAGCATACGGGGATCCGGGAGCAGTCCCCATCCACATCTGGAAGGCTATGATCCGATCCGCTCCCGGCTTCACTTGCTATACCCATCAATGGCAGAGACTGGGCTCCGCGTGGGCCAAATTCGCGATGGCATCGGTGGAATCGGAAGCGGAACGGGATCGGGCCCATCGGAAGGGATTCCGAACCTATCGCATCGCTGACAAGCCGGGACCGGGGGAGCTCGAGTGCCCCCATCCAGAAAAAGGGATCCTGTGCTTCCAATGCGGATTGTGCTCCGGTTCAACCGGAGCGAAATCCATCACCATCCCCCCCCACGGGAACGGGGAGAGGAAGCTACGGGATCGGATGGGGCTTTAATGGCAACCGAACCGGACCGGCTTTCCGTGGGGGAGCACATCGGGCGGATTGTCGGGACCATCATCATCATCGCCATCGTCTTGCTCTACTTGCTGGGCGGGGCTCGTCGGTGATTCAACCGGGGGGGGAGCCCATCCGGCTTCCCCCCCGGAGCTCGAGGGGCTCGAGGGGCTCGAGGGGCTCGAGGGGCGGGGGGAGCTCCCCCCCCGGAGTCCGCCAGGCTCGAGCAGCCTCGCGAAGACTAAGCCGTGCAAGAAGTAAGAAACAGGCACGCGGAATTTACCCACTACCGACAGGAGAAAACGATGTCTTTCGTGTACGAGTCCAACGATGCCAGCATGGTCGATGCGATCATGAGACGTGGAGGCTTTTCCTACCGTGCTGCCAAGGTGATTCTGGAACGGGAGCAAGAGACCGCCGAGCAGACCCAAGAGCCCATCAAACTCGATCCTGTCGCCCTTCGCGGTATGTGGGCGGAGTACAAGACGGCCAAGGAACTGGCCGAGGATTTGGGGTACGAGGATCACATCGTGCGGGAGGATGGGGATGTTGATCCAGATGCGACGCTGGAGAACATCGAACATCACGAAGGACGCACGATCATCCGGGTGAACCACGATGGTCCCTTCCTGATTAATGTATAAATGCCGAAACCGGGGGATTCCCCCCCGGTCGTTCCCCCCTGGCGAGGGGAGCCTGACGATGGCAGCCACAACGAACGATGGGAGATAACGATGGCCGAAATGCCTGTGTGCGTGTTCGAAGTGCTGGATGAGGATGCTCTCCAGGGGCGCATCTGGGAGGAGCTCGGCTTTAGCTATGAGATCACGAGGAAGATCGCCCAGGACATGTGGGACCGGTGCCTTAACCAGACCGGGAAGCCGTACCAGTTCGACATCGAGGAAATCCGCGAGGAGTACCGGGAGCTCCGCATCTGGCAAGAGTACCACAGGTTCGGCCTGGACGGGGACCGACTTCGGGAGCTCTACAAGGAGCACGAGGCCCCAGCGGTCGCTGAGGAAATTGAGCGGAACACCGACTTCATCGTCATCGGAGACTTCCACGACGACAACGGGTGGTGCTTGCTTCGCAAGGTCCGATAGAAACTAGGGGAGGGCGGGCACCCTCGAGGCGAGCTCGGGCGACACGGGCCGGATTGTCTCCGGCTTGATGGGAGTATCGCCGTGCCGCCCTCCCCTTTCTTGCGCCGTGCGACTGGGGAAGAGAGCACGAAACATGGACGCGGAAGGAAACATGGACGCGGAGAAACAGGTGCGCGGATTGCCACACTTCCCGCCGTTGCCGCGACTCCGCAAGTCCATGACGCTGGAATGGAACACATGGCTGCAGGTAAGACCGAGGTGGATGGAGGTGACAGGGGCGCAGCACGGGTTTTCGGAGCAGTTGTGGTGGAAGGTCTGCACAGGACTGCGCGAGGTCAGACCGGGCGAACTGGCGAGAATTGCCGACCGGCTGAAAAGACCCTTGATGAATGTGACGATGGAGTACGAGATGTGGTGGTCGTTCAGACCGCCGGCAGACACGCGAACGCGAGTAGCGAGGAGCAGGCATGACGCAGCCCGGATCACGGAGGAGCTGCTACGACAGAGCCATGAGCGAACTGTGCCCGGTGCGGGTGGAGAGGGTGAGGAGAGGCTGGAGCCAGCAACAGCTTGGGAAACGGTCGGGCCTTACCCAGCAGCAGATCGCCTTATTGGAGCAGGGGAAGGTAACTGACCCGAAGCTGACGACGATAGTGGCGTTGTGCCAGGCACTGGGCATGAGCATGGTCGGGTTCATTCACTCTTGGCTAAAATGGCGAGAGCTGCTAGAAACGGTGTCGCCGCAAGCGGTAGCTCAAAAACTGCTCGCAGAGAGCAAGCAGTAGAGTAGGTAGGAGGCGCAGATGGGAGGTGCTGGTATGACGCCGGCTGAGGGCGGAATGCTGCTGTTGTGCATGTTGGCACTGGCAGGTTCCACGGCGTACATGAGCGCGAGTTTGAAACAGGCTCGTCACAACCAGCGTCGTGCAGAGAAAATGCTGCATGAGCTGGACGCGAAGTTCCGCAACCACATGAAGCAGAACGAGCGCAGCATCCGCATGTTGTCTGAGGACATCGGGGTGCTGGCGCAGAGGCTCGAGGAGCTGGAGCGGCCCAACCGCGCCCAGCCCCGCTCCGTGGAAGACCTGCCGATTTGGAAGACGGGCGGCACGCCGAAGCCGACGATCCGCCGCGTGACCAAGGAATGAGGAACTGGAAGCGAGCTCCGTATGAGCCTGGCCACCTGAGTCGCGGGGGCCGGCTGGACCACACGCGGTTGGGGAGCGACCACAATTGCGTGCGGCTGACCGAGGAGCAGGTGCTGCTGATCCGGGCCTCGGAAGACACCAACACTAAGCTGGCGAAGCAGTACGGTGTGTCGTGGAGCACGATTGACCGCGTTCGCAGGCGGCAGACATGGAAGCACTTGTAGGGTATTGCGGGCTGTAGAAAGAACAACATGGCGATTAGCACGGACAGCAAGGAATACGATGTCGTGGTCATGGGGACCAAGTTCACCATCACGGCAGAAGTGTACGAGACGAAGGCGGGCATGACGGTGGTGGACCAAATCACCGATGTGTACTGCGAAGAGAACCTGATTGATGTGCTGCCTGAGAAGTATCTGCTGATGATGATCGAGGCAGTGCCAGGACAGTAACCGAAAGGAGCCTTGAATGGCGATCACGGAAAAGCAGCGGGAGAGACGGCAGAAGAGCATTGGCGGCAGCGATATCGCCACCCTGCTCGGACACAACCCGCGCAGTCAGTACGACCTGTGGCTCGAGAAGAAGCACGGCGTAGTGACATTTGAGGGGAACGACGCGACCGAGTTTGGGCAGGTGGTCGAGGGCAGCATTGCCGACTGGGCCGCACAGAAGCTCGGCGTGAAGATCCGCAAGAATGTGTTTCGGGCGAGCAGCAATGACCCGTTTCACGCGAACCTTGACGCGGTCGTCATCGGAGACATGGCTGCGGTCGAGGTGAAGACGACCAGCTATCGCGTGGACGAGGAGTGGGGCGAGCCTGGCACGGACGAAGTTCCGCACAAGGTCGTGTGCCAGTGCCAGTGGCAGATGCTGGTCACCGACTATGATCGCGTGCATGTAGCGGCGGGGCTTATGCCGTCGTTTGGTGGGCAGAAGCTCCGCATGTTCCAAGTGGACAGGCATGACGAGCTGCAGCAGTTCTTGCACGAAGAAGCGTCCGCGTGGTGGAACAAGCACATCGTGGGCGACGAGGTGCCGTCTGACCTGCCGAGCGAGCAGGCGATCAAGAACATCACTCGCGTCCCGAACTTTGAGCGGGCGATTGACCCGGACCTCGTCGGCGAACTGCTGCAGGCCAAGGCGGACGCGAGGCTGGCCAACTTCCTGGTCAAGGAACTGACGAAGCAGTTGCACAAGGCTCTGTACGACCCGGCGACCGAGCAATGGGCTGAGGTCGGGTTGCTGGGAGAAGATCGCCGCGTCACCTACTTTGAGCACTACCGCAAACCGGAGGCGAAGCCTAGAGCTGGAGGGCACTACCGCCGGCTCGTGCTGCCGAAAGAGCTCTAGGTGTACATTCTCATCAACGACATTGTTGCGGACCACCTGCGCGATGTGGATTTCGACGCGGAGGTGGCCATCGGTTTGGCGGACGATGACGAGGCTCTGTACTCCTCGGATGTGAAGTACGAGATCGGCATTACCTTCCGCATGGGCAAGCGAGTCGTCACCGTCTACATGGAAAGCGAGAACACCGCTCTGACATTCCCGGCTAACTTGCTGGGCAAGGCGTTGCCTGAAGTGTTCAGGCACATAGCAAAGAAGGCTTCACTCGTGATGAACGAAGCCGTGGAGTCCGCCTTCAATGGCGGCGACAAGGAGGAAGACGATGAGTGAGAATCAGATTGTGGCGCGTACTCCCCTCGAGGCGCAACTGCGCGATCCTGGACGGCAGATGGAAATCATGCGGGCCATGCCGTTCGACTCGCCGAAGACGAAGCACGCCCTCATGCAGCAGTTCGTCGATCTGGCGCGTAACCCGCCCAAGAGCATCGCGAACGCGAGCCCTGCTAGCCTGTTTGAGTGCGTGCTGGGTGCTGCGCGTCTGGGTCTTCAGCTCAACGGGCCGCTGCACCAAGCCAGTGCTGTGTGCTACGGGAACACCGCGCAACTGATCGTGGAGTACCGGGGGCTGGTGAAGCTCATGCGGGCCGGCGGAGTGAAGGAGATCCACACGGGGCTGGTGCATGAGAACGACAAGTACGAGTGGACGGAGCGTGATTTCCGTCTCTCGCGCACCCTCAGCGACGACCGGGGGGAGGCTGTCGGCGCATACTGCAAGCTGGTCATGCAGGACGGCAGCAACCAGTGCGAGGTGATGACGAAGGCGGAGATCGAGCATGTCAGGCAGAAGTCCAAGGCCAAGAACAGCGGCCCGTGGGTGACCGACTGGGGCCAGATGGCTCGCAAGACGGTCCTTCGCAGAGCGGCGAATCTTGTGGAGCTCCGCGAGCGGGAGGCCGGGCTGCTGGCCCAGGCGGACAAGACGGAGTTCCAGTTCGAGGACGCCGAAGTGGAGATCCGGGGAGCCCCGAAAGCCGCCCCCAAGGGCTCTCAGGCTGTCCTCGAGGCCGCCAAGGCCCCGGAGCCGCCCCCCGTGCCGCCGGCGGCACCTGAGCCGCCCAAGCCGAAGCAGCAGGCTCCTGCGGAAATCGACCCTGAAACCGGCGAGGTGATCCCCACGGACCTGCCCATGCCGGGAAGCCCACCTAGCCTGGGAAAGCCGAAAGCCGCTGACACGGTGCATCTTGCCCGTTCTCAGCGGCTGGCGAAGCGTCTAGGGCTCCCGGTGTGGCAGAAGCTCACAGAGAGCCGCAGGCGGCTTCTGAAGGAGCGCATGGCCGAGGAGGGGCTCAAGGACACGCAGGCGTTCTGGAACCGCGCAGAGGCCGTTCTGGGGCGCGTCACGCCGGCCTACTACGAGGGCTGGTCTGAGGCGGCAAGTCTGGATGTGCTGATCCGCGTCCCGAAACGGGGCAACCCCGACCACTGGACCAAGCTGGCCGAGGGGCAGGTGCTGAAGCCCCACGAGCAGCAGGAGAAGGCCAGTGCCATCGACGAACTGATGGGGTGGTGACATGGACCCGTACAAGGTGACCATGGAGAAAAGGCAGTTCGGGCGGTTCAGCGTGGAGGTTTTCCACGACCTCGCGTGGGCCTGCATTTTCGTCAATCGGGACTGCTACGAGGCTCCAGGCAACACGGACGGCAAGTACCTCAACAGCTACCATGAGGAGTACGGGGTCCGCGCTACGCCGTTCAAGCGGCTGCTGCAGATGATCCGGCTCAACAGGAACCCTGACGATGTGCCGAAGGACGAGGCCGGCGGGCTGGAATACTGGGTTATGCGCGAGGGGCGACCGATTGCGGCTGCGTACCGTGACGCGCTGGCGCGGGCCAAGTGGTTCTGGGACCACCCGGTGGATCTGGAGGAGCATGTGACGAAGGAAGTCGTCGGACGGTGGAAGGACGAGAAAGACGACTACCGCAAGATGGTGCTTCAGACCTTCATTCCGAAACCTCTGTACCCTAGTCTTGGCATCAAGCCGTTGCCGGACCTGCAGAGTGGACTCGGCAAGGTGTTGGAAGTACCCTTTCAGTAGAGAACAAGGCTGCCGTGGCGAAAAAAAAAGGCGTCGTTAGTTCCAAGCACGCGGCTAAAGCTCGTCGCGGCAGCCAGCTAGAACAGTCTGCAGCACTACAACTCTTAGGCGCGGGGCTTGGTGGCTATAGGCGGGAAGGTCACCTCTTAGCTCCGCGCCGTTTTCGTTTCGATTTCTACTGGCCTAAACAGAAGGTCGCGCTGGAGATCCACGGCGTGTATGGGCAGAAGTCCAGGCACCGCACCGCCAAGGGATTCCAGCAGGACCGGGTCAAAATGAACCTGCTGCAATTAGAAGGCTGGGTCGTGCTGGAGGCAGGCACGGACCATGTGAAGACGGGAGAGTTTCTCGAGTGGGTCAGGCAAGCACTGAGGAGGCGTTGAATGTCTTGGAGCTTTTCGCTGGCGCTGGTGGAGGAGTTCAAGCGGCAGGGCTGCTTGGTCACAGAGTCGTATGCGCGGTTGAAAGAGATCCGTACTGTAGAGAAGTCCTCATGGCTCGACAGGAAGACGGGACAATCCCGCCCTTCCCCATCTGGGACGACGCCAGAACCTTTGACGGTAAGCCTTGGCGTGGCACCGTTGATGTCGTGTCTGGTGGGTTCCCGTGTCAGCCCTTTAGCCTTGCAGGGAAACGCCGAGGGGCCGAGGACGACAGAAACATGTGGCCCGATACCCTCAGAATCATACGCGAGGTACGACCGCGACTCGTCTTCCTGGAAAATGTCCCAGGACTTGTTCGACTCTACCTCCCCCGTGTCTTGGGAGACTTGGCCGAGCTCGGGTTCGATGCGGAGTGGGGAGTGTTGGGAGCGAGCGACATTGGCGCTCCGCACCAACGGAAGCGGCTCTGGATCATGGCTTGCGACTCCGACAGCAAAGCAAAATCAGAAGCACCGAGGTTGTCGAAACATGTTGTCGAGACCGATGCTTCCCACGCCGAGCGCCGTCACATACGGGACATGCCACAACATTCATGGGCGACCGCGCCCGAGTCTCGAAACGATGGCGAAACACGGACTCTGGCCGACACCGACAGCAAACGAGGACGCGGCGGGAACGCCGGGCGGAAAAATGCAGCCGATGCTGGGGAACCACCCGGAAGTCCGAGGGACTACGCCGGAAGAGTGGTCCCGTGGCACTCTGAACCCGCTGTGGGTCGAGTGGCTGATGGGGTGGCCAATAGGGTGGACAGGCTTAGAGCCCTTGGGAACGGACAAGTCCCACAGTGCTACGCAGCAGCCTGGCGGTATCTCGAAAGGAGAGGAGCCTCATGAAGGAGCCTGAAATAATTCGGCTGTCGTGAGTGTGAATGCTGGACGCAGTAATAGCGCAAGCGACTAGGGGGGGCAGCAGGGTGGAGCCGACACCCTTGCTGTCCCCCTGATTTTGTGTAAGGAGGGGCCGGGTCCAGACTTGGGCTGCACTGGACCCGGCATGGGGATGGCTAAGTAGCTTTGGTCTTGCGGTCCCCTTTGCGGCGACCCTTCGCTTGGTATGCGGCGAAGAAAAAGCAAGCCCCCTGCGCCGCCAGCCCAACCCATGAGTAGTCATGCGGCGTATGCTGTTCGGCGAGCGGCGCAGAGGTCAAAGTGTGCGGGACTTCCACGACCTTGGGGAGGCAGCAACTAGCCAGCAGGAGGGGCGTCAGCAGCAGCTTTCTTCGTAGCCACACGCTGAGTGCCATAGACTGCGCTCCCACCAACCACAAGCCCCGAAGCAAGCTCGGGGGTAATCTTTCCAAGTGCGGCGAGGACGAGAGTGACGATTTGTCCGAGCAGGGTCAACCAAAACTCGGTGGTTTTGAATCCGGGCTTCATGGGCTCCTCAAATCAGCAGGGGGATCAGCTTGGCGACAATGGACAAGCTGCTACGGGCGGTTTCCTTGAGGGTATCGTCGAACCCCTCAGCCTCAAGCACGGCGCGTCCGGCAGCCTTAAGGAGGACAGAGTCGCGAGCCGCAATGACGGCGTCGTCAAACCCCGGCTGCCCCACGGCAAGCGAAAGCTCCGCAGCCTTTGCCGAGATGAATCTAACAACATCCTCCGCCCCAGAGTCGAAGCTGGCACCAAGCTCATTTGCTCGGAAGCTAATCTCCATAAGGATCTGCTTGCCAGCCTCTTCCAGAACTTGCTCTTTGGTCGGCATTTTGTCTCCTAGTCAACCATTGCCGGCGAACGGGTAATGTAGGCGCGAAGAGCTTTGTCGAAGTCCGAGATCCGTCCGAGGAGCAGGCTGGCTACTTCGTCGCCAATGATTTCGTCTTCCAGCTTCGCTCGCACTCCAAGCTCGGCAAGCTCTCTCACTCGGCCCCAACTGCCGATAGCGTCGAGCCGAATCCCCTCGTCCTTCCCCTCCCGGATAATGTCGAAGAACCGTGCGACAATGGCCCGGTTAGCCTCGCGAATCTCGGCAGGCAGGGTGTTCACTCCAGCCTCAGCGTCCATTTCAATTCCGTGGGAGGCAAGCCTCATGGCAGGTACGAGCACTTCCTCGCGGGCAGTCTGTCCAGCGCAGCCAACGGTAATGACAATGGCTGCTGGGAATAGAGCCTTGTAGTTCAATTCTCCTCCTTTTGAGATTCAAGAATCTGCCTAATCACCGCCACATCCGTGCGGATGGTACCGATCTGTTCTTGGATGATCTCGTAGCGACTGTCCATGCGCCGCTCAAGAACTTGCGCGTCTTCCACCGTGAACTGCTGCGCCTCTATCACAGCAATCGACTTCTGATTGTCTACCACTTGCATGGCAGACCAGCCTATGTAAGACAGGGTGACGGGAACCATGATCTTGAGCAGTAGCGACCATGCCTTGTCTTGAAATTCCGAACTGCTCACGGGCTTTCCTATCTGACATCCGCCGGGTCAAACCCAGCGAGGCGGTGTTCGATCTTTAGGTAGTCGTCAAAGTATCCCCGGACTCCGTTTGAACCAAGGTTGGCCCCACCGTCCAGCACCATGCGAGTCAGCCACAAGTTCTGATACGGCAACATGCGCCGCATACGGCTAGCGTCCCCTGGGTTAAACCCGTCGTAGGTCCAGAAGAACAGATTCGACAGCAAATCGCGGGCGGATCCGAGCGTAGGCCCCAACAAAGCGTCTACCTCGTTCCGCGAGCGATACCGCGCCGGGTTGGCTCCCAGCCCCTCAAAGCCCATGCCGTTGGCTAGCTTCAGTGCAGTGCTGCCGGCTTCGCCCAAAATGCCGAGAGCTCCAGAACGATCAATGCCGTCACGGATCAACACGCCCAGCTCCTGCTCGCGAGGGTCGTTGCCGTTGAGGATCTCGTAGAAGATGTTGGTCGCGATACCAATGGCTGACGCAGCAGTAAACGCAGCCGCCGGCTTCCAGTCCCCTGCGCCAAGAACCCGCTGCACCCCCGGCAGAAAAAACTTGTTGGTAGCGGACATACTAAAAGTGCGGAACTGGAAAATGGTCTTAAGCAACGGGTGCGAATCCACCCACTTAGGCAGGTCTCCAGCCCCAGGCGTCAGAATGGTCTTGTTGACCGCGTTAATCATCACCGCGTGCCAGTTGACCTTGGCGTTGGCGTCAGCCCAGTCCTGAGCGTTGGACAGGTACAGACCACCGTCCTTGCTGTGGTTCTGCTGCAGCATCTTGCGGTACATGGCGTACTGTTCTTCAGCGATGCCGAACCAGTCCAGCAGGGCCGCGTCCTGAGCACTAATCTCCTTTGACAGCAGAATGCGCGACACCCGGCTCTCAATCGCCTGAGCAGCAATCTGCTTGTTCATGGAGTTCCACAGCTCAATGCCAGTCAGTTTGCCGAAGTTGTCGGTAATCCTGTCGGCGGCAACACCAAGCCGAGATGTAGACTTGCCGTAGAAATCTTCGTCAGCAGCCCACACTTTTTGGTGCCGTTTGTGGATGCCGTACCGCTCCATAGACTGCATGAGCTCCATGGCGTACGACCGCTTGACCTTGTCGTCGCCCAAGAGCTGAATGCGTGCGAACCGAAGCGCGGCTCGTGCGTAGGCATTGAACCCGGCAGTGCCGAGAGCCATCGCTAGGTCAGGCAAGCTCGAGATGACGACCGAGCCCATCTTGGTGACATAGTTGTAGTCACGCAGACGCTTGCTGGTCATGGAGACCATGTCGTCTCCACCAGTGCCTCGGACATTTCTGATGCGGTCATGCACGACCTGAATGTCTTTCATGTCTCGGTCGCGCAGCTTCATCATGCGACCGTACATGCCAGGACGCTTGAACTCGCCGGCCCTGTCCCTTGCGTCGTGCTCGCGACGAACGCCGGCCAGCAAGTGCTCGGTAGTGGTGTTGATTTGGAACTGGAAGTTTCGAGCTGCGTTGATGCGCTGGTTGGCAGCCCTAGCCAATGCCCCGAACTGGATGGTCGCGTCTTCGACCGCCCACGCCCCCTTAGTGCGGAAGAGGTTCTTCTGCAGACCGAGAGCCTTGCCCTTGACCAAGCTGCCTTCAGTCGATCCGACGCCCGCCTTTAGCCGCTCTGCAAGTTCGTTGACCGGCAAGGCCAGTGCGTCGTACACTTCCATTTGGCCTTTAGTGTTGGCAACATTCTGGTCATGCACTTCTTTGGCACCGTCGCGCACTTTGCGAGCCTCAGCCAATTCTGGCTTAATTGCATCTAGCTGGTCTTGCAGCATAAGCAGCTCTTCGTTTTCTTCAAACTTGCGCGGTGCCATCTTACGCAACGCGCCGGCTTTCCTTTCTGCCGTTTTGCGCGTCATAGGGGGTTTCCCCTCTGACTTTCGTTGCGCGTCTTCTGCTCTCAATTGCTGCTTGACCCATTGCTCGTCAGTGCGAGAAAATTTGTGCTTCAATTTCTCAATTTCGCGTTCGGCTTTTTTTGCCTGCGACTTGAGCCGGTCTACTTCAACCTTAGCTTTATTGAGCTCGTCCAACGAGTCTTCTTGCGCGTCCATTAGATCGTTGATCTTGCCGCGCATGTTTTTGCGCTGCTCAATTGCGTTCAAGACAACCTGTTGCGCGTCTTGCAACCGGCCCAGTTCTCCATACGCCGTGTCGCTATACGCCAAGCGCAATGCAGCCAGAATGTCTGCAGCGTCGGCTGCGTCAGACAGGTTTTGCCACTCGGTTAGAAACTTCGTAGCGTCGTCTCGCGTCACGCCGTACTCGGAAATTTTGCTGGCCAGGTTGGTCAGCACTTCAAGCCGCTGCCGCAGACTGGCCATCATGGTCCCGCCGGTCGCTTGCTCATAGAAATCCGCGACCGACAAGTCAGGCAGCACCGACCGTGCGTATCGGGCTTCGATCTCTCGGACATCGTTGATGAGGAAGTCCTCGAGGTAGCGGATGTCTACTCGCAGTGCCCGCTTTCTTAGTGGGCTTTGAGGCGTCTTTGCAGCAGCCTGGTCGCCGATCCCACCCAAGTAGTTCGACGCAATGGCTGTGGCTTCCTGAAGGAACTCGTCGGTGACGCCTTGGATTTTGGCCATTTCTTCGTCTAGCTCGTCTACCTGCTTTTGCAGCGCAGCGATTGTTTCTTTGGGCGAGCCGTTTTCCGTCATGGTGTCGATGGTGCTTTGCAGAGCAGCTCGCTCTTGCTTGAACTGAGGCAGCACTTGCTCTCGCCTGCCTAGCAGAGCGTCTTGCACTGCGCGAATGAGAGCCTGCATTCCCAGCCCCTCGCCGTTGATCGTCCGATCACGGTCAATGAAGCGGCTCATGCCTTCTTCGTCGAGCTGGGCTAGGATTGACTCTGCTGGAGAATCCCCGTACTTGGTGTCGGTGGCAAACGCGCCTACCCGGTCTGCCGTTTGACCTAGAATGCTTTCGATCTCGCGAGAAGCCTCCGCTCGCTGATTGACCAAAGCGATTAAGTCATCTTTCCCCTGCAAAGCGTCGAACGCAGGGTCGCTGTCTACACCTCCACGACGGGCTGCCTTGCCGGCCATGTCGTGGAATTGCGCTTCGGTGATCCCGGCTTCCTTAAACCGCTTGCGGTTGTCGTCATAGATAGTGTCGGCCATAGCACGCTTGCGAAGCAGCAGAGCTTCGTTGAGCTCTACCCGGTCTTGCAACGACACACCCTTAGCACCGTTTGAGGTCAGCAGGGTTTTGGTCAGGTTGTCGTTGATGAGGCGTGCCGCACTGTACTTAGAACGCGCCAGTCGCTGCGTCGGATTGAAGAACATGATCTTCATTACCATGTTCATCAGGAACTTATCGCCGGCGTACAGCTTGGCGAGCTGAGGATTGCGCGACTCAATCGCTTTGAGAAACATACCGCGCAGATTGTCCTGCGCGTCCATTGTCAGATCGCCTTTGCCAGTCAGGTCAATGGTAGCGTCCTGCATAGGACGCCCGCCCTCCTGGACCAGCATGTCCGGCTCGTCGGCCTTTGTGGCGGCATTCTCAATCGCCTGCCCGAGCTCGCTGTCTGGCTTGGCGATCTCGTCGGCCAGAATGCGGTTGGTCTGATCCACCGCATCTGTCATGGTTTCTGCGCCAATGAGTTTCTGCAGCGCCTTGCGCTTGGCTTTGCCGATTGTGGCAAACCCTCCGCCTAGCACGCCACCGACAACGCCGGCCCCCACCACATTGTAGACTTGCTCTTCTCGAGTCCGCAGGCCCTGCTCTGCGCCAAGAATGGATTCGGCAATAGCCTGAGCTCCGGCAGCTTCCACTGCAGACCGAGCTGTCGCAGCGCGAACGCCCGCCTTGGCTCCCTTTGCTGCTAATCCCACCATCCGTGCTACTGGCACAAGGTTCTCAGGCGACAAGACGCCAGCCGGCAGATGCACTGCCAGCGACCGCCAGAACCCTAAATCTTCCAGAATGCGCCGGTCGTTTATCTCGCGCTGAATCTTGTGCTTAATGTGCTGCATGTGCGCGGAGTTATTAGCACGCAACAATTCCGGGAATCGGTCGGTGTATTCCGCGTACTCGCCTAAGTCCATCGCGGCGTCGTAGGTCGGATCGACATAGCCTGACATGTCGTCTTGCAAGGCTCGGTAGCCCGCAGCAAACAAGTTTTCCTGGCGAAAGGCCGCGCCCATTTGCTGAAGCAGCGTAGTCGTGTGGCTAGGCGTTTCCAAGAACGCACGACGCGAAGCTTCTCCGTATGCCCGATAGGTCGGCATGGAGTTGTACGCAGTTTGCAGTTGCTCGGTAGTAGCCCAGCCCATGTGTGCCTCCGACGCTACGGCGTTTTACCTGTGTTGAAAAAGCGCACCCATTGTTGCGCTGTCCAGCTTTGGCTGTCGCGCTCAATAGCTTTTCGCACTACCTGCAACGCTTCGTGGTCCACGCGAATGCTAGTAGTCTCTTCAGCAAACAATCCGGTCAAACCAGACATTCTTCGCTCAGTAGGATCGAACCCGCCAATAGTTTGTGGCCGAGATACTCGTTCTGCTTTCAAAGCACTTTCGTACATGTTGCGATATTTTGTGTTGGCCATGAACACATATCGCTGCCCCGGCAATTGCTCTAGCTCTGCGATGTACTCGCGGTTGCGGCCAATGCGGTCCAAATCTTCAGCAGAAGGTCCGATATCAAAACGCAAACCGCCACGAGTCGCTTGCATCAGTCCTAGCTGTACCTGAGTTAGCCAACCTTCTTGGCCTTGCCAAGCCGCTATAGCTTTTTTGAGCCCTGCAATTTTCTGCTTTGGCGACATCATAGCCAGATCGACAAATTCTTGGCGAGCTCGAGACGCCGCTACTTCAGCGCCTGCTACACCTTCACCACGCAAGGCTTGGTTGGCTCCATCTAGCCACAGCATGTCTTGCGTTGCTTGTGTAGCGCGCAGCCAAGCGTTGTCTGCTGCGTCGAATCTAAAGCGGGTACCGCCATACAATTCGTCGCCAGGTCTAGTGTAAAAGGTAAA
>Ga0208917_1000961_pt1 | contig 14471 bp, 26 predicted proteins | sample DEB08_DNA_10_FD_185500 | JGI IMG/M metagenome (GOLD analysis project Ga0208917, IMG submission 185500) | Aqueous microbial communities from the Delaware River and Bay under freshwater to marine salinity gradient to study organic matter... | ecosystem: Environmental > Aquatic > Marine > Coastal ...
ATTTTCAAGAAAATGTAGCTGGTAAAAAAGGTTATGGTTATGGCTATGATGATTTTAAACAATATATGCAAGATAGAGGTTTAGATAAAGTTGATGCTTATGGAAATCCTGTTACTAGAGACAGAGATGATGGAGAATATAAAACTTCTGGAATTTTAGAAAATTTAATATTAGATGATATTATCAATGATCCTACATTTTCTCCAAAACCTTCTCCAACAGGTTTTAATTATGTACCTTATTCAAATCAAGTAGTTGTTGCACCAGGAATCGAAGGACTTCGATCACTTATAGGTAGTAACGCTTTTAAATCAATTATAAAATAATGCCTAAATCTAATAAAGACATAGCTCTACAAAAAATAGAATCTCACGAAAAACTTTGTCGTATAATGCAAAAACAAACTCAAGAATCCATTAACGGCCTTCAAGGTCAAATTAATAGAATAGAAAGAATATTATTAATATCAGCAGGTGCCTTAATGTCTGGTATGGCAGGTATTATAGTTACTTTATTGCAGAAACTTTAGATCCAATCTTTAAGTTCTTCTCCCATAACTTCAGTTGCAATATTAACTTTATCACGTAAAGCTTTTACAATTTTTTCATCAATAGTATCTTCAGCAATAATATCTACATAAGTCATTGGTTTTTCTTGACCAATACGATCAATACGAGCTTCTGATTGTTGTCTTTTTTCTAAATCATATCCATTAGAATAATAAACCATAGTAGATGCACCAGTTAATGTAATACCATAACCACCCGTTTGTGGTGTACCTACAATAAATCTAACTTCTGATTCTGTGTTTTGAATTTCTCTAATAGCTTTTTGTCTATCTTCAGTGCTAGTATCACCATAATAAGTTACAACAGATTCTTCACCATATTCTTTTTTAATTGCTTCAACAATACAAGCAATGTCATGTCTATAATGAGCCCAGATAACTGCTTTACCTTCTATTTCATCAAGAACTTGCATTAACTGATCAAGTCTATTTGATTTAACTTCTTGAACAGAACCATCGTCTGCTTTGAAATGACCACAAGTAATTTGATGGAGTCTCATCATTTGAGTAATGACTGTTGCAGTAGTTGTAACTTTACCATTTAAATGTGCAAGTGCTTGCTGTTTCATTTGAGTATATAATTTTTTCTGTTCATCAGTAAGTTGTATAATTCTTTTCATGTAAGTTTTTTTCGGAAGATCTAAACAATCATCTTTTAAACATCGATAAGAAAAAGGTTTTAATTTTTCTGAAAGTTCTCCTAAATTTCTATACCCAACTACTATTTGTATTTGACGACCGGATACATTTATGGATCTCATTTTTGCATAACGAACTCTAAATGCATAATAAGATTGTTGATCAAGTAACCAAGGATCTAAAAAATAACATTGTGCAAATAAATCTAATGGGGATTTAGTTACTGGAGATCCTGTTAATATTCTTTTGTATTTTACTTTTGCACCTAGTTCTACAATTGATTTTGTTCTGATTGCACTAGGATTTTTTATAGTGGTTGACTCATCAATAGCCATTAAAGTTCTATGACAAGATAAAAATTTCCAAGCAAATAACTTACCTTTTTTTGTAGACAAAGCCTCTACATTCATAATTAATATTTGTAAATCTTCTGTAGTTTTAAATAAACTTTCTAATTCTTTTTCTTTTTTCTTACCACCATTAGATTCCCAAAGTACAACATCTTTTTCGATATGGTCTGGCATATGATTAGGTATTTCTCCATCATACCAATTTTTATAAACACCTTTAGGTGCAATAATTAATGCACCATTTATTTTACCTTTATCATAAAGCATGGATATGTTATCAATTAATACTTTTGATTTACCAGTACCCATCTCCATAAAATAAGCAAAAACAGACTTATCCCATGACATTTCTAATGCTTTTAACTGATGCGCAAACGGCTTAGTTTTAAATTTGTAGTTCATAATATTTTCTTCTTTCTGTTGAAACCCCATATCAAATAATATATAAGAAGTCAAGAAATTATGAAAAATAAAGTTTATGTAATCCAGGATGTACCTGGTAGTAGAGAAGGTCGTCCTAAAATAAATATTATAGGCGCATCTGAATTTGGAGAATTAAAAGTTTTATTACCAGAGAACGCACAAATTATTTTAAGTGCCGGTCCATTAGTTTTTAAATTAAGAAAATTATTAACAAATTATACACAAGAAGATTATTTATTACTTACAGGTGATCCTGCAATAATTGGAGTTGCATGTTCAATAGTTTCGGATATAACAAATGGAAAATATAAATTATTAAAATGGGACAAACAAGAAAGAAGATATTATCCAATTGAAATTGATTTATACCAAAAAGAATCCTCTTGACAATTTAGTTTATAGGATTATATTAGAAAGAAATAGAAAGGTTATATTATGAGTGTAAATTTTAGAGAAGATAAAATTGATCAAATCAAAACAGTTGCTAACCCAAATGAATTAGCAAATAAAGTTCAACAGTTAAAAGATTTAGAAGACGAAATTGCAAACGCAGAAGATTCTGTAAAAAAATTAAAAGAAAAAGCAAATATACTTTCTCAATTTGAGATTCCTCAAATGATGGAAGAAATGAATATCAAAAAATTAAAGCTGAAAGATGGAGAAACAGTTGAAGTCTCCAATTTCTATAGTGCATCTATTGTTGATGAAGATGCAGCTTTTAAATGGCTTCGTGAAAACGGTCGAGGTGATATTATTAAAAATGATATTACCGTTACCTTTGGTCGTGGCGAAGATAACAAGGCGGCACAATATGCTGTCCTTGCTAAAGGTCAAGGATACGAACCTGTCCAGAAAGTGGGAGTCCATCCTCAGACCTTAAAAGGAGTAGTCAGGGAGTGTAATGAGTCTGGAATCAAACTTCCTGATTGCTTTAAAACTTACGTGGGTAACCGTACAAATATAAAAAGGAGTTAAACATGGAAAACAATGTAACAACTAAAAAAACGGCACAAGCACCGTCTACTATTTTATTTAGAGACGATGCACACAAAGGTTTTGAGAACGTAAGACAAGAATCTCTTGCATTACCAATCTTAAAACTTTTACAAAACGGTTCAGGAGAAGCACAGAAACGTAATCAAAATTATGTTGAAGGTGCAGAACCTGGAATGTTTTTAAATACAGTAACTAAAAAACTGTATGATGGTGATGAAGGAATTAGTGTAATTCCTTGTTACTATAAAATGGAATACCAAGAGTGGGCAGAATTTGGTACTGGTTCAGGTAGACCAGAACAAATCTTTCCTGCAGACTCTGATATTTTATCTAAGACTACTAAAGATGGTGGTAAAGATAGATTACAGAATGGTAATTACATTTTAACTGTACATCAAAACTTTGTAATTATACTTGGTAAAGATGGAAAAGCAGAAACTGCACTTATTTCTATGAGTGCATCTCAAGGCAAAATTGCAAGAAAATGGCAATCACTTCAAATGTCTCAGACTATGAAAGATGAACAAGGGTCATTTACACCTGCATCATTTGCTTTCTCTTACAAACTAAGTTCTGTATTAAACTCTGGTAAAGGTAATCAGTGGTATGGTTTTTCAATAGAGTCAGAAGGACCAGTTCAAAACGCTGAGATTTATCAAAGAGCTAAAGATTTCCATGATAGCATGGACAAACAAAACAGATAATTGCCACATTTGGGCGCTACGTTTGTGGCGCCCAATTTAATTTTAACTGAGGGAAAATGATAGAAAGATTAAAAGATATATTTAAAGGTTTAGAAAGTGCGCATGGTATCACTTTTAAAACTCAAGAAATTAGACATGATGGTAAAAATGAAGTTAGAGTTAAAACTATAAGAGAACCTGTAACTAATGAGTTATGGGAAAAGCATTTAAAAGGTGAAGAACCTGGTCTTGGTATTATACCAATCAATGAAGATAATAAATGTCAATGGGGTGCAATAGATATTGATACCTATCCTTTTGATCATTTAAAATTAATTAAAAAAATTAGAGAAAAACATTTACCATTAATAGTATTTAGATCTAAATCTGGTGGTGCTCATATTTATTGTTTTGTAAAAGGATTTGTTGCAGCATCTTTAATGAGACAAAAATTACAACTTATGGCATCTGCATTAGGTTATGCTAAAGCAGAAATATTTCCTAAACAATCTAAAATTATGGCAGAAAAAGGTGATGTGGGTAATTTTTTAAATATGCCTTATCATGGTGGAGATAGAACCGTTAAATATGCAATAGATGATGAGGGTAATTCTCTAACTATAGAAAATTTTATAAAATTATATGATGAATATGTTTTAGAAGTATCACAATTTAAAGATTTATTTATAAATAAAAAACAAGAAAAAATTAAAGAAGAATTTCCAGATGGTCCACCATGTTTAAATACAATTATTAAAAATGGTCCTATTATAGAAGGAAATGGAGATGTTGCAGCATCCGGTCGCGATAATGGTTTATTTAATATTGGGGTCTATGTAAAAAAATCTAACCCAATAGGTTGGGAAGACAAATTAGAAGATTACAATACAGAAAAATATATAAAACCACCTTTAAAATCTACAGACATACAAAGGATTTTAAAACAATTAGATAAAAAAGATTATGATTATAAATGTAAAGATAAACCTATTTGTAATTTTTGTGATGAAAGACTTTGTTATACAAAACAATATGGAAAAGGTGGGGATGTTCGAATGCCTGCAATTACAGCAATTAGAAAATACGAATCCGATCCACCAATATTTTTTGTAGATATAGATGAAGAAACGGTTGAAGTAGATGCACCTACACTACATGATCATGAAAAATTTAGTATTGAATGTATGACAGAATTAGGAATGCCATTAATTCCTGTTGCTAAATTAGTATGGAGAAAACAATTAGCATCTTTAATGAAGAACATGGCAACGATCGAAGCTCCAGATGATACTAAAAAAGATATACAATTAAAAGAATTGTTAACAACCTTTATCAGTCGAGATGGTAAGTCTATGGAAGATGTATTAAAAAGAAAACCTTACACACAAAATGGTGTTAGTTATTTTAAATTTAAAGATTTCTGGGCATATGTAATTAAACAAAAAACATGGTCTGAAAAAAAATATCCTAAAAATAAAACCATAAGATTGTTAGAAGATTTGTTTAATGCAAAAACAGATGTTGTAAAAATTACAGTAGGTAAAGAAGAAAAAAGTGTAAAAGTTTGGACTGTAGAAAAAATAGAAGTTGAGAAATACATACCAAAAAGAATAGAAAAAAAACCAGCAGCGTTTGAATGAGAACCGTAATAGCAGGACCACCAGGTACAGGAAAGACACATACTTTGATACATAAACATTTACATAACGAACTAATTAATCATAAAACTGATTCTAAAAAAATTTGTTATATTACATTTAGTAATGCTGCAGCTAATGAAGCAAAAGATAGAATAAAAAAAGAATATCCAACGTTTGAATTTGATTGGATTTGTACCATGCATTCAATGGGAACTAAATTATTGAGTATTGATACTCCTACTCAGTTACTAAAAGGCAAAAACTGGAATGCATTTAAAAATAAATATGGTCACAATGATTTACATTTTGAAACAAAACAACATGAAAATGGTTTCAATGAATATAAAAATCAATATATGCAGATTATTGAATATTCAAGATGTAAAAAAATTAAATTACAAGATGCAGCAATAGAATTGGATCTAATAGATTATATTAGTGAACCTTCATTAGAACAAATTAATCAAGATATATTAGATTATAAAAGAGATTATAACATGTATGAATTTTCAGACATGATTTCCAAGTTTGTTGAGAAAAAATTATGTCCTTCCCTCGACTGCGTTTTTCTCGATGAAGCTCAAGATCTAAATCCCTTGCAATGGGAAATGTTTTTTTACATCGAATCTTGTTGTAAAAGATCTTACATTGCAGGGGATGACGATCAGGCTATCTATTCATTTCAAGGGGCCGACCCTAAAACATTTATTAACCTTGAAGGGATTCCCGATCATCAAACACAATCACGAAGAGTGCCTAGAGCAATACATAAGGTTGCGTTATCTATTTTAGATAACATTGATGAAAGAAGAATTAAAACATGGGAACCTAGAAAAGCAGAAGGTAGAGTCTTTGAAAATTTAGAACTAGAAGATTTAGATTTTAGTTTTGGACAATGGATGATTTTAACTAGGACCAATGAACAAATGAAAAATCTGGTGCCCATGTTGCAAGAAACCGGTTATAGATTTGATTGTAAATTCAATGATTTGTTGCCCACTGAAGCACTAAAAGCAATTAATGATTGGCGACGATTAAATAGAGGTGCAAGCATATCCGGTGAAGAAGCAAGAAACATTTATGAATATTTAAAGTACGAAGAGGGCGACGTAAAATACGGATTTTCTGGTGGCAAATCTCTAGTCAATGTAGACTCGGTTGATATGGATGAATTAAGATTAGAACATGGTCTGATTGCATCTGGAGGTTGGGATGCATTACGATTTAAAGATTATCAATATAATTATATCAAGGAACTTGTGGCGAGCGGCGAGGATCTAGATAAACCGGCAAGAATAAAATTATCTACTATACATTCTGTAAAAGGAGAGGAAGCAGAAAATGTAGTTTTATTTACAGATTTAGAAAGAATTATTTACGAAGCAGCTCAAGTAAATAAAGACACTGAACATAGATTATTTTTTGTTGGTGTAACAAGAGCAAAAGAAAATTTATTCATAATGAATCAAGGTTATGAATATCAATACAACATAGGAGAAGAAATAATATGACAAATAAAGGTATGTTTGATGGAGCATTTCCACAAGATAAGCAAATAGGCGGGAGTCACTACAAAGACTTTCACATTCAACCATATGAATTTATTTCTAAGAACGACCTTTCTTTTTTTCAGGGGAACGTTATAAAGTACGTGTGTAGATACTTGAATAAAAACGGAATTCAAGATTTAGAAAAAATAATTCATTATTGTGAATTAGAAATTAAAAAGATGAAAGATACAGGTAAAAAGAAGTGAATATGTTTGCAGTTCATGATTTGTGTTTTTATACATTAATAACTTATTTTTTTTGGAGTAGATTAATATGATTTTTCAAGCACAAACAGAATGGACTTGTCCAGAACATTTTCCTGATTTAAGTCAAGCAAAATATATTGCAATTGACTTAGAAACTAAAGATCCTAATTTAAAAATAAGAGGATCAGGGGCAGTTATTGGACAAGGAGAAATTATAGGTATTGCTTTAGCAGTAGATGGATGGTCTGGTTATTATCCAATAGGACATAGAGAAGGCAACTTGGATAAAAGAATTGTTTTAGATTACATAAGAGAAGTTTGTGCAACAGATGCAGTTAAAATATTTCATAATGCAATGTATGATGTTTGTTGGTTAAAAGCATATAATATAAAAATAAATGGATACATCGTAGATACGATGGTCATGTCATCATTAATTGATGAAAACAGATTATCTTACACATTAAACAGTATTTCTTATGAATATTTAAGAGAAGTAAAAGATGAAAAAGGTTTAAAAGAAGCAGCTGAAGCTGCCGGTGTAGATGCTAAATCAGAAATGTATAAATTACCTGCAATGTATGTTGGAGCTTATGCAGAAAAAGATGCAGAACTTACTTTAGAATTATTTAAAGTTTTATCTAGAGAAATAGATAAACAAAATTTAAATAACATTTTTGATTTAGAAACTAATTTATTTCCATGTCTTATTGATATGAAATTTAAAGGAGTAAGAGTAGATGTAGAAGCAGCACACCAATTAAAACGGTCAATGGTGAAAGAAGAAGAAGCGTTATTATTAGAAGTAAAACGAGAAACAAATATTGATACACAAATATGGGCAGCGAGGTCCATCGCGCAAGTCTTTGACAAACTCGGTTTACATTACGAAAGAACCTTGAAATCACAAGCACCCTCCTTTACTAAAAATTTTTTATCTGAACATAGACATCCTTTAGTTAAAAAAATTGCTAAGGCAAGAGAAATTAATAAAGCTCATACAACTTTCATTGATACAATACTAAAACATGAGCATAGAGGTAGAATTCATGCGGATATTAATCCAATAAGATCAGATCAAGGTGGTACGGTGACCGGGAGATTTTCTTATTCTAACCCAAACTTACAACAGATTCCTGCAAGGAATAAAGATTTAGGACCTAAGATTAGATCTTTATTTATTCCAGAAGAAAACCATACTTGGGGTTGTTTTGACTATTCACAACAAGAGCCAAGATTGGTTGTACACTATGCAGCAACAACAGATCCAATTATGTATGATGATTCTGTTGCAAATATTGTAGAAAAATTTAAAAGTGATTCTGTAGACTTCCACCAAACTGTTGCAGACATGGCAGGAATATCTAGATCACAAGCCAAAACAATTAATCTAGGTTTATTTTATGGAATGGGTAAAGCAAAATTACAGGCCGAGTTAGGTTTATCTACTAAAGCAGAAGCAGAAAATTTATTTAATCAATATCATGAGAACGTACCTTTTGTCAGAGAATTAATGAATAGAACTTCACAACATGCTCAACTATCAGGATCTATTGGAACTTTACTTGGAAGAAGATGTCGATTTGATAAATGGGAACCTAATACTTTTGGTATGCATACACCAATGACTTTAGAAGAAGCTGAAAGAACTTATGGTAGAGGAAGAATCAAAAGAGCATTTACATACAAAGCTTTAAATAAATTAATTCAAGGCAGTGCTGCTGATATGACTAAAAAAGCAATGTTAGATTTATATAATGAAGGCATTATACCGCACATACAGATACATGATGAACTAGACATCTCGGTAGAGTCAGAAGAACAAGCTAAAAAGATAATTGAAATTATGGAGAATGCTGTTACACTAGCGATCCCAAATAAAGTTGATTATGAATATGGCAATACTTGGGGTGAAATACATGGGTAAATATTATGGCATATTTAAACGCGAACATCCCTCCAATTTATTGCAAAATAAGGAAGGAGTATTTGTATGACTTTAAAGAACATCATGGTGAAAGTGAAGACTGTGTGGTCTTCGGTTTGGCAAGCATTAGCGGGAAGGCGCTCTTATTTCATATTATGTTACCGAATGGTGCGGTCTTTTATAGATTGCCTATCAGCGCGTTTTTCCAAAAACGTTTTTCTAGATCCGAAGTGCCAGATATGTCAGTCGACGAATTACAATTGTGGAATTGTTTTAGTTATTATCCTAGCGTGCATTGCTTTGATTGGTTGGCTGGTGTAGACGGAAAGTACATTGGTAAAGATAAAAAATTCTATAAAGGACAATATTTATTTACTGTTGACTGGGCGCATCCAGAGTCTAATATATTGAATGTTGAGCATAGTGAAATTCCTCAAGAACATAAGTGCGCGCATATATTGGCTCTTAATAACGGGAATTATGCAGCTCAGCCTAATAATCGTATTTTGTGGCACATTAATAGTTATACTACTGATAACAGCTGGCCTGATTATAAAGTCCAAAATACAGTTTGGGATTGCGAAGGTTCGGATTGGGTTACAGAAGATTCGGATAAAATGTTCTACGAAATAGAACCAAAGGAGGAAAAATGAATTTTAAATGGGATTTGAAAAAACAAATGGACAATAGAAGAAAAGAAGAAGCTGCTAAAGCTCAACTTCGTAAAAGAAGTAAGGACTCTATTGCTAGACCAAAAGCGGAGAAGAATATTACATCTAACGATCCAAGACTTCAAGGAATTTAATAATGAAAAAATATTGTAGTATTTGTAACCATAGGTGTCATTGTGTAGGTCAAGGTTATTATGTATCTAGTAATAAATGTGATGCCTGTATTTGTGATGGCTGTGATTGTGGTGGCGTGGTGCTAGGAGCAAAAGTTAAAAAAACTTTTTGGCAAAAAATTAAAGATTGGTTATTTTAATGTTTGACAGATTCATGTATAAATTTTGCGATATAATCGATAATGTTTTTTCTAAAATAGAAACTATAGCTATTAATACATCTACATGGTTATGGAATCAAAGAGTAAAAATTTTAAGAAAAAAACGAGGGAGAAAAAAATGAAACAGTGCAAACAGTGCCAGAAAGAATTTGAAGTTAAAGATTCATTAGATGAATTTGAATTATTTTGTAGTAAAGAATGTAAAGAAGAAGCATTAGCAGAATTAGATTCCGATTCTGATGAGTGTCTATCATGTCAATAAAAATAAATGAAAACACAAGTATCGGTCTTCCGTTACGTAATTTAATAGGACTGATTGCAGCTGTGGTAGTAGGCGCATGGTTTGCTTTTGGTGTTGTTGAAAGACTCAATGCTCTTGAGACAGCTAATAAATTATTTGAACAAGATTTACTTGAAGCATCAGCGCAGAAACCAATTGATCAAGAACAATTTATGTTATTAGAACATATAGCAGAAGGATTAGAAAAATTAACTGAACGTGTTGATGGTATGATGAACAATAGAGTTAATATTGAAAGATTACAAACAGATGTTGAAAGACTACGGATAGATGTAGAAAAATTAAAAGATAGCGTTAGAGCTAATATTGGAAAATTAAATGGGGATCATTAATGATTGGTATTGTTTTTGCGTTGTGCTTATTTATTAATGGAGAGTTGATTGAACATCGAATACAAGATAGTCTATCTACTTGTTTAAAGATGAAAAGAGAAGCAACACGTAATATGGATATGGCTAATAAACAATTTATGTGTGGTGAAGTCGAAGCCGAGCTTGAAAAAAATGTAGATGGTAGTATAAGTATAGGTAAAATAATAAAAGCAAAATGAACCTTTCCCGAAATTTTACTCTCCAAGAGTTAATCAAATCGGACACTGCTGTACGATTAGGGGTTGATAACAATCCTAATGCCAATCAAATTGAAAAATTAAAACTACTGTGTGAAAATATATTGCAGCCAGTGCGTGATCACTTCGGCCCAGTAACCATTACTTCAGGCTTCAGGAGTCCAACTTTATGTGTCAAGATTGGTAGCTCTGTAAATTCACAACATACTCAAGGCTGTGCTGCTGACTTTGAATGTCCCGGTAAAGATAATGCGGAAGTGGCTGATTGGATTTATAAAAATTTAGACTTTGATCAAATGATTTTAGAATTTTATGTACCTGGTGAACCTAATTCAGGATGGGTCCATTGTAGTTATATAACCGATCAACCACGTAAACAGTTCTTACTTGCATATCGTGATGAGAATGGTAAAACTAAATATAAACCAGTTATTGGAAAGGCGAAAGACTTAGTGTGAACAGAAGTGATGTATCAAATTTAATTTTAGCAATAAATACTTTAGGAGATAATTTAGTTGGTTTAGAATTAGGTGTGTTAAAAGGAGAAAGTTTAATTACCATTTTAAATAATTGTAGTATAAAAAAATTATATGGAGTTGATTCGTGGTTACCTTACACAGATTTTTTAAAACATATACCTGATGGTAAACCTGCTGGTGGTGCAACTATTGAAGAACAGGATATTAATAGATTTTTAACTTATCATGCTATCAAATATTCAAAACAAAAACATAAAGTAGAAATAATAGAAAAAGATTCATTGGAAGCAGTAAAACAAATACCAGATAATAGTTTAGATTTTATCTTTTTTGACGCAATGATGACAGAAAAACAAAGCTATGAAGAAGCAAAAGTTTATTATCCTAAAATTAAAAAAGGAGGATTATTTACAGGACATGACGCGAATTGCACACAACAAGTTATAGAACCAATAGAAAAAGTAAAAAAAGAATATGGTAATGACAATAAGATTGTTATTTTTAATGGTTGTTTTTTCTTCAAAGTTTAATTAAATGGATGTTGTTAGAATAGAAAATTTTATATCAAAAGAAGATTCTAAAATTTTATCAAATTGGACTTTAGATAACCATAATAAACCTTTTTTTAAATATGCAAATATGGGTGGCAATCGTAAAACAACTAGATTCAGCCCAAATGAAAATTTTTCATATCCTCAAGAAGCTTTAGATATAAGAAAAAAAATAATTAATGAATTTAATTTACAAGAAAATGAAAAAAATAATATATATCCACCATTTAAAAACGGTATTGTAGCAAGTTTTGCACCTAATAATGATGAATGTTTTTCACATACAGATCCTATTTGGATAAAAAATTATGAAACTTTACATTGTAATATTATTACACAAGCTCCTGAACAAGGAGGAGAACTTGTATTTAATGGAAAAAAATATATAATGAAAGAAAATGAATTGTTCTGTTATCGAGTTTCAAAAGGTAATCATGAAGTGTTAAAAATTAAAAGTAAAAAACCAAGATTAATGTGGGTATTTGGTTTTTGTGTTAATGAAAAACAGTGGAATTATATAAATGACAAAATTAACAAAGGTATTTAGTAAGATAGATACAGTGCATGGATACTGTGAAGAGTGTCAAGAACAAGCAATCTTAGTTGCTATCGTTTCAGAATACTACAGATGCACAAACTGTGGTCATGATACTAAACAACATATCAATGGTAGAATCCGATACTTACAACTTGATGAATCCGATAAGAAGTGGATCAAAGATAATATAAACAATGGCTAAACAAAAATTTGTACACTACGTCCCACGTCCAAAACCTAAGAAACGTCCAGGCGTACATAAAAAAAGAAAGAACAAAAGTGAAAAAAGAAGCTATAAAAAATACAACGGTCAAGGTCGATAATTTATTTCCTAATTTAATTGCTATAAAAAATTTAAATTTATCTAAATTAAAAATTATAGGAAAAAAATTTAATAAAACTTTTGAATCAAATATAAAAACAACATTGGCAGGTGACACTTTATTTAGTGTTAGTTCTATGAACTATTTAAATATTCATCTAACGGATTTGTTGTCTCATTTATTAAAACTTTATTGTTTAAATTTTGTATTTAAATTAGAAAATATATGGATTAATAAATATGTTAAAAAAGATTATCAAGGAACTCATGTTCATCCAAGTGATTATTCTTTTATTATATATTATAAAATAGATACATCACACACTGTCTTTAATTCTCCAGTTAAAAGTTTATTAGAATCTAGTCGTAATAAAATTTTTCATAGAAATTTTATACCTGAATTAAAACAGGGAGATATTATTATGTTTCCTTCTTACTTAGAACATTGGGTTAGGCCCAATAGTAATAATATTACTATAGCAGGAAATATTAAAATAATAGATATGAAAGGAAAAAATGACTAGAAACTTTGTAATGGAAAAGATAAGTCGTGAAGCAGATGAGCTAGCGAATCAATATAACCGGAGTAAGGACCCAGGCATCAGGGATCAGTGGTATGAATTACTTAGGAAGGTGTCCCAGGCTGAGTCAAAGGATCGCCTTGAGCGCAACCAAACTTAGGATATAATTTCCAAGTTTCTATAGCATCGGCATTAAAATAATCACCACTAAATAATATTTCAAAAGACTCCCCTAACCCATCACGGACACAACCGAAATGTGAACCATATTCTTTAGGGTAATTAAATCCTGCTTCTTTATCTTGTGGAATAACACATTCTCCAGATAGTAAAGAACAAATGTATACTGTTAAAATAAATTTCATTGACAATCTTGTAAAAAAATATAATAATCCTATATTATGAGTTATAAATTATGAAAGGATATATCAATGACTGATATAAGTAAATATAAATCTGTCGCCTTATCACACACAAGTTGTAATAAGTTAGACAAAATTAGGAAAGTAATTGTTCCTGAAGTACATGTTTCTAGAGCTAAAGCTTTAGATATAATTATCAACGAGAAAGTGAAGAAATTAAATGGGAAACTTAGTTCAAAAGACTCTGATTGAGCATGATACACTTGATCCAGTAAGAAATCTCTGGAGAAATGTTTTAGTTATTGCAATTGAAGATGCAATTAAATTAAAGAATAGCACCATAGAGTTTAAAGAATTTCATAAAGATAAAACCTATTATGAAATTGAATATGTAACTAAACCTAATCGAGATTTCGATGCGGTGTGTCAATTATCTCAATTAGATGGTAATATAGTTCGTAAAAAAATAAACAAAGTAATGAAAGATATGGAGGATAATTATGGCAAAGACAATATGCCCAAGATGCCATGGAAACGGTTATATAAAAGTCATGGATTCAATAAAGAATCCGACGGAAATTATACACCAATGCCCTCAATGTAATAGTCAAGGAGAGATTATGATTGATGAAAATAGAATAAACATATTTGAAGCAGAACGTAAAGCTTATCGTGAACGTTCTAAACTTTCTGTTGAGCATGTTAAAAAACTAGAGGAAGAAATAGATATGTTGCGTAAACAAAAAATATATCTGCAATCTAAATTGAGAGAAAAGGAGTCCAATGATCAGAGGGGATAGTACTGATTATGATCATTTAAAAAAGTGGTGTGAAAAAGCTGC
>Ga0208917_1000968_pt1 | contig 14433 bp, 22 predicted proteins | sample DEB08_DNA_10_FD_185500 | JGI IMG/M metagenome (GOLD analysis project Ga0208917, IMG submission 185500) | Aqueous microbial communities from the Delaware River and Bay under freshwater to marine salinity gradient to study organic matter... | ecosystem: Environmental > Aquatic > Marine > Coastal ...
TGACTTCTAATGTTAGCGGCCAACAAAAACTACGGACAAAAACACTATCATGGTAATCCATTTGGCCTAAATCATATTGGTGATGATTGGCGACTGTGTAATAAGCACCATGATGGCACACTTAGATACGCTGAGCAAGGTGAGTTCAGCAAGAAGATGTTGATGTTTGGCAACTGCTGGATCAAAGGCACACCATGGACACATCCTGATCGAATACCCTCAACCACAAGATGGTTCTATTGGGACAATCCGCAACTGCCACATCTACTCTATCAAGGCATATGGAATCCCAAAGGTTACAAAAATTGGTGTAGGATAGTAGAAGGCAACACTGCCACACAAACAGCAACACCTATAAGACCAGGACAAACAGGCAGTGTTAGAATCAATCGCCAACTTGGTGAAGTGACCAATGGCAAAATCACACACTGGGAACAGATAGTGGGTGAGCGTCGTGACTGCACACTGCGAGGTGATGTGGTAATGTTGTGTCCACCCAGTGGACCTGTGTTTGAAAACTACTACAAAACAACCAAAGGTTTGTGGATTAACCGTTGGCGTAGAATATTGGAAGACAGAGGTTACACGATTGTAATCAGAGACAAACCAATGCGAGAAAAAAGAGAACAACATCAAAACAGACTGTATCAACAGTTACAGAAAAAACAAATTGCGTTTACTGTATCAATACACAGTGTAAGTGCAATTGAATCAATACTTGCAGGCGTTCCTGCTGTGGTAGAAGGCAGACATCCTGCTGACAACATAGGCACTGCCGCAGACAAATTTTTACAAACAGGCGAAATTAACACACCAACAGTTCAAGAGCAAAACATATGGATTGAAAGATTATTAATGGATACATTTCATAAAACAGAATGCTATGATGGCAGTTGGTATGATGGAGTAAAAAAATGAGCAGAGGTAAATTTAAATATCCTACACTGGCAGACCCTTGGAACAGGCGTTATGCCAGGGTTAAAGCACAGGCAAAATTTAGAAACCAAGAATTTAATTTAGCACCTGATGAATATATGCAACTATGGGAAGAGTCAGGTGTTAAGGAACACTGTGGCAGAGAACCACACCAATACTGCATGGTAAGAAAAGATCCTATAGAAGCATGGAGTTTTGATAATTGTATGATTGTCACAAGACGTATGCATCTTAGAAAACAAGCATATGAAGGATTTCATCAAGTTTCTAAAACAGATTGGGAAGACAGACATGGAGTAAATTATGGCAAAAAGTAAAAATAGTTATTACACAAGTCTACGCAAAGACTATCCAAGAACTTGGAGAATTTGGTATCGTATGAACAAACGATGCAATGAAAATATACAAGCATCTTATGTTGAAGTTAAGGTCTGTGATGAATGGAACATTCTTGTAGCGGAAGAAGAAGGTTTTATAAATTTTGTAGATGACATGGGACCAAGTGAACGAGATCTTGAAATAGATAGAATAAATCCATTTGGTGATTATGAATTAGGCAACTGTCGTTGGACAACCAGAAGTAAAAACATGAATAATCAAAGACAACATCATAGTGAAAAAGGCAAATGGGCCAACATAGCAGAAAAGAATGGTCTAAGTCGTATTACATATTATCAACGGGTGCGTAGAGGTTGGGCATTTGAAGATGCGGCAACACTACCAACCACACATCAAAAGTATAGGAACAGAATATGCTAAATGAAGACTTCGATCCATATCAAGAAATAGTTGATCTAAGAACAGGCATAACACACCATGTCAAACTGATTAATCAATTGCTACACAATGAAAAACAATTTATGAGTGCTATCAATAAAGCAAGTGAAAGAATAGATGAACTTGAATTAAGAATTATTAAATTAGAAATGACACTAACAGATTTAGAGGAGGAACCAAATGAAATATGAAATAATATATGCAGATCCTCCTTGGCACTATGCCAAGCGTAAAACAGGCACCCTATTTGGTGGTGGTGTAACAGACAAATATCCAACTATGACAGTGGAAGAAATATGTGCTATACCTGTAAAAGATTGGGTTGCTGATGATTCTATGCTGTTTCTATGGACCACTATGCCCTATTTAGAACAATCATTTCAAGTGGTAAATGCTTGGGGTTTTGAATACAAGACTATGGCGTTTACTTGGGTAAAGTGCAACAAAGATGGCACACCTTGGCGAGGCGTAGGCAATTGGACCAAATCAAATGCAGAACTTTGTTTGCTTTGCCGTAGAGGTAAAGTGTTGCCAAGAGCAAGTAAAAGTGTTGCACAAATCATATATGAACCACGCAGAGAACACTCACGCAAACCAGATAGGGTCAGAGATGACATTGTTAAACTTGTGGGTGATAGACCGAGATTAGAAATGTTTGCCAGAACTGCAACACCAGGTTGGGCAGTTTGGGGCAATGAAACAAACAAATTTACAGGAGGAACCAAATGAAACTACCAGATCGTAACGATAGATATCTCATGCCAACAACAAGTCTTGTAGGTGCAATATTATTGATTGCACATTTAACAGGATATATTACAGGATGGGGTTGGCCTATACTGTATATTTGTTTGTTGTTTATGGGCCATTCAACTGAATACAGAGATATGTTTTTACCTTGGCGAAAATGACATACCAAAAAATAACAAAAATGAAACTTATAGGCAACGGTCCAAGCAGGGATTTGTATAGACACGTTGGCATACAATATCATGATGGTGCAGTGTGTATGTGCAATTATCCCGACTTGCCTAATCCACCCTTTTGGCGAGATTATATTTCAATCGTTGATAGGAGATGCATGGACTATCTAAACCAACATAAGATACCAACAGAAAAAATAGAATTACTTGGAACTATATGGACCACGCCACAATTAAAACAACTTGCAGACAGTTGGGGTTGGAACATACCTGTTTTAGCAGTGTATGATAAAGTTCTTATGAACAGTGCCGCCACAGCGGCCTATTTTGCCACAACAAAATATGAAACCATAGAAATTTGGGGTTGCGATGCATTATGGAGCAACGTAACTGACTCAAAAGTAGACAAATATATCGAAAGACATCAAAGACCAAACAATCTTCACAATAGATGGAGACAAAATTGGGAAACAGTATGGAAAACAGGTAAAGAATTTGTTATTTGTTGCCCTCAAGGTGTAGAAAAGGTGGATTATGGCGAAAATGTTAAGTGGCGAGAAGTTACAAGATAAAATTTACGAATATCTTGTGAAAGTTATAGCACGACCAAGGAAGAAAATTGGTGGTTTTGCTATCTGTCCATTCCTTAAACGCTATTTGAAAGACATACAAATCATTATAACTGAAGATTATGATAAAACACTGGACACAACCTGTCAATTGTTAGGTCCTTTGGGCATAGAAGCGGCAGTTATTAGTGGTTATGATATAGATTATGATAATCTTGAAAAACTTGTAAACCGCAAAAGCAGAAAATATAAAAAATTAGACATAGAACTACTGTTTATGCACCCTGAAACAGTAGAACCACCTTTGCCTTTGAACTACACCTTCAAACACGCACCTTTAATCATAGTGCAAAAGCGAAGCACACTGCAAAATGCTCGAAAAACCCTTAAAAACAAAACCAATTACTACAAATATCATAAATAAAGATATACGCAAACAAAACCATAGGAGAGTTTCATGGCGATTACCTTAAGACAGGAAAGTGCAACAGGGGCAACCACGAAGGGTAGTGCCTTACAATTTTCCGAACTCGATAATAACTTTATTGATCTTTTACAAAACAAAATTCAAGCATTACAAATTGACGCTGACACAGGTTCAGTAAAAGTAGGTGAAGCACAATCAAATGGTGTGCTTACAGTAATTGGTGGAACCAATGTAACAACTTCTGTTACAGAAGATTCAGCAGGTAATGCCAACATTACTATTGACGCAACAGACTCAGTAGGTATTTCAAATGTAGTTGAAGACGCAACTCCACAACTTGGTGGCAACTTGGATGTTCAAAGTTCAAGCATTACCACAAGCACTGTGAATGGTAGCATTACACTAACACCAAATGGCACAGGCGATGTTGTGTTAGGCACAATGACACTTGATGGAGATCAAACAATTGGTGCTGGACAAGACAACTATGTTTTAACCTATGACAACGCAACTGGCAAGATCAGTTTAGAAGCGGCCGCGGCAGGTGGTATTTCAAATGTTGTAGAAGATACAACTCCACAACTTGGTGGCGAACTTGATGGACAAGACAATGTTATTTCAGCAGTTGAATTAAAAGACTACAAAGAAACAATTTATGATTTAGGCACAACTGATACACCAACACTTACAGTATCAAACGGCAATGTGCAAACACTAACAATCACTTCAGGACTTACACTGTCTGAATTTGCAGATGCAGAACCAGGACATACAATTACACTTCTTGTAAGTGGCACTGGGTCAGTAACAGGTTCAACTTCATCAGCAGGCAATGAATATTTGTTCGCAGGTGGCAATAAAACGCTGACAAATGACAGTGTTGTTTCTATCATTTTTGATGGTGGAAACTATTTGGCATCAATAGCAACAGACTTCCAAGCATAAGGAGAACAATATGCCTTTAGGCGCGGCAAGAATAACATTTTTAGCAAAGAGTCAAGTAATTGCGGTTGGACAAAGAACCGCTGTAACTATAACTGCCAGTGGCAACGCACAAATAGACACAGCACAATCAAAATTTAGTGGTGCAAGTGTTTCTGCGGGTGCCACTACTGACAACTTAGATGCTGGAAGTATTGTGTTACCAGGACAAGCAGATTATACGGTAGAATTTTGGTTTAGATTGCCAAACCTAACTGAACGGCGTGGATTTTTTGGGCAATATTCAGCAGGAGCAAGTGGAAGAACCAATTGCGAATTCGTTACTGACGCAGGAGGGTATGTAAGTTTCTTTCAACCACCAAGCAGTAGTTTCAGTGAAACTTACAGAATTAAAAGCAATAGCACCATTAGTGCAAATACTTGGCATCATTGTGCGATAACAAGAGATTATGGCGGCACTGGACACATTATGTATATTGATGGTGTGGCACAAACTGATACGATTGCGGATCATTCAGGAACAACACAGCAGGTAGTATTAAAAATATTGGGACCACAATTGGGAACAGTTTCTACTGATTATTATATGGATGAATTTCGTGTTTCAGATATTGTTAGATACACTTCAGGTTTCACACCATCAACAGAACCTTTTGTGAATGATGCAAACACATTGTTGTTACTTCACACAGATGGAACAGATGGTTCAACTGTATTCTTAGATGACAATGGCACAGGCAGAAGTGCTGTTGGTATCATTGCAGACGACAATGCACAAATAGACAACGCACAAAGTAAATTTGGTGGAACAAGTGCAGTATTTCCTTCACCCGCTGGTTGGTTACAAACTGGAGCAGTTAATGCCTTTGCAGTAAGTGGCGACTGGACCAAAGAATTTTGGATATACTACAACAAGAGTGATGCTGATCAATACATACACCACAACAGAGGTGGTTACTCATCAGGTAGTTTTAACATCTATACACCAAGTGTAGGAAATGTCAGAGCGGCCTTTAATGACGGAGGCACAACCAGAACTATCAACACAACATTCTCAACAGGACAATGGTATCACTATGCACTTGTAAACAACAGTGGCACAATTACTTGGTATGTGGATGGATCAAGTGTAGGCACAGCAAGTTGGAGTTCTACAATCAACGATCCAGACAAAACTCTTAGATGGGGCGGATTTAGTGCAGGTGGCACAAGTGACAAATTTGAAGGTTGGATTGATGAATATCGTTTCAGTGACACAGCAAGATATACAACGTCATTCACACCAGACGCAACAGCATTTGAAAATGATGCAAACACATTGTTATTAGCACACATGGATGGCACTGATGGTGATACAGACTTTTTTGATGACAATGGACAAACAACACCATAAGGAGATAGACAATGCCAAACTTTCCAAGTTTAACACCAGCATCAACTAACAATGTAGACGAGGGCACAGATTTTATTTCCAATGCTCGTGCTGACATAAAAAATAATTTTGACAATGTAAATTCTATCATATCAACACTTGATGGTAAAACTATTGTTGTAACAGATGAAAGTCAAGCATTCTCAAAACAGCAGTATCTTTCATTGCAAACACTGTCTAACACAGATGACAGTGCAGGTGGTATTGCATGGGATTTGTCCGACAATCAAGTGGCACAACTTACATTAGGCAGTGCTTCAACACTTGCTAATCCTACAAATCAACAGGCAGGTGCAACTTATGTTCTTATTGTAAAACAACCAGGTGGCGCAAATTACACATTGGCATTTGACACTGCTTATCAATTTGCAGGAGGCACAGCACCTACCATTACAGCAACCAATGGCGCAGTAGATATTCTTACTTTTATCAGTGATGGCACCAATATGTATGGTGGATTCTTACAGGACTTTTCATAATGCCTTTTGTTAATCCAATGCTGTTTGGAACCAGTGGGGCACAAGGCGCAATCGTAGAATTTGGTTTTATTTCAGAATCAGGCACACCACTTGGTAGAATATTTCTCAGTCCTGAAAATGAATTTGCTATTGGTAGCATTGTAAGTGATCCAGAAGGTTTGTTTACTGTTACAACTGACACATATGGTAAAGATCTAATTGAATATAATTTCTTTGGCGATTATAAATTTACACTTATTCAAAATTACAGTTCTGTTAGTAACTTGGGTGTTATCTTTTTGTCAGATGGCAATACCGCAACAGGTTTAGAACAGGATATATTTCAATTATACAATGGTTCATTGTTATCACCTGCACCTGCAACAATTACAGTAGACAATGACGCAGGCATAGATCATTTTAGACCAAGTTACACTATCAGTGGCACAGGCACCAAACAAGCAACAGGCACACTACGAATAAAAGTTGAGTATTTAGGATAACCTATCTACAATAAATACACTTGTTATAACAAACACAAAAACCTTATAAGGAGAACAAAATGTCACAAGCGAGTAACTATACGGAAGATCGCACATTAGACTTTTGGTTAAAGGCGAATTCACAGTCAACTACTGCGCCAACAACAGTCTATATCGGTCTTGCAACATCAGATCCATCAACAGGATCAACAGACGAGAATTTAGAAGCAGGAACACTTACAGATGAAGTTTCTACAGTAGGAACTGCATATGCAAGACAGGCGGCAACCTTTGGAACTATTTCAAATGGTTCAGTATCAACTTCTGCAGATATTACATTTCCAACAGCAACAGCATCGTTTGGAGAGGTCACTCATATTTTTATCTCAGATAGTGCAACAGCAGGTGCGGGAGAAATTTTATTTTTTGGGTCGATGTCGGCATCAAAACAGATCGACAGCGGCGATTCACTGCAATTTACAAGCGGGAATATTACTGTAACACTTGCTTAGTCGTTACTGTAGGGGAGAACCCAAGTGGCGGATTATGTAAGTGGTATATTTGTTGAGGCGGATTATGTTTCTGCAGATTATGTAGGAACAGACGCTGACCTTTATGTAGAAGCAGGATATGTGTCAGGCACAGTTGATGGCGGCACAGTATCTATCAATGCCTCTGCAACTACAACAGCAGACAGTCGTATTGCTGTATTTGCCGATGCAAGTATATCAAGTCAAACAACACTTTCAGCAACACCAACACAAATTGTAGAAGCAACAGCATCTATAAGTGCCAATGTTGGTGGCACACAATGGTATAATGCACAGACTTGGGACAATCCAAGACAACCTCGTTGGGAAGGTGTTACTGCAACAGCACTTAAATTCAAAGGTGGCATTGCAGATATATCCGCACAATTTTCTGTAACAGCAATATCAAGTCCTGTATTTGCAGGCAGTTCAATTGTAGCAACACTTGGCACAGTTACAGCAGACGGCAGTAGAATAAGAACTGCTGATGCAAGTATTTCAAGTGCAGTCACAGTTTCAGCAACTTCTGTAAGAGAGCGTGATGGTGTTGTTATACAAGGCAGTGTAGCAACAGTATCAGCAGACGCAATTAGATTGCGTGATGCAAGTTCAACTATTGCAAGTGCATTTACATTTGATGCCGCTACAAATAGAATAAGAGCGTCAAGTTCAATTGTAGCAAGTTTAGGAACTGTAACAGCAAACAGTCAGGTTGCATTCTTTGAAACTGTTACAATGAGCAGTGCATTTACTGTTACAGCACAAGCAGTAATTGATGGTGACGCAAGTGTAAGCAGTGCATTTACTGTAACAGCAGATGGCGATAGAATTGCAGGTGGTGTTGCAGACATCAACAGTGAATTCTCAGTATCAGCACTTGGTGGTGCGGCATTTATTGGTGAAGTAAACATCACAGCATTTGCAACAACACTAAGCGTTGGTAAGAAATATATTATTGATCCTTATAGGGTATTTGCAGTTGGCAGTGAACTAAGAACACTTGTAATTGACGCAGAAGACCGGAAAAAATCCGTTATTAGTGAAAATCGTGTAAATACATTAGAACAAGAATCGAGATCCCTACAAATTAAGAGTGAATCTCGACAATTAAAAATACAACATCTAACACTGGTTGAAAACGCAACTGGACCGTTGGATACGAGAGAAGGATAAGATGGCCACACTAACAGGATTCAAAGAAGACAGAGTAGGAACCTACATTGAAAAGGATCCTTATGCGGTTTTAGATTACAGTTTGGATTTTACAAATTGGATGCCAAGTGGTGATACTATTTCTGCACTTACTGTTACAGCAGAAACTATTGCAGGCGATTCAGCACCACTAACTGTAGATTCAAATACAAATACAAGTTTTATAGCAACAGCAACAATTTCAGGCGGCACAGCAGGCAACATTTATAACTTAGAATATAAAATTGACACAACTAACGGACTAAAAGATTCAAGAAATTTTAGAATCAAGGTTGTAGAGAGACAGGTATAATGAGCGAAGAAAATAAAAATACAACAGGTGCCAAACACAAAACCGTTGATAGAGATATGGTTTATAAACTTGCCTGTATTCAATGCACAGATGAAGAAATTGCAGAAGTATGTGGCATTGGTGTTGGCCTATTAAGAAAAAGATTTAGTAAACTGCTTGATCAAGGCAAACAAGCAGGTAAAAAATCATTGCGTCGTGCAATGTGGGAAAAAGCAATGAACGGTGATACAAGAGTTCAAATTTTCTTATCTAAACAATACTTGGGCATGAAAGATGCACCAGAAGACAACACTAACAAAATGCCGTTGCCATGGGAAGACTAATATGCCAAAAATAAATTTTGAATCACTACAAGACAACAACAATTTTCCATTTGGCGTAGGCCTTGCCAGAGGCGCATTTCCTAACCTTTCAGGAATACAAAAGTTTGGTTATAACGCAAGTGTAGGAAGTGCGGCATTTGAAACCATATGGGAAAATGGTGGTATCTATACCTATGTAGATTCAGCAGGCACAGTAGCACTAACATCAGATGATACTGCTAATGACAATGGTGCTGTTGTTGAAGTTCAAGGATTAGATGGTTCATTCAATTTACTAACAGAGAATGTCACAGTTGGTGGTGCGGCCAGCAGTGGTGAATTTATAAGAATTTTTAGAATGAGACTTGTTACTATGCCAGAAGGCGATAGTGCAGGTGATGCCCTGCCAGTAAATCAAGGCAATCTCAGTGCTACTGTGAATGGCACAGTTATTGCGAGAATTTTAGAAGAAGTTGGACAAACGCTAATGGCGGTGTATACTGTTCCAGCGGGTAAAAGAGCATACCTGTTAAGTTTTGATGTAGGCAATAGCAAAGACGCAGAACTTGAAGCAAAAGTTATGGTGAAAAGATTTAATAATGGCGTGTTTAACACCAAAGCATATTCTACACTTAGAGGAACACCATTTAGAAAAGAATACAAGATAACAGAAATCATAGACGAAAAAAATGACATTGAAATAAGAGCAAAGTCAAGTAATATAGCAAGTGTAAGTGCAGGATTTGAATTGTTATTGGAGGACAAATAGTGCCATTAAGTAAACCACAACAAGTAATTTGCAACGACGAAAATCGCTTCAGAGTGGCCGTGACCGGCCGCAGATTTGGCAAAACTCATGTGGCAATGCGAGAACTGGCAAGATTTGCTTCAGAACCAGATCAAGAAGTTTGGTATGTGTCTCCATCCTACCGTATGTCAAAGGGGATAGTGTGGGACGCACTAAAAAACAAATTAAAAGAACTGCGTTGGATTGAACAAAGCAACGAAGCAGAATTAAAATTAAGATTAAAAAACGGATCAGTTATACACCTTAAAGGTGCAGACAATCCTGACTCACTTAGAGGACGCGGATTGAATTTTATTATTTTAGATGAGTTTCAAGATATTGATAAACGCACTTGGACAGAAGTTTTAAGACCAACACTGTCAGACAAAGGTGGTCATGCACTGTTCACAGGCACACCAAGAGGCGTAGGATCATTCAGTCATGAAATGTTTACTATGGCACAAAGCACAGACAATTGGGGTGCTCATACATACACAACACTGGATGGCGGCAATGTGCCTGAAACAGAAATTGAAGAAGCAAAGCGAGACATGGATCAAAAAACATTTGAACAAGAATATCTCGCAACATTCAACACTTATTCAGGTGTAGTATACTATAATTTTGATAGAAATATAACAGTGCAACCTTGCAAAGGCAGGGATATAACAGAAATACATTGTGGTATTGACTTTAACGTCGATCCTATGTCAGTGTGTGTTTCTGTTATAGAAAATAATGTTATATACTTCGTAGATGAGATTGTTATGAACGGATCAAACACTGACGAAGTATGCGATGAACTTAAACGCAGATATCCTAATTCAAGAATTGTTATGTATCCAGATCCAGCAGGCAGACAAAGAAAAACAAGTGCAGGCGGACGCACTGACATATCAATACTACAAAACGCAGGTTTTCGTGTGAATGTGCGTAACAGTCACACACCCATCAGGGACAGAGTAAATGCTTTGAATTCTAAGTTAAAGAATGCACAGGGCATTTCTACACTGTTTGTAGATCCTAAATGCAAAAATGTTATAAACAGTTTAGAGCGTTTGGTTTACAAACCAGGAACTTCCATCATTGAGAAAGATGGAAAGCATGACCATATGGCAGATGCCGTTGGGTATTTGGTAGATTTCTTATATCCACTAAGAACTGAGTATGACAATGCACAACCAGAAAGATGGGCATTCTCAGGTAACAATAATGCAAGGAGTTGGAACTAATGCCCGTAATTAGAGACAGAGTAATAAAAGGTGATAGCAAAATTGCTATTGACTATATCACAGAGGCGCATGACGCTTACAAATATTATATTAATAGATGGACATTTTTAAGTGATTCCTACCAAGGTGGTTACGACTACTTTATGGGCAAATACTTAGAACCATATTATTATGAGTCAAGAGATGATTATGAAAAACGTCTAAGACAAGTAGGATTAGATAATCATGTTAAATCAATTGTTGACTTATACAACAGTTTTTTATTTAGAAAAGAAATTAAAAGAGATTATGGATCAATCGAAACAGATCCAGGTTTAAAACCATTTTTAAAAGATGCTGATCTTGATGGAAGAAGTTTCCTTGCATTCCTAAGAGATGTATCTACATATGCAATGGTATATGGTGCGGCATGGGTAGTAGTAGACAAACCAATTACAACTGCTAATACAAGAGCAGATGAACTTAATCAAGGTATTCGTCCTTATGTTTCTCTGTTTACACCAGACAATGTTTTAGATTGGGGTTATGAAAGACAATCAAATGGTTTATATGAATTAACATATCTAAAAGTAAAAGAAGAAATTCTTGAAAACAAACAATATGTAAGAGAATATACCAAAGACGAAATTAATGTATATCTAATTGACGGCAAAGATAATACCGGCGATTTATTTGAAACTATGCCTAACACATTAGGAAAAATTCCTGCTGTATGTGTATATGCACAAAGATCAAATGTAAGAGGTGTTGGTGTTAGTGCTGTTGGTGACATTGCAGACATTCAAAAAGAATGTTATGAAATGGGTTCAGAGATTGAACAAATTATTAGATTAACAAATCATCCAAGTTTGGTTAAAACAACTGGCACACAAGCAACTGCTGGTGCAGGTTCAATTATTCAAATGGAAGATGGATTAGATCCAGGACTAAAACCTTACTTACTACAACCAGACGGTGCAAGTATTGAAGCAGTTCTACAAGCAATTGAAAAGAAAGTTGAATCAATTGACAGAAGTGCATCATTGGCAGGTATTAGAAGCATTGAAAGTCGTAGACTATCAGGCGTTGCTCTTACAAGTGAATTCCAAACACTAAACTCTAAATTAAGTTCATTTGCAATGAATCTTGAACACGCAGAAGAACAAATTTGGAGATTATGGGCAATGTATCAAGGCAAAGTATGGGACGGTGAAGTTGAATATCCAAGAAGTTTCTCAATCCAAGACAAAGCAAATGATATTGCTATGTTAAAAATGGCCAAAGAAGCAAATATCACTGATCCAAGAATTACAAGAGAAATTGACAAACGTATCTATGAAACTATCACAGAAGAATATATGGAAGACATGGAAGAAGAAGAAATGGAGCATCCTACACTTGATGCAGTTTCAAAAGGTCCACATATTAGAGAAATGATTATGGAAGGTTACACAGATGCACAGATTTTGCAATTACACCCTGAAATAACAACTCAAGATATACAAAACGAAAAACAAGCATTATTACAAGAAGGTGAATAATGGGAAAACTATTTCCTGATCGTGACTGGACAGAAGACTTTCCAACCGAACAGTATATGCGTGAAGTTATGCGACTGTATTTTGAAAATGTTAATGATCTAAATACAAATAAGAATATGGCGGCAGGTGTGAGGGCAAGAAAATATCTGCTTGAATTATTCCATCTATGCAGAAAGCGTAGAAAAGAAATACTTGAACAAAAACGTGAATACAAATATCGTATTCATCCAAGTTGGGAAGGTATTAATGAATCACAGGAGCGTGAGGATTATGCCGGTAACAACGAGTAGTTCAGTAGGGTCAACTGTAGGTGAACGTCCAAAAAAACGTTCATTTACATTGAAAACAGGAGGATCAATCATGGCAATGCGTGGTGGTAAAAAGAAAAAGAAAAAAACACGCGGCGGATCACGCCGTAAATAACAGTTTTGTGCTTGGAAGGCATAAATATACACATACTACCAAATGAGGGTAGGGGTAGAACTCAAACCAATTTAAAAGAGGAAAGAAAATATGAACGCGGAAAACACAGCGGTAAACGAAACTGAGCAAACTGTTGCTCAACCAGAAGGTGAAAAACAGGTAGCAGACACAGTCGCTAAAGAACAAGAAAACTTACTGTCACAAGACGAAGTAAATCGAATTGTAGCAGAAAGGGTTGCAAGAGAAAAGGCAAAGTTTGAAAAGAAATATTCAAATGTTGACTTAGATCTTTACAACGATATGGTAGCAAAGCAAGAACAAGCACGCCAACAAGAACTTGAAAAGCGTGGCGAGTTTGAAAAACTTTTAAAAGAACAAGCAGAAAAGTTCAATTCAAAGATTCAAACTTACGAAAGTGAATTGCATACTATCAAAATTGACGGTGCATTGTTGAATGAAGCAAGTGCCAATAAAGCAGTTAATCCACAACAAGTGGTGCAACTACTTAAAGGCCAAGTAAGACTTAATGAAGCAGGCGCAGTTGATGTTGTAGATCAAAACGGCAATGTAAGATATGATGACAAGGGTGATCCTATCAAAGTATCTACGCTGGTAAATGAGTTCTTAACTGCGAACCCACACTTTGTAAGTGCAGGACCAAATGGTTCAGGCACAGGACAAGGAGTTGGCAAACAGGCGAATGTGGTAGAAACAGACGTAACAAAACTTAATATGAACAATCCTGAGCATCGTGCTCGATACAAAGAGATTATGAGAGCAAAGGGTGTTCGTTTATAATTGCTATCTAATTAAAAGGAGATATTAACATGGCAGATGAATCAACAAGCACAAGTCTAAACGACTTATATGCAAATATCGTCCAAGCGGCATTATTCACACTTTCTGAGCAAACTGTGATTCGTCCACTTGTTCGTAATTACAACATGGTGGGAACACCAGGACTTGTAGCACAAGTTCCAAAATACGCGGCAATCGCGGCAGACGGTTTAACTGAAGGCACTGACCTTGCTAACACTGAGTTCACTACTGATCCTGCAACAATCACTGCAACAGAGGCAGGTGTATTAGTTACACTTACTGACCTTGCTCGTGAAGGTGCGGCAGAAGATGTAGCGGCGGCAGTTGGTCGTCAAATTGGTGATGGTCTTGCTAAGAAAGTTGACACTGA
>Ga0208917_1000974_pt1 | contig 14396 bp, 20 predicted proteins | sample DEB08_DNA_10_FD_185500 | JGI IMG/M metagenome (GOLD analysis project Ga0208917, IMG submission 185500) | Aqueous microbial communities from the Delaware River and Bay under freshwater to marine salinity gradient to study organic matter... | ecosystem: Environmental > Aquatic > Marine > Coastal ...
GAATACAAACAGTATGACTTCATACATGAAGCACCATTTATGATACAGTAAGGAGTAAACATGGAAGCTAAAATCAAACTAACTAAAACGATGCTAGATAAAAGCATCATTGACGCCAACAAATCTGTGCGAGAGTTTCTGGACAGTGACTTTGGCATGAACTATGACGATAAGTTTTTTACCGCAGAATGGTACGACACAGAAAAAGAACGTACTATGCGAAACGCATTCTCTGTTGTCGGTGAATATGCCGATGGCACAGAGGGTGATGTAAAGTTTTATCGTAGTGCCAAACGTGGTGATAAACGCATCAGTATACAAAAGCTGAAGCAATATGCAGAGGTAGGTGACGAAGTTATACTGACCTCAGATGCGGAGAGTTTACATGATGCATACCGTATATACATCAACATCGTCAGACCAGAAGCCAATGCCACTGGATGACCCGTGTGACGATTGGTCAGACCACCCTATACCTAAACCAAAGGAGAAACCATGAACCGTTTCATTATAGCTGATACGCCACAGGAGATTGCACAAGCATTGTGTGACAAGCATGTGGTCAAGATGCCACTAGAAGAAGCACAGATGTTATGCACTGTGGTGCGTCAGGCTAACCCAAAGTATGCCGATGAGCATGAACTGTACCGTGTAGCACATGCCAAGCATCCATGCACACTGTGGGCAGGTAAGACACGTAGCAATTACATGTATGCTTTCCGATTGTGGAACCACATGTGTCTGGAGTATACCTACAGATATGGCAGACAACATGCATCAGAACGTTTCATTGATGCACTACGTGAGGGTGCAAGGTTCGTGCCGACAGGTGAATTGACTGCACACCCTGAGTGTTTCAGTGAACACACTGACCTAAAGTCAGGTAGACCGTGGCCTATCCAAAGCTATCGTCAGTTCTATCAGACGAAGCAACACAGGTTCAAGATGGTGTGGACTAAACGTGATGTGCCTGATTGGTTTGAATACCAAAACTGGGAGGTAGCGTATGCTTGATTTAGTACATTGTTTACAGTGTGATCGTGTGTTTGAAGAGGGAGAACACTTCATAGAAGTGTGTCCGTTTTGTGACAACGATAACCCTTTTGAAACTGTGTACATACAGCCAGAGGAGATTGAGGATGCTTGAAGCAGCACTGACATGTATCGCACTGAATGTGTATCACGAGGCACGTAGTGAACCTATGGCAGGTATGTATGCCGTTGCCCACGTTGTGCTCAATCGTGTGGCACATGACGCATTCCCTGACGATGCTTGCAAGGTAGTGTATCAGGGCTTTCACCGTGGCAAACACAAGTGCCAGTTCAGTTGGTACTGTGACGGTAAGTCCGACACACCTCGTGAAGAAGTACATTGGCTGTATGCCAAGGTGGTAGCCCATAACGTAGTGTATGGGTTCCATGAAGATAACACCGATGGTGCCACACATTACCATGCTAACTATGTTAGACCGTGGTGGCGCAATCACTACACACAAACAGTAACACATGGGTCACACATCTTTTACAAATAGATGTTGACATACTTATACAACTATGGCACAGTTGCCATACAAACAACTGAAGGAGATAAATTATGCCGTTTGATATTCCAACCCACCTAGACTTTGACGTAGAGTTTGAACCAACTAAGGTTGACGATAAGAAATACGTCATCAATGCAGACACTGGCGAGTACCTTGGTATCGTCGGTAAGTCATTCAAGTGTGCATCACATGGTGACTTTTACCGTGGTGTCATGGACACTGTGACTGACGAACTGCTTTCATCTGAACTGATGAATGCCAAGTTCAATTGGAAAACTGCACGTAATGGTGCATGGTCAATGCTTGACATTGAACTACCTGACATGCAGGTGGAGATCACAACTGACAAGCACCAAACACAGATTGGTAATCGTATCATATCATTACATGGTATTGACGGTTCATGCAGCAACCAAGTGTACTTCGGTGCTATTGATTTCTTCTGCACCAATGGATGTATTCGTGGAGAGTATGACAAAATCCGTAAGAAGAACACTGCAAACTTTTCTATGGAGAGTTTCATCTATGAACTTGCTCGTGCTCGTACTGACTTCTACACTGAGGCAGGTAAGATGCAAGTGTGGGCGCAGACATCCACAAAATATGTGGACGTTCGTTCTCTGTTGGAAGAAATGATTTCATCTGAACGTAAGGCAGAGAAAATGTACATGCTGTACTTACAAGAGGCTGCGACACGTGGTCACAATAAGTGGGCATTGTACTCTGCGTTCACAAACTATGCATCGTATGCCGATGAACGTAACGGGTTTAACCTACGTAACACAGGCAACGACACACAGGCTATCAGCATGTGGTCACGTGAGCAAGAGGTATCCAAGTGGGTATCTGATGATCGGTTCATTACATTGGAGGCTGCATAACACATGAGAACCTTACCACGATATGTACAACAGCGAGTGTCACCTTCGGGTGACATCTCATACCGTTTTAATCCACCACAAACATTGGTGAATGAGGGAGTAGTAGAACGTGAAGAACTAGGTGACGATCCAAAAGTTGCAAGACAGATTGCACGTGAATACAACAGAGACATTGACGCATACCGTGAGGAACAATCAAAAGTTGTGAAGCTAAAGCCAAGCAGCAAGGTCACTGACCTTATCAACTTTTATTATTTATCTAATGATTTCAAGATGTTACGTGACTCAACCAAGGTTGACTACAGGTACTTCTTGACAGTGGTACACCAAACAATTGGGTGCCGTAAGTACAGAGAGGTTACACCTAAAGTTGCAAAGCAAGCATATGAGAAATGGGTTGAACGTGGTGTCAGTTTTGCTAACCATGCGGCAACGTGTGCGAGTAGAGTGTACAACTACGCCATTCAGATGGAACACGCAGAGCAAAATCCTTTTGCCAAGATCAAACGTAAGCAGCAGAAGCAGCGTAAAGTTATATGGACACATGGTGAGGTGAATAAATTCCTTGACGTAGCATATAGTGACTTCCAGTACCGTAACATTGGACTGATTGTGCACATGGCATACGAGTGGTGCCAGCGATTGGGTGACATGCGTATGTTACGTTGGGATAACCTTGACTTGAAGAAGCAACAACTAACGTTGGAGCAGAGCAAGCGTAGGTCAGAGGTGTTCCTGCCTATCAGTGACAACCTGAATGCTATGCTGCTAGAACAGAAAGCTGACTTTGGTTTTCAGGAATGGGTTGCACCACACCCACAACCACGGGATGGTAGGTTCCAACCCTATGCTATGGAGAGACTGTCCAAGGTTGGACGCAATATCATGAGACTAGCAAAGCTATCCGATGAGCTACGTCTGATGGACATTCGTCGTACTGGTGTAACACAGATGGTTGATAAGGGTGTACCTTTGCCCCAAATCATGGCAGTGACAGGGCATACACATGTTGCATCTGTGAAACCATACATGAAGCATACTTACGAAAGTGCAAATAGTGCCTTGACACAGAGAGACATGTCTGTATGCTTGAGTGAAACGAACAACACAGAAAGTGATACATGATGAATATAAAAGAACATATAAGTGATATGCACCTAGTTAATGGTGAGACTAAACGTACTAACTGCCCAGTATGTGGTGGCATTAAAACGTTTACAGCTACCAATAATATGGGTCAGCTTGTATGGAATTGTTACAAGGCAGGGTGTCGTGTGTCTGGTGGCACACGTACCCATCTTACAAGTGATGACATTCGTAAGTCATTAGGCAGTATGGCACAAGAAACAGAAGCAGTACCCTTCCAGAAACCTGAGTGGATAGTGAAGAGTTACATTCGTATCTCTGACTTCTGCTACAAGTGGAGACTGTGGTCTGTAGAACAGGACTTGTTGTATGATGTAAAAGAAGATCGTGTCGTATTTCCTGTGGTACACAACAATATCATGGTGGATGCCACTGGCAGAGCACTAGGAAAAAAATTACCTAAGTGGAAAAGATATGGTAAAAACCCCTTGCCTTATGTGCATGGGTGTGGTACTACGGCAGTAGTCGTTGAGGACTGTGTGAGTGCAGCTATTGTAGGTGCGACAGGCGGTTCTGGATGCTCAGAGGGTGGCGTATATGTCGGGGTAGCAGTGTTGGGTACGTCACTCTCTGAGGTACATAAGCAGTACTTATCACGGTTCACAACGGTTATCATTGCACTTGACCCCGATGCCCTACCAAAAACACTACAGTTTGCCAAAGAACTACGTGGTTATGTAGACAACGTAAAAGTATTACGTTTGACAGATGACCTGAAATATCGTAATCCTACCGACATAGAAAACTTAAACACACTAGGAGAAACATAATGGAATTATCATTAATACGCAGTCTGATGGACAAGGAGTTCTACGAGGATCATCGTGGTGCCAAGTGTCCTGACAGATTGTTCAGTAAAGATGTACGTAAGATCAAGCAGTCTATTGACCGTGCTATGGATCGTTATGAACGTACAGTTACACCCGATGAGATTGAAGCATTGTTTATGTCAAACAATCCAACCCTCACCACTGCACAGAAGAATGCTTACAGTTCTCTGTTTAGGCAGATCAAGAAAGAGTCACCTATGGGTAGTGACGTAGCACAAGAAGTGTTGTCTAAGCTGTTCCAACAGGTAGTGGGTGAGGATGTAGCCAACCTTGGATTTGATTACGTGAATGGTACAAAGGGTAGCCTTGAACCACTACGTGACATCCTTGAACGTTATTCAGATGACTTCACACCTGACCTACGTATTGAATGGGATGACATTGACATTGAAACTTTGCTTGCAAAGAATGATTTGGAATCACAATGGACATTTAACATCCCTACTCTGACACGTAAGGTAGAGGGCGTGAATGCGGGTCATCTTATTGAGGTAGGAGCACGTCCTAACACAGGTAAAACATCATTCCACGCCTCTCTGATCGCTGCTCCGAATGGGTTTGCACATCAGGGTGCCAAGTGTGTGATCCTGTGTAACGAGGAAGCATCACACCGTGTCGGTGCACGGTACTTGACTGCCGCCACAGGCATGACAATGCAAGAGGTAAAGGATAACCCTGCCCGTGCTCGTGATATATACGCATTGGTCAAGGACAACATCAAGATCAAGGATGCCAGTGACCGTGACATGGCATGGGTGGAGTCAGTATGCAAGTCATACAAGCCTGACATTGTGATCCTAGACATGGGTGACAAGTTTGCTCGTACTGGTGGCTATGCACGTCCAGACGAAGCACTGAAAGCTAACGCTATCTATGCCCGTCAGATTGCTAAGGCACACAACTGTGCGATCTTCTACATGTCTCAGCTATCTGCTGATGCAGAGGGCAAGGTTCTGTTGAACCAGAGCATGATGGAAGGTTCACGTACAGGTAAGGCAGCAGAGGCTGACCTTATGGTATTGATTGCCAAGAACCCTGTGGTGGATGGGCAAGAGGAAGAAGATACACAACGTCACTTGAATGTTGTGAAGAATAAACTATCTGGATGGCACGGTGTTGTGCACTGTGATCTGGAATACAAAACTGCACGGTATCAGGTATGAACCAACTAGAATTGTTTGAACTGGCGGTACAGCATTATGAGGATGGCCTTGAGTGTAACAACTGTGGTGTTGTACAACCAGTCGAGAACTTTCAACACATGGTGTCGGGTGAGATCAAACGTAAGTGTCGTAGTTGTGCACGAAATCAAGCTGATCTGATCAAACATCTGAAGAAGATACATCCATATCCTGATGATGATTATTTTTGTCCTATATGTAACCGTACTATTGATCAGATAGGACGTAAGGGGCAGAAGAAATTACAGAACTGGGTGTTGGATCATTGTCATGAGACAGAAACATTCAGAGGTTGGGTGTGCCATCATTGCAACACTGGCCTTGGTGCATTCAAGGATGACCTAGATATAATTAGGAAAGCTGTAGAGTATCTACAGAAACATGAGGATAACACATGAGTGAAATAGTAACAGCAATATCTATACTAACCCTAATCATTGTAGGGTTTTGGTGTATAGCAAGTAGTGAGGTAAATAAAAGTAAATGGAAGTAACATACATTGATCATATGGGTAGTGACTTATCAGTAGTGAATGCTGCACGTGTCAGCTTTGGTAAGAAGAGTGCGTGGGAACAACGAGTTCACCCATCTGGTGATTATGCGGATGATGTCCTAGCTGAACGTGATACCAAGCTAATCAAGTATCTAGCTAAGCATAAACACAAGTCACCATTCAATCACACGTTTGTTACATTCCACGTCAAGGCACCCATCTTTGTAGCACGTCAGCTTCAGAAGCACGAGTATATGCCGTGGAATGAAATCAGTCGTAGATATGTGGACGATGAACCAGAGTTCTATCAACCTGATGTGTGGCGTGGACGTAGTGAAGACAAGAAGCAGGGCAGTGAGGGTGAGATAAATGATATACGTCCCTCAGTTGCACGTAATATGGTTGAGGATTGTCGGCAGAATTACAACTACCTGTTAGCCAAGGGTGTATCACCAGAGCAAGCACGTATGGTATTGCCACAGTCAATGATGACTGAGTGGTACTGGTCAGGTACTGTGTTTAGTTTTGCCAAGATGTGTAGCCTACGTTGCAAGGATGACACACAGGCAGAGACTCGTGTAGTTGCAGATGCTATTGACGAGGAGATGGAAAACCTGTACCCTGTATCGTGGGAAGCATTACGAGCATACGAGGATTGAGTTAACGGCGAGTCAGACCCGACTAGAGATTCCTGACTAGTATATGGCCTTTTACGGCGAAGTTCTAACACGAAGCACCAACTGTGATGTGCTCAATAAAAAACGAGTTAGACCCGACTAAAGATTCCTGACTAGTATGTGGCCTCTTACGGCGAAGTTCTGACACGGAGTGGCAAACTGTGATGCACTCAATACCGTGACCACCCTGAGCAAGGTGTAAAACTGCTCACTTATAAGGAGACGAATGATGACTGACTCAGGTATGATAGGAGTAGAACAAGTAGAGGAGCACGAGGATGGTAGTGCCACCTATCAGTTCCACTTGGATAACAACTGTGCCAAGCTATTACAGGAGGAAGGGCTGAAGTTAGTGCTGTATTGTGCAGCAGCTAAGTTAGACTTACAGGTTGTATATGACTTCATCGAAGACCATATAAAGTATGAAGCAGACGATCTGACAGAGTATAAATTTGGGGTAGAAGATGACGAAGCTACCTGAAGGAAGAAAGCCACTGGAAAATGAGTGGTATCTTGATAAGATTCGTGCTATGACTAAGGAAGAACGTCAAGCAGTAAAGGAAAAGGAACAACAGAATGACAGCAGTAGTGAGTAATACTGGAGAAATATCTCATCAACCCTGCCCATACGAAGAGTGTGGTAGCAGTGACGCATTCGCTTACAACGTAGTGACAAAGATAGGTCACTGCCACTCATGCAAACGTAACTATCCAGGCAGAGACCCTAAGTTTAGTTGGGCAGAGGACACTTACCCAATGCCTGAGAAGAAACCAGACCTGCGTAACACAAAGATTATTACTGGTAGGTTTGATGGTATTCGTGGTTTGGATGAAGACGTAGCAAAACTATACAACATCCAACTGCAATACGGTGAGGGTGGTGTCCCAGTTCGATACGCATTCAAGTACCCAAAGAATGTAAAGTATCGTGGTCACTCAGAGAAAAAGTTCTGGACTAAAGAACGTGGTGGAATCACTGACTTGTTTGGTCCTGAGTTTAACGCAGGATCAAGTAAACGTATCTACATCACAGAGGGTGAGTTTGATGCGGCTAGTCTCTATCAGGTGCTAGGTAAATCCTACCCTGTTAAGTCATTGCCAAGTGGATCCTTCAGTGATGAGTTCTTAAAGAAAAACTTTGAGTACCTAAACAGCTTTGAGATGGTAGTCTACGCAGGTGAACTATCAGATGACACAGGTAAGGCAGCAGCAGAGAAACTCTACAGCACCATGCCTGACAAGTTCTACTACGTACCTATGTCCAAGTGGAAGGATGCCAACGAGTTCTTGGTGAACGGTGATGGTGATGACCTGAAGTGGGCAGCACTCAAGCCTCAACGGTTCAGCCCTGACAACTTCTTTGTTGGTGATCTAGAGGTAGAGAAAGCAATCTTGTACGAGAACCCATACGAGTACGTACCAACAGGACACACTGGCTTAGATGATAAGCTACGTGGCATGGTGAAGGGTGGTATTACCTTCATCAAGGCTATGCGGGGGCAAGGTAAGACAGAGCTTGCCAGATACTTTGAGTGTGCTCTGCTTGAACAAGGTGTTCGGATTGGTCTTGTCCACATGGAAGAGATGAAGTCTACAACCTTCAGAGCTATGGCTACCTACGAGCTAGGCGTTAATGTTCGTACCAAAGAAGATGCTGAAGCTGCAGGATTTACTGAACGTGAAGTCATTGAAGCAGGTCAACGCATGGCAAGGAATGAACAAACAATTCCTTTTGATATGCGTAGTCATGAAGACCCAATGAAAATACTGGACCATGTCCGTACTGCTGTCACTGTTTACGGTGCAGAGTTTGTATTCATTGATCACGTTCAACGTCTGGCCTACCTATCTAACTCTGGTGTTGATGCGGCAACAAGTACCTTGACTACACTAGGTGCACGGATGGCACAGCTTGCCAAAGAATTAAACATTGGTGTTATCTTTATCTCTCAGGTCAATGAGGATGGACGCACAAAGTACGCAGCTTCCCTTGAGGAAGAGGCCATCATCTGTATCAAACTGAAGCGAGACACAGAAGCAGAAGATGATAAAGAACGTAACACCACAGAGTTTATTGTTGACAAGAACAGACCTTTCTCTAAATTAGGGAATGCAGGGTCTGTCTACTACGATCCTGAAACTACACTCTTGGAGGAGGTTGTATTCAACGGATGAAGATAGTCATCTCAGATATAGAAACTGAAGGGCTTCACGATTGTAAAAAGCTTTGGCTTTGCGGTGGTAAGGATCTTACTACTGGAGAGATACATAAGTTTGAGAACTGTCATGAAGATCCTGTAGCTAAGGCTGCAGCCATAGAATGGTACGAGTCTGCTGACCTGATTGTTGGTCACAACTTTGTACAATTTGACGCACCCATGCTAAACAAACTACTCAAGCCAAGGTTGATTGATCCTCGTAAGATCATTGACACGGTTATCATTAGTAGGTTGGTTGATTATGATATACCAATCCCTAAAGGTGCAAAGAAACGTCACAGCCTACAGGCTTGGGGTATGCGACTAGGTAAATATAAAGGAGAGTTCAATGACTTTGATAAGTTCAGTGATGAAATGGTTGAATACTGGTATGGAGACATCGAGGTTACTCATGCTCTTTACAAACATTTCTCTTCTGTTATTTGGAATAATGATTGGTCACTTTCTCTGAGAACTGAGCACGATGTTCAAATAGAATTGGTTCGGACTAAGTACTACGGCTTTGAGTTTGATAAACCCAAGGCAGAGTTCTTACTTAATTCTGTGCAACAACGCATGAAACTTTTAGAGGAACAATTCCAAGTAGACTTTCCACCTAAGCTTACTGAAGTCAAGCGTATCAAGTACCGTCTAAAGAAAGATGGCGAAGAGATGGCAACAGTAAAGAATGCAAAGGCTAGTTGTGCTATGACCACAAGGGAAGGTGACGATCTAGTGTGCCATGAATGGATTGATTTCAAACCTGGTTCACCTAAAGATCGTATCACAGTATTGTGGGAAGCAGGTTGGAATCCAGTTGACAGAACTGAAACAGCAAAGAGGTTCATGAAAACAAAACCTGGTGATGCTTGGAACAAAGTGGAGTCAATGTCTAAAGAGTTCTACAAAGAAAAGAAAGAACACTTTGATAAGTTTGGATTCACTTGTTCAGAAGCAAACCTTGACACACTGCCTGAGGATGCCCCTGCAGGAGCGAAAGCTCTAGCCCAGTGGCAGACCCTTGATGGTAGACGTTCATCACTGGTGGAGTGGATAGGTCAAGTCTCTGACGATTCTCGTATTCATGGTAACATAAACAGTATTGGGGCTTGGACTGGACGCTGCTCTCACTCAGACCCTAACACCGCTAACATATCTTCACCCTTCCACGGTGATGCAAAGACACCTGTAGAAGAGGTAAAGAAACAATATGATGAACATCTACGTGCTTGTTGGACTGTTCCTTCTGGTTCTTGGTTGGTTGGCACTGATGCTGATGGTATTCAGCTACGAGTCTTAGCCGATTACCTCTGGAGAATGTACGGTGAAGAACAGTATGCTCTTGCTATTATGAACGGAAAGAAAGAGGATGAGACAGACATCCACAACGTGAATAAGAATGCTCTTGATGTACCTAATGGTACAAGAGATATGGCAAAGACTTTTATTTATGCTTGGCTTCTAGGTGCAGGTGTGGCTAAGACTGCACAGATCCTCAAGGTCAACATGAAAGAAGCACAGGATGCACGTACTCGTTTTGAGATGAGTATTGGTGGATTATACGATCTGAAGAATAAGTATATCAAACAAGTAGGTGAGAACGGTTGGTTCAAAGGGTATGATGGTAGGAAAGTAAAAGTTCCTAGCACCCACAAAGCTTTAGCTGGTATACTACAGAATGGTGAAGCTTGCCTCATGAAACACACCCTCCTACGTTGGCATGACGTAGCACGTAAGGAAGGGATCAAATTCAAGATGGTAGGTTTTATTCATGACGAATATCAAGTGGAGGTTATAGGAACTAAAGAAGAAGCAGAAAGACTAGGTCAGATTCAAGCACAGTGTATGCTTGAGACTGGTAAAGAATTAGGATTCAAGATACCTACACCAGGTTCATATGATGTAGGAAAAAATTGGTCAGAAACCCATTGACATCTTGGATCATAACAACTAGATACTATTTATAGTGAAAAAAGGAGGGCAAGATGCCATCAACACAACACGATGTAAAAGGTAAACTAATGTGGGCTAAAGTGTTCGAGTCTAATCGTGACCGTGCAGACTTCCACAGCGAGACAGACGGTGCCTACAAAGTAACAGTCACTACTGATGAAGCTACCAAGAAAGACCTACTCAAAGCAGGTTTTGGTAGAAAGATTACAGAGGTAGATGACGGTTGGCAATTTACGATTGATCGTCCACACAAAGGAAGATACGACTGGCAAGGTGGTGCTCCTGTGGTTGCTGACGTAACTGGCAAGGCTTGGAGCCTAGACGAAAAAGGTTTCATTGGCAACGGCAGTGAAGGTATCGTCAAGATTGAAATTTACGAGAACAAAAACAGTGCTCGTAAAGGTGCACGTCTACTAGGACTTCAAGTCCTAGAGCATGTGGTCTATGAATCAGAAGGTGGTTCCTCCCAACCACGTTCAATGTTTACAGACCATTCCAAGAGTTCTGGTGGTTCCTCGTCTTCCACCTCCTCCCAAGAACCTCAGGACTCAATACCCTTCTAGGTATCCCTGTTCCTTCCCTAGAAGCAACGCCCTCACCCTTTCCTTTCGGGGGTGGGGGCGTATATACATAAGGATATACAATGCCAAAGATAGACACACTCATTAAAGATATGGAAGACACAATACTTGGTCTCAATGGTTGGGATCATTTGATTAGCCTGAAGATGGGTGATCGTATTGGTAAAGCAGCTACTTCAAGATTCAGAGCACCACAGAAACCAAGAGGTTATCTGTCCTTCTCTTCTATTGGTAGCCCTTGTAAAAGAAAACTTTGGTATAAGATTAACGAACCTGCGACAGCACGTCCTCTTGCTCCATCGGATTTGCTGAAGTTCTTTTATGGTGACATGATAGAAGAGTTGGTCCTCGCTATTGTTGAGGCTTCTGGTCACACAGTAACAGGACAGCAGGATCGTATGCGTATTAATGACTTAGCTGGTCACAGAGATGCAGTCATTGATGGCATGACAGTGGATGTTAAATCCGCATCACCTTACTCATTCAAGAAGTTTGCTGAAGGTAACCTTAGGGAAGAAGATCCTTTCGGGTACATCAGTCAGTTAAGTTCTTATGTGTACGCAGCTAAGGATGATCCACTGGTAACTAACAAAACACATGGGGCTTTCCTTGTTGTTGATAAAGTCAATGGTTCACTTTGTCTTGATGTCTACGACTTTACTCCTGAGCTAGAGCAAAAGGAGAAAGAGATAGATCAGGTCAAAGAAATGGTGGCAGGTGAGATACCTGGTAGAGGCTTTGATCCTGTGCCTCAGTCAAAGACTAGCCCCAACACAAAGCTACATCCTTCCTGTGGATTCTGTGAGTTCAACAAGAAGTGTTGGCCTGAGGCCAGAAGATTTGTTTACGGTAATGGTGACGTTCTTCTTGTTGATGTTGTTAAGAAGCCTAATGTTCCAGAGGATCTTACCTACAATGAGAAAGAATAAAACCGTAAGAGTTTTGGTGGCTCAAGAAATAATTGAAAGAAATCTGCCACTACGACAAGGAGATGTCAGGTCTGACGATTTTATTTTTAAACATTATTATGTTCGAATCAACAAACACTCTGGTGAAGAAACACGAAAAGTTTATGAACAGTGGTGTAGCCCTAAGTCATGGAGCAACGAAAAGAAAAATAAAGCAAAACAAAAAAAGAAAAACTCTAGCTCAAACAGAGAATTTATAAGACGAGTAAAAAGTATTTATGGCTGCTCTGTTTGTGGTTATAAAAAATCTTTGATGGCTCTACACTTTCATCACATTGGTCCAAAGAGAGGTGAAGTAAGTAGTATGTTAGGGTACTCTCGTAAAGCTTTGAAAGAAGAAGTTAGAAATTGTATTCTAGTCTGTTCTAATTGTCACTGTGAGATACACGAAGATGAACAGAAAGAAGTTTAACGCAGCGGCACTCAAAGCAGGTTATCGTTCTGGCTTTGAAGATGATGTAGCAAAAGAGCTACGGTCTAAAGGAATTAAGTTCACCTACGAAAAAGAAAAGATTAAGTGGGTTGACTTAAAAGTAAGAACGTATACACCTGACTTCGTTCTAGGCAACGGTATTATAATCGAAACCAAGGGACGATTTGTTTCAAACGATAGACGCAAGCATCGTGAAATTCAGAAACAGTTTCCTGATTTGGATATTCGTTTTGTATTTCAAAACAGTAGAGCAAAACTTTATAAAGGTGCCAAGTCATCTTATGGCGACTGGTGCAAGAAGTACGGATTTAAGTACGCAGATAAATCAATTCCTGACGATTGGTTGAACGAATAATTGTTGACGATATTATATTTATTTATATAACTTGGAGGTTCCTGTGTTGTTCGAGGTAACGATACTTGTAGACTTAGATCCTGATGCAAACTTTATTGCTTCAGATAGTTTGGAGAAGAGTCTTGAAGATATTCTTCAGGACACTATATACGATTTAGACGATGTAAAAATTCTTGAGATAGAGGTGAAAGAAAAATGATAAGTGGTGATGACCTAGATAAGTTTGGTTACTTTGATAACTTTGATAGTGATGAAGTAGACTGGACTGATCTTTATTCTAGATGGGTAGAGAAAAAGATTATGACTGAAGGTCAAGCAAGGCTAGTAGAAAATACACTTGGTCTTGTGGGAGAAGCAGGAGAGGTGGCAGAAAAGATCAAGAAACTAATTCGTGATAGCTCTCGTTTTCAGAATGAAGAGATCATGAAAGAGCTAGGTGATGTAGTGTTTTATGCTACTGCACTAGCTAACATCTATGGCAAGGGATTGCAGGAAGTACTAGAGCTAAACATTGCCAAGCTAGACGACAGACAAAGACGTGGAAAACTAAAAGGATCAGGAGACAACAGATGAAAGATGTTCACGAAGAAGTATATGGCCCAACACTAACAATCTCAGAAGAAATCCATGCTATGAAGTATCGTAGCAAGGGTGAAACATTTCGTGAGGCAATGACTCGTGTTGCTGAAGCACTGAAGGATAATGAATCACACTTCAATAACTTTCGTAACATCCTATACAACCAACGCTTCCTACCTGCAGGACGTGTCCAGTCAGCTATGGGTGCACCAAGACGTGTGACACCTTACAACTGCTTTGTGTCTATGACTATTGAGGATAGCATGGATGGTATTATGGAAGCAGCAAGACGTGCAGCAGAGACCATGCGTCTAGGTGGCGGCATTGGCTATGACTTTAGTACACTGCGTCCTCGTGGCACCTTGATTAAATCATTGGACAGTAAATCATCTGGTCCTCTATCTTTCATGGGTATCTTTGATGCTGTCTGTCGTACCATTGCATCAGCAGGTCACAGACGTGGAGCACAGATGGGTGTCCTACGTGTTGATCATCCTGATATTGAAGAGTTCATCACAGCAAAGAACAACAGTGACACACTGACACAGTTCAACATCTCTGTTGGTGTGACTGATGA
>Ga0208917_1000977_pt1 | contig 14363 bp, 14 predicted proteins | sample DEB08_DNA_10_FD_185500 | JGI IMG/M metagenome (GOLD analysis project Ga0208917, IMG submission 185500) | Aqueous microbial communities from the Delaware River and Bay under freshwater to marine salinity gradient to study organic matter... | ecosystem: Environmental > Aquatic > Marine > Coastal ...
CCCTATTCAGTACCCATTAGTATATTTAGGGTGTAAAAAAACCCATAACTAATTGATTTTATTGTTGTTATGGGTTTTTAAAAGTGGTACCTCCAGAAATCAGACCACCAAATAGTACATTGATAATCAATAAGTTATGAAATAATTGGTACACATTGTGTACCATTTGTGTCTTTTTTGGTACCCATTGTGTACCACTGGGGTATTTGTGTACCATATGATTGTGTGTACCATATGGGTACTAATTTTTTTTCCACATTTTTTTCTGAATTTTTCTCAAAAAATCAATGTTTTTCTTCAGTCTTCCATATTTATATGTGTAACCTTCTCTCCATCAGAGGGGAAAGAGAAGACCACCCATGAGGGACGAAAGTTAGATAGTGGGTTAGACATCGGTTAGTAGTCTGTAAATAATAGATGAGGTTTCACCGGTAGTTACAAAAATGGTTTGGATATAAGTTAGATATGGGGGATGAGAACTGACTGGTCTAACGAAGTTTCAAATTCAAATTATGTGAGGGACTGGAAATCCTTAAAGGGGATTCCTGAATAGTTATATGAAATCTACTAATCCACTAATCCACTAATCTGGTAGTACGAGGTTATGAAACTTTTATTAAAAACTGAAAACTATGAATAGAATAAAATTATTTGATGAAAATGTTAGTCCGAATCAAAAGAGACTACGATTGATGGAACTCTCTGGTATTAAATTATCAGAAAGTCAAAAAAAGAAATTAAAACCTCGTACTGAATCAGTATCAAAAGATGATGATTTTGATGAGGTTGACCTTGATGAAATCTTAAAAGAAATGGGATATTCAGAAGATGATTATTCTGACATACCAGACAGAGAAGACTGGATTGATATGGTTGGAATAAGAAAAGGAGAATTAAAAGAATTGATTAGACAAATGGTCAGAGAATACTTTGATGAGACATTTGAAAATCCAGATGAATTAGACCTCAACCAGATAATTGAAAATCTTACAATTCAATAAATAAAAATATACAGATATACAGAATCAGACTATGAGAGAAAAATTTACAATAGACGAATTAAAAGAAATTTATGGTGTAACTGGTAGAACTTTGAACAACTGGATAAGAGAAAAAAACTTACCAGTTGTTCAAATTACTCCACAACAAAAATGGGTGTATAAAGAAGATTTGGTGGACTGGGAAAGTTCATTCAAAAATATCTAAATGTGTACCATTTGTGTCCTTGTGTACCATAAGGGTACTAATCTACTAATCCACTAATCCGTTGGGTCAGATGGATGAGTTATGTGTAGAATGTGTTTTTGTCCTTTTACTGGAATTCCATTGATAAAATAAGTTCTTTGGATTTTTCTGAAATTAGGTGAATCTCCATTTTTTCTTTGTGTTGGATTGAATTCATATCCTAAATCAAGACACATATCCCAGAACATTTTCTTCATGTTTGTTTCATCTAAAATTGTATCTGGAATTTCATTCTTCATTTCATTCCATAAATCAATGGTGAAACATTTATGACCATTATCCTTATCTGTGGAATTATCTAAAATGTGGTGTTTTCGTTTTACTCGTTCATTTTTCAAATAATTCATTCCCCAACTGACTTCTTCTCTACCATATTTCTTCATCAACTTTGGAATAAATGATGAGGTCTTCCAATATGGATTTGGTTCAGAATAGAAATCAGGTTTTGTTTTCAACCATTGTTGGACACATCGGAACATAAAATTGTAGAAATCATTCCAGTCTTTTTTGTTCCAGTGATTCTCATATCCCAACAATTTCTTTTTGGAATTAAATGATTCATTTATACAGAGTGGATAATGTTTCCCTAAATCAGAAAATTCAACAATATGTAATCTTCTCATGGTTGAACTATCGTTTTTGTCAAAAACAACATAATTGGAACAACCTACCAGTTTTGGAACATCATTTCCAGTGAGAGTAATAGAATCCTGAAATTTCTTTTCAATTTTGAACGAACCAGTAATGTCTGTGAATAAATCATGAATACCAATCCCACCTTTGACTGGACCTTCGGATGGTCGTAATTCATCAATAAAGAAAACCCTATCACCAAGATTCAATCCTTGATATTTGAACCTATCCTTTGGATTCACAGTCTGACCATCTTCTTCATATAATTTTACAACTTTTTCAACCCCACGAAGAATGATTGATTTTCCATTCCCTCCTTCACGAGTTACCCCATTTATGTATCTGTCTTGAAGGAGAACCATTTTACTAATTCCTCCAAGATTCACCCCATGAATTAAATAACCAATACCAGACATTAAAGATTTGTATCCTTCTTCATTGAAAACATATTCTTTTCCATATTTCGGTTCAAAAGATTCATAAGTTTTTGTTTCATCAACTTTTGTTGAGGTACTTGATTTTACGAACATTTCAAATTCACCATCTCTACTATCATCAACAACAACTTGTCCGTTCCAGTTGGTTGTATTGTGTGAATCCAGTTTATCAATAAATGTTGAGGTGAATCGGTACTTATTCCCAATTATATTATGGTCTAACATTTCAATTTTATCCTTCGTAATTCTGACAATACCATTCCTAAAATTCAAGAAACATTCTTTGTCAGTATCTCTAAAAACTTGAGACATTTTGAATTTGGTGAACATCGTTTTGTTGTACCAAATCATTTTACACATATTCAATCCCTTCACTAACCAGTGGTCAATAACATCATCTTGTTCCCATGATTCACCATCATCATCTACAACTTCAAATTTTTCACCCAATTCAAAATGTTCTTCTTTGGTATTGGTAATGAAGTTTGAAACATATCTGTGTATATCTTCATGAGAATTGACTACATATACTGATTTGTTTGATTCAATGAGTTTCATAACCAGACCATCTTCATTGACAACAAATCCAACAGACTGAAGAAATCTTTTGAAATCAATTGGTTTGAAAGTAATTTCTCCTGATTTCTTTTTCGTTCTCCAGAACGGTTTTATGGGTTTTGATTTTTTCATAACTAATCCATTTCAATGACTAATCCACTAATATAGTCAATTTATCATTTCGGATTTACACAAATTGATATAAATCACCCTTCTGGACGATTTTATCCCCTATAACAGAAGATTTCGGTACTCCTGATGAATAGAGGGGTGTATCCCAGATTATCTTCTCTTAAAACCCTTTATTTTCATTTTTCGTGTCTTGTCCTTCGTCCAAGACACATTCTTTTTCAGTGTGTATTTACTTGTAGTTTTATGAAACTACATGAGTGTTTGACACCTTACTCTTTATTTTCTTTTCCCCACCAGTGTATCATCTTCAAATTTTCCTCTACTTCCTTCGTCAGTAGAGAATAATTTTTTCCCCACAATTCCCGAAAAATCCACTAATCCAAAAATCCACTAATACCCCCGTTAGAGTTTTTGTTACTCTTTTGGGGTGTACCCATTTCATATACCAAAATAATAGTCCGAATTCGTTGGAATTTTCAATAAATGTTACTATATTAGACTTGTTGAATAACCACCTAAAAATAGTATCAAAATGAAAGTATTTTATTCTCGTGTTAGTACTGAAGACCAGAAGATAGACCGACAGATGAAAAATCTTGAAGGATTTGACTATGTGTTGTCAGATTATTGTTCTGGTTCAATTCCAATTTGGGAGAGACCAAAAGGTTCTGAAATCAAAAAACTAATTGATGAGGGAAAATTGACTCATCTTGAAATTCATTCAATAGATAGACTGGGGAGAAATACAATATCAGTTTTACAGGTTTGGAAAGAATTGACCGAACTCGGAATTAGAATTGTTTGTAGAACACCAAATTTCCAGAATCTGACTGAAGAAGGGAAAACGGATATGTTCTCTGAATTGATGATTTCAATTTTATCTACTATGTCAGATTTTGAAAGAAAATTGATTCGTGAAAGACAGATGGAGGGAATCCGAATCAGAAAATCAAAAGGATTATACACTGGACGAAAAATCGGGACTGAAGAATCAATTGAAAAGTTCATGAAAAAGAAAAAATCACAACTAATCATTAAAGACCTAAACAATGGATATACAACCAGAGAGATTATGGAAATGAGAAATTGTTCTCCTTCAACAATTCAGAAAGTAAAAAACAATATGAACCTTGAACTAATCCACTAATCCAAAAATCCACTAACCTCAACCAGTGACTAAAAGAATCAATAAGAAGAAAAAAGAACTACGAATAGAATTTGAACGAATTCAAGGAGAGAAATTCATCAGAGGTATAAGTAACCATCTAGACCCGAGTTGGTTTGACTGGGTAGACCTAAAGATGAAATACAAATAGAGGTTTCTTAAAGAAGGAGAAAACACAAAAGATTATATCTTTATAAGAGAAAGGTAAATCTGTTAGAGATATAAGTGGAAGGTTGGGAGTATCAACCAAAACAGTTGTTAAGGTTAGAAAATATGTAGAGATATGAATAATGATATTTTTAAAACTGAATTAGAAAACGAAGTAGTATTGTTAAAACAAACATCTAAAAATGATTTTGATGAATTATACCTAATTGGAGGTAAAAAGGAAGTATGGGAACAACATTCTGATACTGATAGATACGTTAAATCAAAATTTGAGGATTATTTTAATGGTGGATTAAGAAATGAATTAGGTTGTTTTACTATTATTAACAAGAGTGATAATAAAATTGTTGGTTGGAGTAGATATTACTCCTACATTGAAATTGAATCGTCAGTTAGAATTGGATACACTTTTATTGGAAATGATTATTGGGGAACAAATATCAACTACAATACAAAAAAACTGATGTTAGATTATGTTTTTAATTTGGTTGATATTGTATTTTTTGATGTATTCTCAAAAAATTATCGTTCTCAAAAATCTGTGATGAAGTTGGGTGGAAAACTAAATAAAACTAATGGAGAAACACACGAATACATATTATCTAAATCAGTTTGGTTAAATGAATCTAACTAAACAACAAAAGAAAGAACTTCGTAAAAAGTATGAAGTCGAGGTTGGTAAAAAATTCTTCAAATAGATGGAGAAACAACCTATATGTTCTTCATTTGAATGGGTAGACCTAAAGATGAAATACAAATAGAGGTTTCTTGTAACTGACAAAAAAGTATTTTCCTAAATCTCGGTCGGAGTGGTTTTCATATCGGAGTCAAAAATTTTCCCCTATGGGGATTTTTTTTTGGGAAAAAATCAAGTCTGTAATACTTATATGAAAGGACAAGAACTAATACGAACTAAAAAGAAATTATTATGGAAACAATTCAAATACCAGACTACGAAATTGAAGGACTGATTCAGACATTAAAAGAAATGGGAATTAAAGGGTTGATGGAGTGGTCAGATGTACTTGTGTACAATCATTTACTGGAAAGAAATTTCATTCCAGAATCAAGAGAACAACAAATAAAGGTTCTTAAAGAAAATACTGACATGGACTATAAAGACATTATGAATCTACTTCAGAGGTATGACAAATGGAAAGAAGTACTTCCGTCATATTCACTTCGTCTAAATCAAATTATGGACTCAATAAACAAAAGATATAATTCAGTAATTCCGTTCAGATATATTGGGAGAAGTCCAGATAAAAAATTGATTGGATTTGTAGAAGAAGGGAATTCAATAAATGTCTACGATGGGACTGGAAAACATTTGATGTTGATTTGTTCGGTAGACCGAAAAAAGTGGAGTATGACTTGGAATAATTATGTGAAACTGACCACACCTCAACAAAAATATATTGTTGATGAAATTAAATCTCTAAAAGAAAAATACTGGTTATGAAAAATCCATTTGATGAAAAGATAGAAGGACTGGAATCACATCGTTGGATTTCAGTAGAAGATTGTTCAGAAGAATTGGGAGTTTCACAAAGGACTGTTTTCAAGTATTTGAAAGATGGAAAAATCAAGGGGACTAAATGGAAAAATTATAGACTGATTGATTCCGTTTCAGTAATTGGATTCTTATTGACCAAAAAAGTTTCTGAAATCAACAAAATTAAAAGTAGGGAAGTGAAAGAAAAAATTGAATTAGACCAATTCCAAAATTTGTAATTGTGTACCATTTGTGTCTATGTGTACCAGATGAGTCCTAAATTATTATGACGATGATGGGGGAATTTTTTTCATTTCAATTATGATATAGAATTTCTCAATCCCCCAGATTCGTCTAATCCACTAATCCAAAAATCCAGTCTACCCCATTATTCTTCTTATTTCCTCCATGTACATTTCTCGGTCAATAATTCCAGTATCGTAGAGAGACTTATATTTTTTCAATTGTTCATCTTGATGTTGTGAAATTCCTTTTTCATTTTTTGGTTCTTCTTCAACCAGATTTGTACTAAATACCTTATCGTTATTTTTCATTCGGTCTCCTTTCAGAATTTGGTAATATCCATCAAAAACTTTTTGTGAAGTATGACCAGTCATTGACATGATTATTCTTGGTGGTGTACCGATTTCAATTTGTTCACGAATGAAAGTTTTCCTCCCTATGTGACTGGAAACTTCTCCCCACAACGGAACTGGAATGTCAGAACCTTTGACAATAGATTTGTCCAGATTGTATTTTGGATTTTTCACCCCACGAGTTAGACCAATGATTCTTGAAATTTCCTTGATGTGTTTGTTGAATTTGGTATTTGAAATCGGGTTCCCTTTTGTAGTTCTTGGAAACAAATAATCTTCCCCTTGTTTTCCACTGGAGTACTTATTAAAGATTGACATCGTCAATCGGTTCAGAGGTACTCTTGTGATTTTATTTGTTTTTTCTGACTGGTACATGAACTCACCTTTGTTTCGGTCATGACTATCAAATTCTTTTGAACTTACTCGGATATTCACCATATCACCGAACCTCATCCCAGTACCACATAAAAACAACAAAATATCCTTGTAGACTTCATAAGAGGTTCTGATTTTGTATTTGGTCTTTTTCAGTTTTGGAGTGAAATCTTTGATATATTCCATTCTCCCTTTTTCAAGATATTCTTTGTGATTCGGATTTTCGTAGTCAAAATCTTTGAACTTATCAATTTGAAGAATATCATCTCTTGTCAGAAAAATGATGTTTTTCTCAACTTCCGAAAACACCTTTTTTGGGACTGGAATAACGAACACAATACCAGTTTGTTCAATACACCATTTCTTGAATGAATTCAGAACCTTGATTCTCTTTTTGATTGTTGAAGATTGGAGACCTCTTTTATCACAATATGAAATCAGACCAGTGATATAAGAAACATCAATATCCTCTGGACGAAGGTGAATACCTTCTCTCTCCTGAAAGATTTCTGTCCATCTGATTAAATCCTTGACCGAACCTAAAACACTTCGGATATACGAATCAGAGTTCTGTGTCAGAATTTTATATTCATCAGATTTTATCCATGACTGAAATTTCTCCAGAAGAATTAAAAGGTGAACTTCTGATAATGATTTTTTTTCTCTCTTTTTGGTACCAGACAACATTCTGGATTTGATTAAATCCGTTGTTGGAATTAGACCATCTTTTTCAATTTCAAAAACAATGTCTTCAACCTGTTTCAATCTACTTTTCAGTAGAAGGTTTTTTTCCTCTGAATTTTCTTCTCGGTCAGAGACTGGATTTTTCTTGTGAGTATCCTTCCAGTTCTGAATCCAATTTCCAAATTGAACTTCAACACCAGTTGTTATATTGATTCTTTTTCGTTCAGAACCAAATACTCTGACTATGATTTTCACATTCTCGTGACTATCATATAATTCCTTCTTTTTTCGGAGATGTTGGACTAAAAATATATTCATGAGTGGTACACAATTGGTACCCGAAAGGTATAAAAAAAACCACAAAATGGTACACATAGTGGTACACATTTGTGGTCTTAAAAAGATAAACCCCTCTAAATCAATGAGTTAGAAGGGTTTTTTGTGGTACCTCCAGGAATCGAACCAGGGACACAAGGATTTTCAGTCCTTTGCTCTACCAACTGAGCTAAGGTACCCCGCTTTTAAGCAAGTGCAAATATAGTTGCCTTTTGTATTCTCACAAAATCATTTCACTTATTTTCTTTGTAATTTTACACTCATAATTAAGTTTAATGCAACTGATCATTGATCTTGGAAATACACAAATCAAATATTTTGTATTTGATAAAGAGATAGATATAAAGGAAATTTCCTGCCCAATAGAGGATTGGAACGCCAACTTGACCAAGCTTAAAATGGACTATCCTGCCATTGGGCAATGTATTATTTCAGATGTCAATGGTGCTATCACCAAAGAGTTACACCAGGCATTAGCACCAGTGCCAATTATTTTATGCTCTTCTGCATTACGTCTTCCTTTCCAAACGCGTTATGATCCAAGTCATCAATTGGGAGCAGACCGCGTGGCCTTGCTTGCAGCTTGTGCATTGGAGTACCCGAGCCAAAACGTATTGGTCATCGATTTAGGGAGTTGTATAACCTATGACATATTAGATCAAGAAGGGATTCACCATGGGGGGTCCATCAGCCCTGGGTTTCGAATGCGTTATAAGGCAATGCATACCTTTTCAGGCCTTTTACCTAACTTGGAGCCAAAAGGGACAACACAATTTATTGGAACAAATACAGAAAGTGCAATGCACTGTGGGGTTTCACAAGGAATTGTGTCAGAAATTAATACCGTAATTTCAAATTATGAAGCCAAATTTGACTTTTTAACGGTTATTTTAACAGGTGGAGACGTTGAAATGTTGCCTAAACCATTAAAAAATAGCATATTTGCGCAGTCAAATTTTTTAGCGAAAGGTTTGAACTTCTTATTAGCAAGCAATACAAATTCATGAATCGAGTAAACGCTTTTCTCTTTTTGCTTTTGATGACCTCCCCTCTATTTGCACAAAATACGGTGTCTTCTCCCTACTCTGCTACGGGCTTGGGTGAACGCAGTTTCAATGGCACTCAAGCTACACGTCACATGGGTGGATTAGATGTTTTTACAGATTCTATTCACGCCAATTTGAACAACCCCGCTAGCTATGGGTTTTTAAAATTTACAACCTATTCTATAGGAATAAATTATACCAATCATAACCTTACGTCCAATTCCGCGACAGAAAATTCCGACTTGGCATCATTGGATTATCTTGCTGTGAGTATTCCAACAAAAAGGTTCAGCTTTGGATTTGGTATCCTTCCCTTTACTTCTGTGGGTTATCGAATAGAAAGAGCTACTCAATTGTCAAACTCAGATATTTATAATCGGTATGAAGGCCGAGGTGGGTTGAACCAAGCTTATTTTTCTATCGGAGTTCCTATTACTCCCAATATTTCAATTGGTTCTACTGTAAATTATAATTTCGGAAATTTATTTTATAGAACGGGTCAGTATCTTGAGGGGGTAGACAACGGTACCTTTTTGACAAATGATTCCACAATTTCTGGGTTGAGTTATCAATTTTCTGTACAAGCAAATATTCCAATTAACACCAAATACACAGCTCAAGCGATGTTCGCTTTTCAGCCAAATGGAATACTGAATGCGCAGAACAGTCGTGTTTTTTACACCCAATCTCTTTCCAGACAGAACATAATCGATTTTGCGGAAATCGACCTTTCACTCTCGGGATTGGATCAAACGAATTTGGACTTATCGGAGACTAGGCGTTACGGATTGGGTTTAGGTAAAAACAAGAATTGGTTTTTTGGGGTGCAATATAATTTGATAAAATCCGCTACCTTTAAGAACGAATTTTTTAATCGGAAGAATGTTTCTTACAGAGATGCTAAAAAATGGGCTGTTGGAGGATATTTTATCCCCAATTACTCTTCGTTCACAAGTTTTTGGAGTCGAGTGGTATACCGCTTTGGATTGCGGACAGAACAGATGAGCACAATCGTTAATAACATACCTTTAACAGAAACTGGCATATCTTTTGGTCTAGGATTACCACTAGCGGGTCTTTCCAACGCCAACGTAGGTTTTGAAATTAGTCAACGAGGGCAAAAAGATTCAGGATTGATTAAAGAAACAATCGTTGCATTACGCTTAGGCTTGTCACTCAACGATATTTGGTTTATAAAAAGAAAGTATAATTAAAAATGATAATGATGAAAAAGCGATACATTTTTGGGATTATTTTATTGGGGTTGATTTTTCAAAATCACATCAGTGCCCAAGATAACAATGATTGTATGCAAGACCTTTCCATATTTGCAGAGTATGTGAAAGTTAAAAATTACAAAGCTGCATTTGAACCTTGGAGTAGAGTTAGAGCAAACTGTCCAGACATCAATGTTGCCGTTTATACCTATGGAGAGCGTATTTTAAAAGATTACATCAAAAATGGAACTCCTGAAGAGATTGAAGCTTCCAAAAAGGACTTGATCCAACTTTACGATGAGTGGGTTCAAAATTTCTCTAAAAAGAAAAATAAAAGTACAGTAGGGGATGTGATTAGTAGTAAAGCACAAGCTCTACTTGATTATAATATTGCAGATTTAAAAGAAGTCTACAATACTTTTGATGAAGCATATACAAAAGATGCAGCAAGCTTTACCAATCCAAAATATCTATACAATTACTTCAAAACACTTTATGACCGATACAAAGAAGGTGATAGTGAAGTGAGTATGGAGATGCTATTTAACAAATATGAAGAAGTTTCAGAAAAATTTGAAATCGAAACGACTGAATTGTCCAAAAAATTAGATGTAATTCTTAAAAAAGAAGACGGAGGAAGTCCATTAACCAGCAAAGAACAGCGAAATAAAAGAGTATATAACATAAACTCTAAAGCAATCGGAACGTTTTTATCAAATTTAGATGCAATCATTGCCAAGGAAGCCACCTGTGAAAACTTAATTCCCTTGTATAAACGAAATTTCGAAGAAAACAAAGGAGATTCTGTGTGGTTAAAACGTGCTGCAAGCCGAATGGACAGCAAAGAATGTTCAGATGATCCTTTCTTTGTCACCTTGGTAGAGGCTTTGCATACACTTGATCCTTCAGCGGATTCTGCCTATTACTTAGGCTTGTTAAACGACAAGAGTGGAAATGCAGATGAAGCATTGAAGTATTACGAAGAGTCAATCACTCTTGAAGAAGATAATTACAGAAAAGCTAAGATCCTTTTGAAAATCGCAAATAAATTTAAAACCGCAGGGAGAAGAAGTTCTGCAAGGAGTTATGCAAACAAAGCACTTAGTTATCAGCCTTCGTTAGGACGCGCTTATTTATTAATTGCAAATATGTATGCAGATAGTGCCAACGATTGTGGTGACACTCAATTTAACAAGAGAGCGGTCTATTGGTTGGCAGCAGATTTGGCCAAAAAAGCGGGTAATGTAGATAATTCTTTATCTAAAGTAGCCCAAAGAACAGCAGAAAGTTATATTGGCAGAGCACCTAGCAAAACCGATATCTTTACAGAAGGTAAGGAAGGAGCAGTGATCAAATTTGACTGCTGGATAAACCGAAGTGTGACCGTTCCTAAATTATAAATGGGAACCACTTTACATAAAATAATTTACAGGGTTGTGGGAATTGCCACAGCCCTTTTTATTTCTTGTGAAGACAACACGGAAGCACTAAAAGAAATCAATAGTGACCGTCAGGACCCCATAGGAACTGCTTTGAACATTAGAATGGTATATACTGATTCTGTTAAAGTTCAAGCAGTACTTACCGCTCCTAAGCACGTTGATTATACAAATTTAGATTTTCGTTATGCCGAATTTCCAGAGGGTCTTAAAGTGATCTTTTATGATGACCAAGGAAATGCAAATGAGGTTTTGTCCGATTATGGAATACTCTACAATGATACCAAACTAATTGATCTGAAAGGGAATGTACAGTTAAAATCTCATGAAGGGTCTCTACTGACTACAAACCAACTATTTTGGGATGCAGAAAACGAGTGGTTGTTTACCGAAATGCCCTTTAAATTTAAAGATAAAGATTACAATTTTGATGCAATTCGATTGGATACCAATAAAGATTTTACTAAATTTCAAACAGGCAATCTTATAGGGACTGTAGCTGTTTCTGAAACCAAAGACACTTTGCTAACCCAAGATTAACCACTAATCAATTCAATACATTCACAACCATTACCCATAAAAAGAATAAATTTTAACTCATGAAAACCTATAAAATTTCAGAAATACTTTATTGGGTCATTGCAGGAATCTCAACTTACAAAACCATATCCCTGTGGGGCTATGAACAAACTCGAGCATATTATTTTTTGGGATTCGCAGTGTTGTCCGTATTTATGGCACTTTTCAGACGGCATTACAGAAAAAAATTTAATCAACGGGACAACTCCTCTCAATGATCGAATCTGATTTAGTCATCCTCTTAACACTGCTGCTCTCGGCTTTTTTTTCAGGGATGGAAATTGCTTTTGTATCCTCGAACAGGATTTATCTTGAAATTGAGAAATTGCAAGGAAGCTACACCTCTAAAGTACTAAAGAACATTACGAAGAAACCCTCGCGATTTATCGCAAGTATGCTCTTAGGGAATAATATTGCATTAGTTGTCTATGGAATCTTTACAGGAGATCGAATTCTTCAACTTTTTTTTCCCGAAACCCTTTTATCGGGGGGCGATCCCAGTTTGATTGTCATTCTTTATCAAACTCTTATTTCGACTGCTGTAATCTTAATCACAGCAGAGTTTTTACCTAAAGTATTTTTTCAACTTTATGCCAATTTAGCCATCAAAATTTTTGCGATTCCCGTTGCCTTATTTTACTATTTATTTTATCCGATCACCTATTTGATTATCCAATTCACGGATGTAATTTTAAAACGTTTCTTAAAAACGGATTCTGAGCAAGTACAGCTCTCATTTTCCAAGGTAGAGTTGGGAAATTACATCGAGGAACAACTTGAGTCAACTCATGACAAAGAAAGCCTTGATTCTGAAATTCAGATTTTTCAAAAAGCACTCGATTTTTCAGATGTAAAAGCAAAAGAAGCCATGGTGCCTCGCGCAGAGGTTGTTGCTGTAGATGAAGACACTCCAATAGATGAAATCAAAGCCCTTTTTATCTCTACTGGGTTTTCTAAAATCCCAGTATTTCAAAAAAATATTGACCAAATATTGGGTTATGTTCACGTTTTCGACATGATGAAAAGTCCAAAGACTTTAAAAAACATATTACTCCCCCTTGCCTATGTACCTGAAACCATGTTGATTAATGATGTTCTAAAATTATTGACACGTCAGCATAAGAGTATTTCTGTTGTGATCGATGAGCATGGAGGGATTTCTGGAATTTTGACTGTAGAAGATATAGTAGAAGAACTCTTCGGGGAAATTGAAGACGAATACGACACCGTAGAACATATCGAAAAACAGTTAGGGGAAACTACTTTCGATTTTTCTGCACGTTTGGAAGTGGATTATTTAAATCAAAGGTATAATCTCTCCCTCCCCGAGAGTGAGTTTTACGAAACTCTAGGAGGTCTGATCGCCTATCATATTGGGGAAATTCCCCAAAAAGGAGAAAAAATTGAGATTCCTCCTTATGCGTTGACCATTAAAAAAGTTTCAGCAACAAAGATTGAGGAAATCTTATTAGAGCGATTTGAACTAGATTAGATCATAAAAATTAAAAATAAGTACCCCTATTTTGAAGCAAGTAACTTTCTTTATTCGACGGAATAGCTTATTTTCGCAAACCATCAAAAATAGCAACTATGGCCATTTTAGGAAAAATTAGACAACGCTCCATTTTTTTGATTCTCGTAATCGGAATGGCGCTTTTTGCTTTTGTCATCTCTGGAGTGTTTGACGGAAGCGCATCAAACACAGGACCAACCGATCCTATCGCTTTGATCAATGACGAAGAAGTAGAGCTTGATTTCTTTCGTCAAATGGTTGAACAGACCGAACGTAGCTACAGTTATTCTACCCTACAATCGGTGAATTTGGTCTGGAATCAGGCATTGAGAAATACTGTTTTTGATCAACAATTTGAAAAATTAGGTATTGATGCAGGAAGAGACCAATTGGAACAAATCATCTCCTCCGATGACAACCTAATCAATAATCCTAATTTTCAAAATGAAGCTGGGTTTTTTGATTTTGGAATTTTCACGGACTATATATCTCAGCTTAAGTCCTCAAATCCAAACGCATACGAAAACTGGAAACTCCAAGAACAAAGTATTATTGGCATCGCCAAACAACGTATCTACCTCGATTTAATCATGGCAAGTGCGGGCATGACAGAAGCTGAGGCAAAAGCGAATTACCACCTTGAAAACGACAACGTAACTATCCAATACGTTCAAATACCCTTCGATGTTATTCCTGATAGTTTGGTTGAAGTAACCGATGCAGAGATTAAAAAATACATTCAAGA
>Ga0208917_1000979_pt1 | contig 14349 bp, 25 predicted proteins | sample DEB08_DNA_10_FD_185500 | JGI IMG/M metagenome (GOLD analysis project Ga0208917, IMG submission 185500) | Aqueous microbial communities from the Delaware River and Bay under freshwater to marine salinity gradient to study organic matter... | ecosystem: Environmental > Aquatic > Marine > Coastal ...
CCTCAGATTCTGCAGTAGCTGTCTTTTCGTTTTCCTTGTCCATTAGATTCCTATTAGGATTCTTATATGGAGTGGGTGTTGCCTGTTCTTCTGTTGCCTCAGAAACTTTTTCTTCAACAACTTCAGATTGGTTTTGTTGTTCCATTTAGTACTCCTTCGGGGTGCTGTTGGATTCAGGTCGCCCCTATATGCAGGGCCTCTATAGAGAGGGTGGCTGCGTCATCATACCCTCACCAGTCGTTGGTGCAGGGCTTTCACTTTGTGGTGAAACTTGTTGTGCCGTTTGTGGTTCAGGGATTGCTTCTTGCATAATCATACCAAAACCTTGGCCAAAAACTTTTGACATAAAATCTCTAAACTGAGGAACATTTAATTGTGTAATTAATGCTGTTTCTTCCTCAGATAAACTTTGTAAATTATTAGAAACTTCTCTAGCTGATATTTCTAACTCCATAGGTTCTTGAGCAGGAGATGTTTGAACATCTGCCCCCATCATACCCTGTCTCATTTCTTCTTCCATTAGATTCCTCCTCTAATTCTTTGTCCTGTTGATATATCTTTTTTAACAGACTGTGTTCTGCGTTCAGCCTCTTGTTGTCTTTCGGAAGCAGATTGTCCTCTATCTTCTTTTTGTGCTTTTTGATATGCTTGTTGTGCATCATCTCTAGCTTTTGTATTTTCCATAGCACGGTATACACTTCTCATCGCACTTTCTGATGCACCACTATCTGCCATTCTTCCTATGTTTGTTTCAGCCATAGCTTTTATATTCTCTTCTCTTTTCTGTTTTTCTTTCTTTATTTCTTCGTTTAATCTATTTATATCTCTTTTTGCTTTATCTAATCTAGCAAAAGCATTTTCTCTATCATATTTATCTGCGATACCACCATCTATCATTTGTTGATATGCTTTTTCTTCCATTACAGCAGTGTCTAAATTTCTGTATAATTGACCAAATTCTGTAGGTGTTAACAGTCCAAACTGCTTTGCGTTATTTTCTAATATATTAAATGTAGGGGTATCTACTTTAACTTCTTCTTCTACTTTTTCTACTACAGGCTTAACTTCAGTGGGTTTAGTTCCTTGTACCTGACCTTCTTCATATATTTTTTTAATAGTATCATATTGAGTGCCTTTTTCCATAGACAATTCAGCACCAGTTGCTCTTGCTCCTGGAGGTAATCCTAATTCTTCTTCTTGATAATTTCTAGTTACTTGTACTGTGTCTATTGTATCAGGTTTACCGTCACCATTATTATCTCTAAGTATACCTAAATCCATAGCTTGTTTCTCATTAAAGTATTGTCCGATATTATGTAATCCGTTCATTATTGTTCCTATAATACCGCCAGTCTCAAAAGGATTTAAAGTTTTTCTTGATGGTTGATATTCATATTGTCCTTCTCTTAAATTAGGGTCAGTAGCACTAATATCTTTATCAAAATTAATTGTGCCTTTTAAATCTCTAGCTTGATTGGTTAAACTTTTAGGTTCTGGTAAAGTTATTTCTTGTCTATCACTTCTAGGTTGTTCAATCGGAACACAAACTTTTTGTATAGGGTCATATTTAAATCCTGGAGGACATGGGTCATAAGCAGGTGCTTCGGGTTCTGTTGTAGGTGTTGTATCTACAGGTTGTGCGACAGGTGTTGATGGTTGCATTATACCTGTACCTACTTCAGGAAAATCTTCTTGTCTAAATTGGGGTAGCTCACCTTGTTCTATTTCTCGTAACATACGAGGATAACCTTGTTCTTCTGTTCCGTATTGAACAGTAGCAGTTGGACCTTTATATTCAGGTAATGTGTATTGTTGTCCTGTAACAGTCATAATACCGTCTGTTGCAGAATCATAAACTTGTTGTTCGGTTGTAGTAGATTGTACTCCTGTTCTGAAGGGGAACATAATCCCCTCCGATTCTTTTTGTAATATTTTAGATAAATCAGCCATTCTTATTCAATTGGTCTCTCAAGTTAAGTATTTGGTGCAGTAAAGCCGCCTTGCCCTGGAGTCTGTGGAACTCCTGTTCCGATGTTGCCACCTCCAGACCCTTGTGTGTCTGTGACAGATGCTCCTGCAGGTATTCCTCCAGTATTTCCCATGCCACCTTGTTGCCCGTTAGGGTTTTCAATTTGTTGACTTCCATTCATTTCTCCCATCATCTTCATAAAGATTGCCGCCTTCTCGGGGTCATTGACTAATTGGTCAGGGTCAACATCCATTGACTTTGCAATCTCTTTAATAATACTATGCCATTTAACAAATGGTGCAAGGAATTGATTTGATGCCACTTGCATAAATGTCATTAATCTTTGTGACCTTACTTCTTTTGTCATTAAGGAACTTGTACCTTGAGCCTTCACATCTAAGTCGCCTTGGATATCAGGAATGTCTGCATTGAATTGCATGTTCCAGTGAAATAAAGTTTGTCCTAATGGTCGTAGTAAATAATCATCAATATTTTTTATAACTGTTTTAATATTTAAAGCTGCCGCACCCATTAGCATAGACATACCTGAAGCTGTTCTTGTAGTCGATTGGATTCCTGTTTGACCATGTGAGTAAGAAGGAATACCTGTTGACTCATCAGCTAATTGTCTGAATCTATCAAACATCTGCATGTTCTCAGGTGCAGTATTCGGAAACTTTAAACCGTGAATAGATTGTCCTACTTGACCACTTTGTCTTCTAAATATTTTTCCAGGATAGATAGACATATCTTGGCCCGGTACTAACATTGTTTCATCAACATCAAAGACTAAGTTACCTGCTAGTGCTAAGTTATCAATAGCCATACGTGCATGACCGTTCATAATTGTTTGTGCATCATCCATATTCTCAGGAATACCTACACCAAAGAATTGATAAGGGTTAATCTCATAAGGACAAACCATAAATGGATTTCTTGCAGGAGTAAATGGATTTAATACTAATCGTAATATTTGACCGTTAGATACCCAAGCGTTAATTTGTACTTCATCTAATTCACTAGAAATATCATCAGGCATTTCCATACCTGCTTCTTCTACTAATGTTTTATCAATTGTACCCCAATACTCTAATACTTCAAATCTATTTTTGTTAAACTCTTCTTGATTTTCTCTGTCATAAAGAGCTGTCTCATAGCTTCGTGTTTCATAGTTTGGTCCACCTGATAGTAATTCTTTGATAGCAGACTTTCTAAAAAAAGGTCTGTTCATTAAGTCTCTTACCTGTGAACGGGTATAGACATGTCGTTGAATAACATAATCTGCATCATCAATGGTAATGGCATCAGGGTCAGGATATAAATCCCAACAACTAACTGCTTCTACTCTCGGGACTAACTTTGATTTAGGTTGATATACTCTCTCCCCATTATCATCTAATACCCATTGATGAACTGCTTGTTCATAGTTAAAAGGTCCTTTAAGAATACCTGTACCTAGTAAACACATTTCAAATAATACATGTCGCATTACTGAAATAGCATGTGTTTCTTCTAATTGGTCATGGATTAACTTTTCCATGTTTCTTGCGGCTTCCTCTGCAGGTTCAATCTGAGGCATTGTTTTTAAATCAGGTGCAGGACCTTCTTCAAAACCTGCCTTACCATACTTCTTTGTCAATCCATTAAGGATATCATTAGCAGTAGAACCTGGAGTTATTTCTCTACCATCTCCTTCAAAACCATAGATGTCATCCATTCTTTGGTCTTGTTGTTGCATGTTCTCAGGTTTTAAGTGAGCATACTTAGCAACACCTGTTGGGTCAGTAGTAGGAAATATACCAATAGGAAATTTACCCTGTGAGAATAAAACTTCTATTAGTTGTCCATATGCAGCAAGAACTTTGGTCTTTGTTACTTTAACAAATACCTTAGATTTTTCTGAATCTCTAAATGCCATATCTGAACCATAGATACCTCTATAGTTTCTATAGGAACGAAGCCAACGCTTTTCATCGTAAAGACGTGCTTGTTCTGATTCTTTAAGGCGAGATTCAATAATACTACCTAAATTATCAAAGGCAGTATCTCTTTCTTCTGATAAAGATTTTACCTCATCAGATTCAGAGTTCAGGCCACTCGTTATTGGTTGTGGCATATGTACCTCTTAGTAATCTTTCTCGTCAGCCATTTTAAATACTTTACCGTCAACGCCTGACTTTGACTTACCTTTTGGGTAAGAAACATCATATTGACCAGCATCGTATCCATCAGGAAGAGCAACGTCTTTTTTGATTACGTTCTTATCTGCAGTTTTAGGGGATTTAGCATCTTTGCCATAACCCATATTATCTTCAGGTAAGTCTCCCATTTTGTATGTTTTCATGATTGCCATTTTATTTTTCTCCTTTTAAGTTTTTCTGTATGTAAGGTAGTAACCAAGGGTTATCTACTAATACAGTCGTTAGTCCATTTGCAAGAGTATTGCAAATCTTTTCTTCTTCCTTGTCATCTAGTTCTATTCCCCACTGATATACAATTGCATGAAAGATTTCATGTATTAAGGTATTTGTATGAGAGATAGAATCTTCATCGGAAGATAATGCGATTACTCCATCTGTAGCAAGAAACTGTCCATTTATTTCATTGCATTTTGACAAGATAGAGTCTAAACTTTTAATCTTGTAATTCCTATATCCTATTTTAATTTCTTTTGCCATTAGTATCCAAAAACTTTATCTGCAGGTTTGAAGTCTACAGTTTGACCTACCCGATATGTATTTGTTCTTGTTGCAGGATGCATCGGTCTACTCATACATCCATAACGTAAAGCATCATAAGCATGGTCTTCAGCGTGAGTATCCACATCTTCAGGATTATTTTTATCGACAGGTAACATCGGTAATGTTCTAATTAAGTTTGTACAGTTCTCAAAAAAGAACATTGTTGGATATCCTGTTGTCTCATCAGGTCGTAATCTTTTATGTAATTCTAATTTACCTGCGACTCTACTCTTTGGACTTCTATCAGAAGGTCTCCAACGGCATCCTTCTTGAATCATTGTCTCTGCAATACTAGGACCTATATCACCTCGTCTTGCCCATGTCGAACTATCAAGTACACCATATCGAATATATTCACCTTGTTCTGCTTCTAAAACTTTTCTAGCAAATATATCTGCTGTAATCTTTTGTGTGTATAGTTCTCTGTAAACAAATATATTATTATCAAAGTCTATTGCAAACCATAAACAACAGGCAGGTGAACTATAGCCCCAGTCAGCCGCTCTGAATCTCATCCAGTTTCTTGGAATGTCAAAAGGTTTAACAACATGTATTTCTTTGTTAAACTCTGGAAAAGATGAATCTTCAAATGCTTCCCAATTACCTTCTAAGAATTGTTTTCTTTGTACTTCAGGTAATGATGCCAACATTGCGTAGTAATCATCCGTTTGCATCAAGTAAGGATTGTCTTGTAGCTTTGCAGGTATATATCTTCTTGTAATCTTTTTAACACCTACAGGAGTTTTAATTTCTATTTCAAACTTTGTATTTGCAGGGGCAGGGTCAACAAACATTTCTTTTACCCACATTGAACCTACATTTCCTGGATTACCTGTTGCTCTCATGTAAACAGGAATCTCAGGGTCTACACTTCGTAAGGATGAACGTAAGAAGTTATAAATATCTTCATTCGGGTATTGAGGTAATTCGTCAATCCCAATCCAAGTATATGACTGACCTTGGTATCGTAGAACGTCTGTTAAGTTTTCAGCGTAACCAAATTCTATTCTTGCACCTGAAGGAAACTTCCATTCTTTTTCTTGCTCTCTCCATTTAGCACCAGGATAGGCTTTAGGGTACAGTTGTTGAGAGTGATTAATTAAATCTCTAAGTTCAGGCATTGTCCGTCTAATTAACAATGCTCTATGTTTTTGTTTGTGACAATATCGTAGTGGGTCAACCAACATAGCATAAGACTTTCCACCACCTCTTGCTCCACCGTAAAATACTTCTCGTTCACTGGATGCTAAGAACTCTGTTTGTGGTCCATCGTTTGGCTCAAAGATAACTTCTTTATCTTTTAGTGCAGCTTTGATATTCGGTGAAGCCTCTTCAATTTTATCTTCTTCAATGAGTTGCTTCTTGCCATCAAATACTTCGTCAAGTTCTTTGAGTCTATTCTTGGTGGCCCAAAAGTTTTTCTGTGCCTTCTCAAGTTCTTTTTTCTTTTCACGAAGCATGTCTTGGGCAGACTTTCGAGCCTTCTTCTCTTTGACTGTAAGAGGAGCATTAAGGCTAGTTCTTCGTTTTCTACCAAGTTGTTTAGGTTTAGGTTCGTCTACCACCCTTTGTGTATTACCCTTTTTAAAACTTCTCGTAATCCCATTCCAGTTATTTTTCTACCTGTATGATGAGATAACCATTCTGCTGTTTCTTTGTATGTGCAATTGTTTTCTATAAAACTTTTTGCCTTTTCAATTAATTCCATATGTTCAGGGATTTGAATAAGAACTCTATCGTCTTCTTCTGAAACTTTATAACCGAGGGGTACTACTCTACCTTTTCTTTCTCTAGTAATAGGTTTTTCTTCATCCATTGTCTTTGGGTGGTAAGATGAAGATTCCGTGTGCAACTTTTGCATTAATATCTACCTTCTCTCTTTTTGCTAGTCCTACTCTATCTAAGATTTGTTTGGCCGCTTCCATTCTTATGGATGCACCCGGTGTTGAACCATCTTCTTGTAAAGCGTTAATCATTCCCATACTGGCTCTTGGTGCAAAGGCCGCTAAGAGTTTTTCTGCTCTATCAATAATTTCATCCTTTAAAGATTTTAAAGGTGTATGATAATCAGCATATCCTGCAATTTCACCTGCTAATTTAGGGTCGCCTTGTGCTTCACCAAACAGAGCATCTAAAAAAGTTTGTTGCTTATCTGTTAGTGCAACATCATTCTTGTCGTTATCAGGAACTAACATTTCTAATTTTTTGTAATTTCTTTTCTCTTTTTTCTTGAATCCACTCGGGAGATTTTCTTATTCCTACAGACTCTTCAATCTGTGCTTCCTTCATACCTTTTCTAGCACTATCTAGAATTTGGTCTCTCCCTTTATGTTCTCTTCTAGCAATAAAGGAAAGGTTGGGTGCAGTTATCACCATCTCTACATTTTTATTTCGTAGTGGCTTGGTCCTATCTTCATATGATAGATACTCATCCCAAACCTTCCCCGTTTTTTTATTCCTAAAAGAATAAATTGGCATTTATTTTATCTTTACCTTTTGTGGTTTCTTATCTTCTGGAATATTTTTTTCCAAGATAATGGATAAGATACCATTCTTCATCTCAGCAGATTTAGATTCTGTAAACTCTGCTAGTGTAAAAGTTTTAGAAAACTTTCTAGAAGAGATTCCTTTGTAAAGATAATCTTTATCTTCTGATTTAATTTCTCCAGTGATTGTCATTACACTGTCCTTGACTTCAATTTCAATATCATCTTTATCAAATCCTGCTAATGCTAATTCAATAACCCATTGATTGTCATCAAGTTTTTTTATATTATAATGTGGATATCCTTTAACATCTCCTGTAATTGAGTCTAGGGAGTTAAAGAATGAATCAAACCCAATAGTGTAGGGCATGTATTTATCTAGTGTAAAAGTCATGTTATACCTCCTTGCTTTAAGCTAGATATAGTTATCTTACTGTGTAAGATTTTAATGACCCATAAGGCATCATTAAACTTTTAAAACTTTTTTAACCTTCTCTAAAATTCCTTCTTTTGCTACTTCTTCTGTAACAGTTTCTTTGACTTCTTCAACGACAGGTTTAATAACAGGTTTGATTTCTTCTTTATCAATCATCATCCCTTTAAGTAACCCATCTTCTAATCTTTTATAAAATAATTTTTTACCACGACCACTACCGTGTCGTCTAATAAATTGTGCTAAAGTTCTTTTACCTACTCCTGTTAGTCTCATTTCTTTTTCTTTACACCTTTGATTACACCTTTATTTTCAGATGCATAAAATACTTGTTTACCTTTTTCTTTACCGTATTGTTTTTCCATGGCTTTTTTAATCTTTGTTCCTTTTTTTGTTAGTGGCATTTTATCTCCTAAAAATCTAACTTCAATCCTAGTTTAATATTTTTTTTATCGGCTTCTAATTCTGTTGATAAGTTATTCTTAAATGTTTTATTTAGTTTTAAATTAACATTACCTTCTTTATTCATAGTGAAAGAAGAATTAAATGTTTTATCACCATACTGAATACCAACCTTTTTTGTATCAAGCACAGCATATTTAGTATAGGGTAATTTTTTTTCAATAAAGTTTTCTATTTTATCTTTTGCTTTATTGACTGCTTCTTCTTGACCTAAGGCTTTCAATGTCAAACCTACAGTACCTGCAATAGCTTGTTGTCCTGCTTTTTTTAATTTAGTTTCTACAGCTTTTTGTTGATTATTAGATTGAGCAATATCAGCTAGTTCATTACTAAGAGTTCTAACTGCATTTGTATATACTTTATTTTTGCTACTCATAATAAATATTTACTAGGCCATCCCCTTTTTAATTTTTTGATTGGCGGGAGGATTTTTCTTACTACCCCCTGGACCTGCCCATAAAACTTTGTCAGCCCAGTAAGCAGCACTTGTTTTACCTTTTGCAATATTTCGACCATGCCTTGCTTTAAACGAAGCCCTTGCTTCTTTACTATAGTTATGGCCCATCGATGCATCACCAAATCGAATGAGTTTTGGTCGACCATCAACGAGAATACCGACTTTACCTTTCTTACCACCTTCGGTAGTCCTAACGGGTTTGTTAAAACCTTTGAGATTATTTCTTTGTAAAAATCTTTTTTTCTTATCTGCATCGGATAGAGGCATTACTTTTTCTTTTTAATATTTTTCTTTGGTTTCATTTTGCCTACAGCAATCATGACGACTGTTTTATCTTTAGGCTTTTTCATATTCTTTTTTGGTTTCATTCCATACATGATTATTTATTCTCCTTATAGGATGTCATTCCCATAAACTTTTTATCTGTTGATTTACGTAAGGGTTGGTTAGAAGCCATTGACTTTTGAATAGCCATACCTCTTTTCTTCTCATAACCTGAGAGTTGGCCGTCTCTATTCAAATCTGCTTTTTTCTTATTTAATTCCATATCAAACCAATAATTATTATAGCAACAACACCACAAGCAAATAGCTTGGCGTTCTTGTCTAACTTATTCCAGTATTTTAATACTTTATCTTTCATGCTGTCCTCCTGTACTTGCGTACCTTTTGTGCAACACTTTTAGGTTGCTTAACAAACTGTTTACCTTGGGCTGTCCCTTTACGCTTTGCCCTTGTTGTCGATGCGTATTCTTGTGGACTTAGAGCTTCGATGGCTTTCTTGGGTAGATACCTTTCTCCTGTCTTGGAAGAAGGTTTCCCAGACTTCGTTTGCCACTTTTGTTCTGTCCATGCTTTCAGACTTTTCTGTGATTTTTTTAGAGCCATTAGATTCTTTGTGGTAAGTAGTTTTCTTCAACTTGTATTGTTACGGTAACATTATTATCGCTACTACATAACCCTCTGAGTTTATCATTCTTTTGTAACCATAATGATTCTGTAATTTGAATTAAACCATTAGCTAATAATTTTGTTGTTTCGGCTAAAGTGTAATATGTCGTATTAACAGAATCATACCAATCTAAAGAAAATGTTAATTGATTAGAAGTATTGTTAGCAATATAAATACTTTTAATTTCTGCTTCATAATTATTAGGAACTGTATAAATATCCTGATTGGATGTTGTTAATTCAAAACTGACTGTTCTACTTTTACTTGCCATTAATATCCATCCTGTACTAATAATAAATCAAATGAAGCAGAAGCAGAAGAAGTAGAACTTGATTTACCTGATATATAAATATCAGATTTTTCTGGTATCACGTTGATTGAATTAAAGATAACTGTTGTTTGACCACCTCTAACATTCAAAAATTGTTTTGTTTGAAATCCTGAGTTAGCAATACTATTATCTCTTTGTATAAATTTAAAATCCATTTCTTGGTCTTTACCAGATGATATATTCATTGATAGTAAATAGCCAGTATAACCTGCGGGTATTGTATATAAACACATTAAAGTTTGACCATTGCCTGGAGATATAGTTGCGGCTACATCAGAACCACCTGTATAAGTAACTGTAATTGTTCCTTCATTATTTCCAAAAGACCCTGCTGTTTCAACAGACATTCTAAATACTCTTAAAAATGTTTGTGTAGTTGTAACTGTACTTGTACCATTTAGATTAACAGTTTCTTCAGCTAAATTATAAGAACCATCTAATCCTTGTATTCTTAAAGTTCTAGCACCAGAGCCAGTAGTATTAACATCATTAGTATTGTCACTAACAACATCAACAGTTACGGCACTTGTTTGCCAAGGATAGTTGTCTCCTGTTTCCCAAATTGTTTCAAAAGCAAGTGAACCAATACTAGGATTATATCCAAACTTATTAAGCATAGAATGTCCGGGGATTTTACCTTGAGCTACTTCTAGATAAAAAGGATATCCTGATTCACTACCACTAACATTACTAATAATAGTAGGATAATGGGTAATACTCATTTGCCTTGGCCTCTATATGCTTTATAGCTTCTTCTTTTTGATTTATTCAGTGATGACATTCGTATTCTTCCATCTCCTATGGTCGTTCTCTTAGGTATGTGTATCAATAGAGCAGAGTTGCTTATTGTATTAGTTTTTTTTGCCATCTATTGTAATTTGTATCTTGGGAATCTTTTTAATAAAATCTCTTCTCAGTCTAATATTCAGCATTTTGTTTAAACATTTCTTGTTATAGAAGTTTTGTAGCTGATACATTAACTCCATTAACTTAGCGTCAGACTTATTGTGGCTAAGAAACAGAACATCCTTGTGGGATATCTTTAAATCTGTAGTATTAGAGCCGAAATAATTATCAAAGTGTACACCAGACTTACTGGTAATACCGATATAGAACTCTCCTGTTTCATAATATGTTTTATAAACTTTGTATAGGGGTCTTTTTGGCAAATATGCTTAGGATGTATATCCACCACCTGCTTTCTTATACTCAGAAGCTAGTAGTTGTGCCTTACGGGCTGACCATTGCCCTGCTTTTCCACCCTTTGTCCCTGCTTTAATACGATTAAATAGGTTTTTTCTCATGGTAGGCTTGGTATAGTTACCTGCCTGATTAACTTTGGATGTTTTTTTCATAGTTTTATTTTAAGACTCTGCATCGTAACGCCCTTTTATGTTAAATTATAAATTAAATTTATTATATTGTGTGTGACTTCTTGAATATTAGAGCCTTATATTATATAAATATAATGTTATATACAGTTTTGTCAAGTACTTTTTTTATTTTTTTGTATTTTTCCCAGTTTCCAACGGTACTTTCATGGTATTTCCTATATTTTTCAATACATTTTACAGATTGTTACAAGTATTTACATTTATTTAGTAGGTGTATGCAGATTATACTTGACAAAATCGTATTTAACGTGTAATATATATATTGTAGGTTGGGTGTAATATACCCTGTATATGGAAAATATGAAGTACTCACCTGCAATACGTGGAAAATGTGTAGCTACATGTGGAAAATGTACTTTCAATGTGTACCTGATATTCTAGTTTAGCCACGTATATATAGGGAACATAGGGGGGGTATGGCACATGCACGGTACACCCTATAAGTAATATTCTATGACTATAAAGATATTATGATATATCAAATAATATTCTATATATCGAATAATACAATATATCAAATATAGTTCTATATAAAGAACATAACATAATATTCTATAAATTAGACATAGTTCTATATATGGAATACCTACTTTCCCCTTTTATAAGATACAGGGAGTATGTAAAAATCTGTATACAATACTTTCAAATACTCCCCCTATAAATATCCCCCAATATCCCACCTCATAAATCCCCCATAATTTATTCCATATTTCCCATACATATTTCGCCTCAAGATTTAATATATTGTTTACATTTGTTTACATTCTTTAAGTAATTAATTTTAATATTATTTGACATTTATTTAAAAATATGCATAGTGAACATAATGACAAAAAATCTATTGAAAGGATTGAAAACATGACAAAAGATGAACTAATACAAATAAATGTTAAAGTTATGGATTTTTTCTATAAATTAACTGATGAGGATAAAAAAACCTTTAAAAAGGATTTTCAAGATATTGATAAGATATTTGAAAAGATTTATAATAAAATTGAAGAAAAGGAAATTGATAATTACGCTGATGAACTTGAAAAGGAATATATCCAACAAGAAGAAGAATTGGCTAAAATGTATGCATTAAATGATATTGAAAGGGCTAATCAATAAATATAATCATAAACTCTTTAAATAGGGTTTATGACTGTATTTATACAGTAGAAAAGGAAATATAAAACCATGACAATGACAAGAAAACATTTTGTGCAATTAGCTGAAATGACTATCAATCTATTAAATGATGAAGAAAATACGGATTTATTAACAATTAATAATATGGTTGATGAATTAGTGGCAATATTAAGACAATCAAACAATAGATTTAATACATTTACATTTTATGATTATGTTAATACAAGAGCATCTAGAAAGCTAGAAAGAATATAGATATATACTTAAACCTCATTTCCTCCATGGGGTTTAGGTCTATACCTAAAAAAAGTATAGAAGAAAAGAGTATAAAACATGAAAAAAATAGTATCGGAATATAAAAAACAAAAACAAGAAGAAAAAACTAAATTTACGGGGCATTTACTCCCTAAAGAGTTTTTACAACAAGAAAGGCTAGATAATCTTGAAATAATAGAAGAATTTACTAAAATATATTTCAAGAATAATAGAAAGGAATACTAAAAATGGGATATAGTACAAATTTAATGGGTTGGGTTGTCAATTTTAAAGAAATCTTTGATAATCCAAAGAGTTCAATACCCACAAGAATTAGGGTACAGGCGGAAAATCGTGTCAATGATAACATAATCATAGAATATTACAAAGTTGAGGGTAATTTTTGGGGATTTATGTATGAAATAATAGACAAAGTTAAAAAATCAATAATTAATTTTGAAAAAACAATTGACAAAGCATAAAATCTATGAAAGTTTATGTTTAAAATGATAAATAAAAAATGCATTGTTTGTAGTAAAAAATTTGTTGCAAGGCAAAAAAATAATATAATATGCTCAAACAATGCATGTAAAAAGGAAAGACAATATTTACATATTAGAAAATATCAAAAATCTGAAAATGGAATTAAAAAAACTAGAGAAATAGCCAAAAAAAATTATTATAAAAATAGAGTTATTTTAAATGAAACAAAATTAATTAATGGTGTTTATGTAAAAAAATATAGTAATAATAAAATAGATATAAAAATAACTTTATTTAGAAAATGTCTTAAATCTAATTGTAAAAATACCTTTTATGCAATAGCAAATGAGGGAAAGGGAATAGATAAAAAGTTTTGCTCTACAAAATGTAGTGATAATCATGGTAAAAAGGTCGCATTAGAAAATCTAAAATTTAATAATCCTAAAAAATATAGAGATATACAGATAAAAGCAAATAAAAAAAGAAAAGGCAAAAGAACAGTTGCCAATATGACAAAAGAACAAATAAAAAATGAAAGGGAAAGAAGCAAAAGATATAGACAAACGGAAAACTATAAAATTAATCAGATTAAATATAAAAATACACCAAAAGGGAAATTGATGTATCAATTAATGAGATTAAAAAGAGATTTAAGAACAAAATATAATATACCTAAACAAGAAAAACCTAAAATTAAAATGTTTTTAATGACAAAAGAAGAATTAAAAAATACCACCAATTTACATCTAGACCATATCTACGCCCTAAACTGTAATAATTATAGTGGATTACATGTAGCAAATAATTTTCAGTGGTTGCCTAGTGAGTTGAATATTAAAAAATCAAACATGCCTTTTGATGATTGGAAAAAACTATGCAAACAAAATTACAAAGAATACTCTAAAATTTTAAAAATTCATGGATTAAAATTTAATAGAGAATATATAACAACACCAATTAAAAACTTGACAAATCATAAAAAGTATGAAAGGATAAGTCATGATTAAAGATTTACCATTTACAAAAGCTAAAAAGTTATTGAATATAGATAACAATTATAAAACAATCAAAGGGCAAAAGTACGGCTATAAAACGGCTATACTATACCTAGCCCCTAGTATTAATAGTGGATTTAATGTATGCCCTCAAGCTAGTGAGGGTTGCAAATCAGCATGTTTATATACTAGCGGACATGGTCGCTTTGATAATGTTAAACAAGGGCGTATCAATAAAACAAGGTGGTACATACAAGAAAG
>Ga0208917_1000981_pt1 | contig 14335 bp, 7 predicted proteins | sample DEB08_DNA_10_FD_185500 | JGI IMG/M metagenome (GOLD analysis project Ga0208917, IMG submission 185500) | Aqueous microbial communities from the Delaware River and Bay under freshwater to marine salinity gradient to study organic matter... | ecosystem: Environmental > Aquatic > Marine > Coastal ...
TCGGGAGTGCAATATCGGGGATTTTCCCCAATTCGACGAGGGCCTGTGGCCATGCAGGCCTTGCCCCGATCGGTCCTTCCACGCGATAAGCAGGCGGGGAGGTCCCGCGGGCGGATGTCGGGTCGGGGGGCTAGTTCGTGTTCCGATCGCCCGATCCGGTATGGCGTGCAGGAATATGGTCGAAGTCGACCATTCGCGAGGAAAGAAGACTCACACGCCTGCAGTTTGGGGCATCGTGGGTAACGAGTCCCTCGCCGGCCTCGTGCCGGATGCCAGAGGAGAACAGCCGGCAGTTGGGAATCGGAAGGCGGGCACCACGGCCCGAGGGGATTCTGCGTGACACGTCGTCGAAAGGCGACAGGATCCACCGCCCCGAGAGGTCGACCCGCATCGACGATCGCCACATCGACCCCAACGGTTCCCACGCCCCCCGACCATCTCGAAGTCAAACTCGTACGAGAACCCACCCATGTCCACCACCTCGTCCCGCCGTCCCATGTCCCCGACCAGTCGTCTCACGCTCGCCGCCGCGCTCGCCGTCGGCGGCCTTGCGGCGTCCGAACCGGCCTTCGCCGGCGACGATCCGCGACCGGACGTCCTGGTCATCGTGCTCGACGACATCGGCATGGGGAACTTCGGGTTCGAGCCGTTCGGCTGGAACTCGGCGCCCCTGACTCCCGACATGCCGGTGCTCGCCGAGATCGCTTCGCAGGGGGTGAGCTTCACCAACTTGTGGGCGACGCCGGAATGTTCGCCGACGCGAGCGGCGCTGTTGACCGGCCGCTACGGCTTCCGCACCGGCGTGGTGACCGCGATCGTCGATCCGATGCTTCCGGTCAACCAGCTGCATCCGGCGGAGATCACCGTCCCCAAGCTCGTCTCGCAGGCGGGCTATCGCACCGGGATGCTCGGGAAGTACCACCTCGGCGGCGGCCCGGGGAACACGCCGCCCGGCTACGGCTACGAGGCGCCCTCGGTCTCGGCGGGTCTGGACTTCTACGACGGCTACTGGGCGCTGCCGCCGGCGATCGACCAGACCGTCGGCGGGCAGGCGCCCGACGGCGTCGTGTACGACTGCGGCGCTCCGGTCGGCTTCACGACCGTCGGCGCGGCGTGCTTCCCCGACGGGACCTGCGTCGAAGGTGTGAATCCCTTCGAGGCGATGGCCGCCGGCGCGACGCCGCTGCTTCGGGCCGACGGCACCCTCGCGGAGAGCTGCGACGAGGGCGATTGCGCCCACATCGACTTCGGCAACACCAACGCCTACTACGCGTGGGATCGGGTGCTGACTTCCGGCGGTGTCGGCGTCGAGCTGGAGGAGCCGCAGCGGGAGTACCTGACCGGCTTCATCTCGCGACGGAGCGTGGAGTGGATCGAAGAGGCCCGGGCCGACGGGGTTCCGTGGATGGCGTTCGTCACCCACAGCAGCGCCCACACGCCGCTGCAGATTCCGCCGCCGGCGCTCACGGGGCCGGCGGTCACGGACATCTCCTGCGCGATCCAGTTCGACGGGGTGCCGGATTTTCGCCAGGCGTTCAAGCTGATGGTCGAGAGCGTGGATCGTTCGATCGGCGAGATGCTGGTCGACCTCGACCTCGCGACGCTCGAGAAGGGCGTCTTCTCCCTCCGCGATCCCGCGGAGACCAACACCCTGATCGTCGTCGTCAACGACAACGGGTCCTTCGGGCCGACGGTGCTGCCGCCCTTCGACCCCACCGAAGCGAAGCAGACCGTCTACGAGTCCGGGGTCCGATCCGCCTGCATCGTCGCCGGGCCGATGGTCGAGGCGCCGGGGCGGGCGGTCGACGCGATGGTGAACGTGGTCGATCTCTTCTCGCTGCTCAACGAGGTCTGCGGTGTGGACTGGCCGTCGCGGATTCCACCGTTCCGGATCGTCGACGCCCAGCCGATGCTGCCCTACCTGACCAACCCCGGCCAGGAGGAGATCCGCACCCACGACTTCGCGATCTACGAGCAGGGGACCTTCGCCCCTGGCGACGTCGGCCCCTGCATCGTCCTGGGTGCGGACGTCGATGGCCTCTTCACCAACCCCACCCTCTGCACCGACAACGGCGGGTGCTGGCTCGGCGGCGCCGACGTGCCGCCGTATCCGGTGACCAACTACTGCGATCTCGCCACGACCGATCCCAAGGCGGCGATCGTCGAGTGCAACGGCACGAACCTCTGCTTCCTGCCGCCGTCGATGGCGGACCAGTGCCCGAGTGGCAGCGTCAACGTGGTCCCGCCCACGCTCGCCCAGTACGCGGTGCGTCGGGGCCGGTGGAAGCTGGTGGCCAAGACCTTCCCCACGTGCCTGGCTCCGGACGACTGCGTGGTCGAGCTCTACCGCCTCGCCGAGGTCGTGCCGCCGCACCGGCCCGGCATCGAGAACGGCCCGCTGACCGAGTCGTGGAACCCGCTCGTCGACGAGCTGCCGCCCGCGGCGGCGCTGGCCTACGCGGATCTGCGCGCCGAAATGATCGCAACGCTCGCGTCGCAGCCGGTCTGCCCCGCCGACGGCAACAAGGACGGTCGGGTGAACGGCGAGGACCTTGCGGGCCTGTTCTCGGAGTGGGGCGGGCCGGGCTTCTGGGACGTCGACGAGAGCGGCACCGTCGACGGCACCGACCTCACGCTGCTCGTCTCCTCGTGGGGACCGTGCGTTCCGCCGCTGAATCCCGAGGCCCAGGGGATCCCGTCCTGCCTGCTGCAGGGGCCGGCGCCGCTGGTGCGGGAGTACGACTTCTCGACCGGCGGCTACGAGGATCTCGCGGGCAGCGGGGTCGCGATCGAACCGCTCGGCGGGCAGATCGTCGAAGGCCGCTACGTGTTCGCGGCCGGAACCGGGCTGCGGATCCCCACCGACGGACTCGATCTCTCGGACTACCGCATCGAGATCCAGTTCGCGGCCGTCCAGCAGGTTCCGCCGCTCGCGAAGCTGATCGACTTCTCCGATCGCCAACTCGACCGCGGTCTCTACCGCACCGACGCCGGGGTGGTCGCGTTCGCGCCCGTGCCGTTCTCCGGGCCCAGCGAGGATCCGTGGCCGCTCGGCGTGCCCGGGATGATGCGGCTCGAACGCGACGGTGAACTCGACGTGGTCTCGCTTCGGATGGCCGGCGCCGTCCAGTGGGCGTTCGTGGATGCAGAGGGCTCCGCAGTGCCTGCCGAGGATGGCGCGATCACGCTCTTCGCGGACGACTTCGTGACCGGTGGGATCGAGAACCTCGCGGGTGCGGTGTCGCGGATCCGCATCAGAAGCCGCAGCGCGGAGTAGCGGACGTGGGATCTCCGGTCGCGACGGCGCCGATCCTCAGGCGAGGATCTCGCGGACCACGCGAGCCGGCTCGACACCGGTGAGCTTCGCGTCGAGGCCTCGAAACGGATGGGTCAGGCGCGCGTGGTCGATCCCGAGGCAGTGCAGGATCGTCGCGTGGAAGTCGCGGACCGCCACCGGGTTCTCGACCACGTTGTAGGCGAAGTCGTCGGTCGTTCCGTAGGCGGTGCCGCCCTTCACCCCGGCGCCCGCGAGCCAGACCGAGAAGCTCCGCCCGTGGTGGTCTCGACCCGCGCTGGGGTCGCCGAAGCCGCCTTGGCTGTAGGCGGTCCGTCCGAACTCGGTCGCGAAGACGACGAGGGTGTCGTCGAGCAGCCCGCGTCGTCGGAGATCGGTGAGGACTGCGGCGGTGGGGCGGTCGATGTCGCGGCACTGGTTGGGCAGTTGTCGCTCGAGCGCGATGTGCTGGTCCCAGCCGCGATGGAAGAGCTGGACGAAGCGCACGCCCCGCTCGAGCAGGCGACGGCCGAGCAGGCAGTTCGCGGCGTAGCTGCCGGGTCTGCGCACGTCCGGCCCGTAGAGCTCGAGGGTCGCGGCATCCTCGCCCGAGGTGTCGACGAGTTCGGGCACGGACGCCTGCATGCGGAAGGCCATCTCGTAGGCGGCGATGCGGGCAACGGTCTCCGGGTCGCCGACGGCCTCGGCCCGCATCTCATTGAGTTCTGCGAGATCGTCGAGCATGCCGCGTCGGACCTCGCGGTCGACGCCGTCGGGATTCGCCAGGTACAGCACCGGATCGGCGCCGCTTCGAAGCCCGACGCCCTGGTGGGTCGAGGGCAGAAACCCGCTGCCCCAGAGCCGGGAGAAGATCGGCTGGCCCGGGTTCTTCCCCGATCCCTGCGAGACCATGGTGATGAACGCGGGCAGGTTCTCGTTCTCGCTGCCGAGGCCGTAGCCGACCCACGAACCCATGCTCGCGTAGCCGGGCAGCTGGTTGCCGGTGTTCATCCAGGTGATCGCCGGGTCGTGGTTGATCGCTTCGGTGTGCAGCGTCCGGATCACGCACAGCTCGTCCGCGACCTTCTGCAGGTTCGGAAGCAGGTCGCTGATCCAGAGCCCGCCGCGGCCGCACGGCCGCCCGCCGACGATCGGCGGAACCACGGGGAAACTCGACTGGCCGCTCGTCATGCCGGTGACGCGCTGCGTTCCGCGAACCGACGGGGGCAGTTCCTTTCCGGCGAACTCCCACATCGCCGGCTTCGGGTCGAAGAGGTCGATGTGCGAGAGACCGCCCGACTGGAACAGGCAGAGGACCCGCTTCGCCCGCGGGGCGACGTGCCGGGCCCCCGAGCCGGCGCTGGAAGCGCGGCCCAGGGCCGATGCCACGAGCGAACCGAGGGCGACGCGGCCGATGCCGCGCATGCCGCTGCCGAGGAAGGCGCGGCGGGTGAGGAAGGCGAGATGGTCGTCGATCGGCGGCATGTGGATCGCTAGTTGCGGGTGATGGTCTCGCTCAGATTCAGCAGCATCGACGCGACCTGACTCCACGCGGCGTGCTCGACGGACGGGATCGAGGCATCGCGGAGAGACTCGCCCGCGGCGGCGAGGAAGCGCTCCGCGGCGATCGGATCGGCCGCGTAGGCGGACCGGCTTCGGTCGAGCGACCTCGCGAGCACGGCCCGCTCGCGGGCGTCGGGGTTGCGTGAAGTGGCCTCGACGAACGCCCACGCCAGTCGGGACTCGTCGTCGCCATCGCGCTGCAGGATCCGCTGGGCGAAGGCGCGTGCCGCCTCGACGAACTGCACGTCGTTCAGCAGCACGAGGGCCTGCAGCGGAGTGTTGGTCCTCGCCCGATCGACGGTGCAGGTCTCGCGGTTGGGCGCGTCGAAGGCGACCATGTTCGGCGGCGGCATCGTCCGCTTCCAATAGGTGTAGAGGCTCCGGCGAAGGAGCCTTCGGCCGCGATCCTGCTGAAAGCTCTGGGCGGTCGCCGGCGTCGATCCGTAGTGGCTGACCTCCCGCCACAGGTCGCCGGGGGCGTAGGGATTCACGCTCGGTCCGCCGATGTCGGCCACGAGGAGTCCGCTCGTCTTCAACGAGACGTCGCGAACGAGCTCGGCAGGCAGGCGGAATCGCGGACCGCGGGCGAGGAGACGGTTGTCGGGGTCCCGTGCGAGTTGGGCGGGGGTCGTGGCCGAAGACTGCTGGTAGGTCGCGCTCGTCACGATCGTCCGCGCCAGGCGCTTGACGTCCCAGCCGTGTTCGACGAAGTCCACCGCAAGCCAATCGAGAAGCTCCGGGTGCGACGGCCACTCGCCCTGCGTGCCGAAGTCCGCGGCGGTCTTCACGAGGCCGGTTCCGAAGAACTGCTGCCAGAGACGATTCACCGCGACCCGCGCGACGAGCGGATTCGCCGGATCGACCGTCCAGAGCGCCAGGCCGAGGCGATCCGCGGGAGCGCCTTCGGGGAGCGGCGGAAGCATGTCGGGCACGCCGGGGGTGACGGTCTCGCGAGGATCGGCGTAGTTGCCGCGGTGCAGGATCCTCGTCTCGCGACGCGACGGGGCGGTGTCCATCACGAGCGTGGGAAACGCCTCGGTCCGCGCGGCGAGGAGTTCGCGGGCGTAGTCCAGTTCGGCCCGCAGCGAGGCGGTCTCCGGCGCCCGCCGCGCGAAGAACGCCTCGAGCTCGGCCTGCGCCTCGTTGGTGCGTTCGGACGCCGGCTTCTCCAGCGTCGCGAGCACCGGTTCCGGCAGGATCGATCCGTCGTCGGAGCCCGTCACCACGAGAAACTCCATGCGCTTCGCCGCGACGTTTCCGCCGCGGCCGAAGTTGACCTGCGCCGTCAGGAACGCGGCGTCGCCCGAAAGCGGCTCGGCGAAGGTGAGCGTCAGGTGCACCGGTCCCTCGGCGTCGAGGTCGGGAATCCAGGCCGGATTCGCCTTCGTGTCGAGGACGCCCTCCGGATGGTTGTCGCCGGACCAGCCGCTTGCGGTCGCGATGCGGATCGGAAGCAGTCGCGAGAGGTTCACCTGGTCGCCCGGCACCGGCCCTGCCGAGACCGAGACGTTGGTCACCACGAATCCGCCCTTGCCCTCGCGACCGACGCCGTCGGCGTTCGACCACCCCCAGCCGGCCTCCGGTGCGTCTGGATCGGGGTGCATCACGATCCGCAGGCCGGTGATCGGCACGCCGCGCCGCGGGATCTCCATCGACACGTCGAAGGCTCGAAAGCCCATCGGCCTCTCGACGACGGCGAACCGGTCGTCGCGAATCGAAAAGCCGCTTCCGGTGTTGGGGGTGCTGATCTCGAGCAGCTTCGCGGGATGGAGCGCGAGATCTCTCCCACGCGCGGCCAGTTCCGCACGCCGGCGCTCCTCCCACGCTGCGATTGCGATGGGATCCGGATTCGCCAACCGGTTCTCGAGTTCGGCGATGTGGGTCCGGAGGATCGCCTCGTCGCCGGCGGCGAGCGGCGATCGCAGCATGGCGACCGGGCTCGCGTTCACGCCGCCGTCGCCCCCGTGCGACGGCTCGGTCGTCTGGTTGAAGAAGTCGAAGACGCGGTAGTAGTCCCGCTGCGAGATCGGGTCGTACTTGTGGTCGTGGCACTGGGCGCACGCCAGGGTCAGTCCCAGCACCGCCTCGCCGTAGGTGCGAACGCGATCGACGCCGTAGTTGACGAGATTCTCCTCGGCGATGGTTCCCCCTTCGTGGGTGATCATCGAGTTCCGCTGGAAGCCGGTCGCCACAAGCGTCTCGTCGGTCCGGTCGGGCAGCAGGTCGCCGGCGAGCTGCTCGAGGAGAAACCGGTCGTAGGGCTTGTTCGTGTTGAAGGCGTGGATGACCCAGTCCCGCCACGGCCAGGCGTGGCGGCCACCGTCGATCGAGAAGCCGTTGGTGTCGGCGTAGCGGGCGGCGTCGAGCCACGGCAGGGCCATCCGCTCGCCGAAGTGCGGGCTTGCGAGCAGGCGGTCGACGGCACGCTCGTACGCGTCGGGGTCGGGGTCGGCGACGAACGCTGCGATCTCGTCGGCCGTTGGCGGCAGTCCGACGAGATCCAGGGCGACCCGGCGCAGCAGCGTGGCGCGGTCGGCTGGCGGCGCCGGGGCGAGGCCCTCGTCGGCGAGGCGGACGCGGACCAGCCGATCGATCGGCGACGGGACGTCCGGATCCACGTCCACCTTGCGCGGTGGAACGAACGCCCAGTGGCGGGCGTACGGGGCGCCTTCCTCGATCCACTGCCGGATGAGGTTGCGCTCGCGAGCGTCGAGCTCGCGGTGCGATTCGGGCGGGGGCATGACTTCATCGGGATCGGGCGACGCGATGCGCCGCCAGAGCTCGCTGGCGTCTGGGTCTCCCGGCACGATCGGCGTGACGCCGTCGCTCGACGCGTACGCCGACTCGGCGACGTCGAGGCGCAGTCCGGCCTTCCGGGCGTGCTCGTCGAACCCGTGGCAGGCGAAGCAGTTCGCCGCCAGAATCGGTCGCACGTCGCGATTGAAGTCGATCTCGCCGGGCGGCGCCCACGCGATGGCCGGGATCGCGATCATCACGGCGGTCGGGACCATGCCTTCAGCGTACCGCCGGATGCGGCGCGATCGAACTGCGCGGCGACCCCGATGCGGATTCCATGGGGGAGACGTCGACCGCCAGCACGCCGCGGCGTGCGCCACCGCCCGCCGCTGGGGCCGAATCGCGGGAATGGCGGGTGGACATGCCGAATCGGACTCGAGAGCGGCGTCGAGCTACTCGCTCCGTCGCGAGCCTCGATGCCTCCGGCCGGTCGGCGAGGTGGCTTCGAAGCAGCCGGGCAGATGTTCGAGCCTCGGTGGCTTGCGAGCGAGATCGACGCCGACCGCGTCGAAGCGCAGGAAGGCGTCGGCGAGCTCGTGGCGGGCCAGAAGACGTTCGGCGAGGCGAATCAGCCGCCGTCTCTTGCCCGCATCGATCCGCAGGTGCGGAGGGGCCGCGAGGGCCCGCGTCGTCTTGACCTCGACGATCGCGAGCACCGGCGGGTCGGCGTCGCGATCGGGCGGCACCACCACGACGAGATCGGCCTCGTCGTGCCCGATCCGAAGATTGCGAGCGACGACGGCGTACCCGAGCGATTCGAGGTGCGCGGCGGCGAGCGCTTCGCCGAGGTGGGCGTCGGTGCGCGTCGCGGCGCGGGGATTCGAGGCGTCACCCGTCGACGGCTGCGACAGCGACGGGCGCCACGACGCCAGCCGCCGCGCGAGTTCCGCGGCGAGGCCTGCGACCGCGGAGCGATCGCGCCGGCTCACGGCGCCGCGACGGACCGTGCGTCCCGGGCGATGATCAGATCGGACGCGATCCGATCCAGCAGCTCGATCGCCGAGGCGGTGGCGTAGCCGTCGAGACCCTCGCGGGGCCGACCGAGCATCGCATGGCTCAGGTCGAGCGTGCTGAAGACGACCTCGGGCGGTGGCAGTGGCGGCTGCGACACGGCCTCTCCGTCGGCAACGGCCGGGCGCGGCTCGGGCTCGGTCAAGCGCAGACCGCGAAGGCGACACGCCGAACGCCCGGCGCCCGTCCGCCGGGCGGTCGAGGGTCGATAGGCGCTGCGTCGCAGATCGGCCCGGCCGGAGGACTCGTCGCCGGCGAGCAGGGGATCCCCGACAAGCGGCACCACCGTCCGGTCGAGCCGCGCCGCGAGTTCCCGCTCGACCGCGGTGGCGAACTCGCCGCGCCCGCCCACGGTCTCGACGAGCAGGACCCGGCCCTCGCGAACGAGTTCGGCGAGCGCGTTCCACCTCGCCTCGCTCCACTCCGGGGCGACGACGCCTCGAAGCAGCAGGATCGTCGGCACGTCGCCGTCGCCGGCGGTCGCAAGCAGGGAATCGGCCGACTCGAGGGCGATACGGCGCAGGTCGATCGTCCCGCGGAGGCGTTCGCCGATCGCCCGTCGCATGAAGGCCGGAGCCTCCGGCTCCGGTCCGGTCGAGGCCGGTTCAAGCTGCAGATCGATCAGTCGAAGTCGGGGCGATGCCGCAGAGGGCGTGTCCTGCTCGGGAGGCGTCCAGCGCCGAAGACGCGGCCAGGATCGATCGGTCTCGACCGACAGCATCCAGAGGTTCAACAGGATCCGACGAGCCTCGATGCCGCGAATCGGCCCGGCGCCGAGGCCGCGGGCGAGGCGACCGGAATCGTCGAGGACGACCAGATCCCGCACGCCGTCGGACAGCGTTTCAAGTCCGAAGCGGCGAGGCGGGATCCGAAACAGCGACGAGACCGCGGGGTGTTCATCGTCGAGTTCTCGCCATGTCGCCCCAACCCGGAGCTGCCCGAGGCGATCGCGAACGATTCTTCGTTGTCGCGGATCGAGGGCGCCAAGGTCGACGACGAGCAGACCGCCGAGATCGACGAATCGCCGGAGGCGTGTTCGGAACGCCTCGTCGCCGTCGATCCGCGTCGCGGAGTCCGGACTCCACCACATCAGCGCGGGTTCGAGCCAGGTGTCGACGGCGTCGTCGGGATCGAGGCGAAGCCAGTTGAACTCCCGTTCGGCGGTGTCGCCCATCCACTCGGAGAGCTCGCCCGCGAATCGGCCGGCGGTCAGGGCGTCCTCTCCCGATTCGGCGAGCACCCCCAACGCGACCGGCGTGCGCCCCCGCAGCAGAAAGAGGAGGCCGAGGGCGTGCTCGTGCCACCGGATCGCCCGGCCGCGCGGGGTGGTGGTCCTCAGTCGCCAGGTTCCGTCGGCGTCGATCTCGCACAGGCGTTCGATGATCGATGCGGCACCCTCCCGGAACCAGTCGCGGCGGCCGAGTCGGGAGATTCCGCCGGCCAGCGCCGCCCGCTCCAGGCTGAAGAGCCAGTAGAGCTCGTGCAGGGCGTGACCGGGGTTTCGATCGGGATCGAACCGATCGGAAAGCCAGGCGAGACCTCGTTCGACGGCGTCCGCGGCGGCGCGGCGTTCCCGTCGTCGCGGATCGAGTTGGCGGTCGAGCATGAACAAGGTCGCCACGCCCGCCGCCGTCATCGATCCTCGGGGCTCGCCTCGCCCTTCGTAGGTCCAACCGCCGTCGGGGCGCTGCATCGCGAGCGTTCGGGCCTCGAGCAGCGACCACAGTTCGTTCGGCACCTCGATGCCGCGCCCCGCCGCGTCGGAGATCGCGAGCGACGCGAACTGGTTGATCGAGTTGTCCTCGCGCGCCGAGTTGGGCCGCTTGACGTAGTCCCAACCGCGGCTGCGCCGGCTGAAGCCATCGAGCAGCCAACGCACGTCGCCTTCGAGCATCGGACGATGACGGTCCGGCAGCGTGGCCCCGAGCATGGTGCGGACCGCGACGGCGTAGGTGCCCTCGAGCCGGGCCGTGGCGAGCGCCGCGACGGCGTCGGCGATGCGCGGATCCTGCGGACTCACCCCACTCTCGACGAGGGCCAGCAGCACGATGGCGGTCCAACCGAACGCCTGGGTCGAACTCTCGTCGGCCGGCACACGCTTCGGTTCCCAGAACGAGTTCGGGTCCTTGGCGGCAAGCAGGCCATCGACCAGCGCCTCGACGGCCCGATCGAGAGAGGCCGGGTCGAGCGAGTCGGACTCGACACGCATGGGGGGCGGGCCGACCGCGACCGGGGCGGCGGCGAGCGGCGCCGCGATCGCGGCGGCCAGCACCGCCGTCGTCGTGGCGAAGAGTCTCCGTGCCGGCGACGGCGCCCATGGCACGGCACGCCGCTTCGCACGCGGACGGGAGGACCATGATGGCGCAAGGGTCGACCGCACGCGGCGATCCTACGGTCGGGGGCATGTGGATCGCGCGTCTCGTGCCGAAGAGCGTCCCGGCGACGCTACGCTTCGACCATGCCTCGCTCGTCGCCGTCCTACCTGCGTCCCTATCTCGAAGCGGCGGCCGAGCACGGCGGCTCGTTCGAAGCGCAACTCTGGAGAAGTCGCGAAGCCCAGCGGCGCCGGTTCGAGGTGCTGGTCGAACTGCCCGGCCGATCGAGGTTCGTCGGTGCCCGGGTGGCGGATCTGGGCTGCGGAACCGGTGGATTCGCAGCCTTCCTCTCCGAAGAGGGCGTGGCCATCGCGGCGGGACTCGGGGTGGAGGCGGTTCCCGAACTCGCCGAGACCGCTCGACGGGAAGCGCCGGCCGCGTGGACCGTCGAGAGCTACGACTTCGTGCGCCGTCCGGAGGATCTCGACGCCTTCCGGGCGGACGTCGCCGTGCTGTCGGGAAGCCTCAACACGCTGTCCGAGCGGCAGGCGAGGCGGGTCGTCGCGGCGGTCTTCGAGCGGGTCTCGATCGGCGTCTGCTTCAACTTCCTCTCCGACCGCCACCACCGCACCGGCCCCGAGGATCTGACCCCGGCCCGGCGATTCTCGACGGTCGCCATGCTTCGCTTCGCGATGGGCCTCTCGCCGCGGGTGGCCTTCCGCCAGGATCACCTCGACGGACACGATGCGGCGATCTGGATCGAACGGGCCGGCGCGCCGACGACCGACCCGACCTGAGCGGCGAGGTTGAGCGGGCGTCCTCCCGCCCGTACGCTCTCGCGCTCCATGGCGACGCTTCTCATCCAACTCGACGCACTCGGCGGGGGTTCGCTCACCCGCATCCTTCGCGACTACGGCCATCGACTCCAGACGGTGCATCTCGATTCGGGCGACGCCCTGCCCGGAGATCTCGACGACATCGGCGCCGTGGTCCTTTGCGGGCACATGGCGTCGGCGGCTGCACCGGACGGCCTTTCGCAACTGCTCGCCGAGGCGCACGCGTCCGAACTTCCGACGATCGGCCTCGGCGACGGTGCCGCGGTGCTCGCGACCGCGCTCGGCGGGGCCTCCGGGGAATCGCCCGCGGCGGGATGGCACGAGGTGAAGGCCACTGCCGACGGTCGCGAGGAGGCGGTGCTGGCAGGGGTGCCGTGGACGACCCGCCAGGTCGTCGCCGGTGCGTGTGGCATCGCCGAGCTCCCCAAGGACGCCCGACCGCTATGGACATTCGGTGGAGGTGGTGTCGCCGCGTTTCACGGCGGACTTCGCACCTACGGGTTCCTGCCTCGGTTCGAACTCGATCTCGGCGGGGTGCAGGCGGCGCTTTCCGCGGCGGGTGCATCGGGGACCGATGCCGAGACCGCCGAGCGACTGCCCGAGGCCGAGCGCCTCGCCCGTCGCATCTTCGAGAGCTTCGCGCTCTTCGTCGCTCCGATCGATCGAACCAACCAGGGACTGGTCAAGGACCTGCACTACTAGTCGAGCGTGACGGGGGTCCGATGGATCGTCGTCTGCGGGGGCCGCCTGCGTCGTCGACCACGGTTCGCGGCGATCGTTCGATTCGGCGCCCGGCGACTGAGCGCCCGACGACTCAGCGCCTGACGGCTTCGGCCTTGGCGGGCGTGCCGGCGGTGTCCACGACGGGAACCTGATCGAGGCGGTCGCGGATCGCGCGAGCGATCGACGCCGCATCGAGCCCCGCTTCGGCCAGCTGCTCGCTGCGGGATCCCTGGTGGATCCATCCATCGGGAAGGGCGAGCCGGGTGACGAGGCGACCGTCGAGGCCGTGCTCGCTGCACGCCTCGAGCACCGCCGCGCCGAATCCGCCGACGATCGAGTGGTCCTCGACCGTGACGACGGGGATCCCGCGTCCGAGCAGATCGGAGAGCAGGGCGTGATCGACGGGCTTGGCGAACCTCGCGTCGTAGACGTCGATGCGGTACTCGCCCTCGAGTTCCCGCGCCGCGTCCACGGCTTCGATCGCCATCACGCCGTATCCCAGCACGGCCAGATCGGGTCGCTCGTGTCGAAGGAGGGCGCGGGCCTTGCCGAACTCGAAGGGTGGGCAGGGATCGTCCGTGAAGAGATCGCTGACCTTGTCGCGCGGGTAGCGCAGTGCCGAGAGTCCGCGGTCGTGTCCGGCCATGAACTCGATCGCCGCCTCGAGGCTCGGCTCGTCCATCGCCGCCATGAGGCAGGCGTCGGGAAGCACTCGAAGCAGGCTGACGTCGCAGAAGCCGTGGTGGACCGCGCCGTCGCCGCCGACGAGGCCCGCGCGGTCGAGCAGGAGTCGAAGCGGCAGACCCTGGAGTGACGCCTCCTGGAAGCACTGGTCGAACGCCCGCTGGAGGAACGTCGAGTAGACCGCCATGAACGGCTTCCAACCGGTCTTCGCGAGGCCCGCCATCATGTCGGCGGCGTGCGACTCGCAGATGCCGGTGTCCCAGGCCCGATCGGGATGGGCCTCGAGCACCTTCGCGATGCCGGTGCCGTCGGGCATGGCGGCGGTGCAGGCGACGACCTTCTCGTCGCGGTTCATGAGCTCGACCATGGCCTCGCCGACGGCGCTGGTGAAGCTGCGGCCGCTCTTCTTCAGTTCGACGCGGCAGCCCTCCGAGACGAGCTTGGCGTCGTCCCCGCCGTCGCCCGCGACGACGTCGAACGGGCTCGGCGAATGGAAGGTGCAGGAGTCGCCCTCGGCGAACTCGAAGCCCTTGCCCTTGACCGTCTTCACATGCAGCAGCATCGGGCGGTCGAACTCTCGGGCCTCGTTGAGGAAGTCGATCAGCGTGGGCAGGTCGTGCCCGTCGATGGGGCCGACCGTCACCAGTCCGAACTTCTCGAACCACGCGTCCTCGGAGATCATCGCCTTGCTCATCTCACCCATCCGGTGATAGGCGTCGGCGAGCACGCCGCCTCCGGGGATTCGCTTGGCGAGGTCCTTCGCGGCCTTCTTGAACTCCCCGTAGGAGTGACTGAGGCGCACGCGATCGAAGTAGGCGGCCATCGCGCCCTGGGGCTTCGCGATCGACATGCCGTTGTCGTTGAGAACGACGAGGAACTGCCGCTTCAACGTGCCCGCGTTGTTGAGGCCCTCCATGGCCACGCCGTTGACGATGCTGGCATCGCCGACGAGCGTGACCACGCGGCGGCCGTCGGACGACCCCGCGCTCGCGGCGTCGCCGTTGAGTTGGTCGCCACGGGCCATGCCGACCGCCGTCGAGATGCCGGTGCCGGCGTGCCCGACCATGAACAGGTCGTAGTCGCTCTCTCGGGGGTCGGGGAAGCCGGCCATGCCGCCGCGCTGTCGGAGCTTG
>Ga0208917_1000993_pt1 | contig 14261 bp, 14 predicted proteins | sample DEB08_DNA_10_FD_185500 | JGI IMG/M metagenome (GOLD analysis project Ga0208917, IMG submission 185500) | Aqueous microbial communities from the Delaware River and Bay under freshwater to marine salinity gradient to study organic matter... | ecosystem: Environmental > Aquatic > Marine > Coastal ...
GAAACTTAGCAGTCAAAAAGTCAATGGTTGCTAAGTGAGATTCATCATATAAGGTTGTACTCATATTAAAAGATACTGCTTGATTAAATTGAATATACTGTAATTCTAAAGAACTTCATATTACGGTACTTCCGTTTCTGTTTGGCGACTACGTATTCATAGTCACCGTCTGAATAGATAGTGAAGACAAGAAAGTCATCGGTTCTATCTATGTCTATCTTATCTAGTGCTTTGACTTGGCGGTATAAATTCCTAGCATAATTATCTTCTACTATCCAAGCAGTAAAGTCACCTTCATCTGTGCTAATAATTTCAGTCTTATAATCTGTAGAGCTAAATAGTTTTGGGACTTCTTGACTGAAAATACAATTACTGAAAAGGGAGAGTAGAATAAGAGGTATCAATTTCATAATAAGGGGTTTATGAAATAACGAGACCCTACTGTTATTATTACTTCGCCTATTGTCAATTCAATTGAAAGACGTCAAGTTGATCTGATTTTTTGATCAACTCGCCCTCAGACTCCTTGAAATAAATTATATCACCAAAACTAACATCAATGAGTGTATTCGTTTCGTGCCAGTTTATAACATTTTCAGCTCTATGCTGAGTAATCTTCAATGTTATTTCTTGTTTTTGATGAATATAGGGGTCAGATTTATCCCATCTGACCACCTCAAAATTATCTTGATTATCAATGTAGTATCTGCTCTTAGAATCATTGAAGCTTAAATAATTGCCTAGTGAGTCAATTTTAATTTCAAGCTTAAATAGGAGTGGTTCTTCATTGTCTGTTCTTAAATATCCAAAGTAAGTACCATTTATGTCTTGATAATTCTCTGATTCATGCTTCTTGGCATAATATATCATGATTGTGACAATTAATGCTGTAGGTATCCATCCAGTAATACTTTGAGTTAAAGTCAATTTCTTCTTTGACATGAGGCATAGTATTGTTTACCTATAAGTTAGGCAAATCCTCAACATCTAACTGCTTCACTTCTAATCCTCTTAGGTAGGTAAGAGATACTTTCATATCGCTGTGTCCCATTACTTGCTGTAGTTTTTGCAGAGAACCAGTTTTTTCAAAGACTTGTAAAGCTCCGCTATGGCGAAGTGAATACAAGGTGACTCCTTCTTCCAATCCTTTAGATTGAGCTTTAAACCTCCTCCACAACACTTTTAAGTAATCTCTACTGTATGGCTTATCATTATCACGTAGAACATATCTATCGATTGCAGTAAAGTGTTTTCGCAACTCAACTTCAACATATGCAGGTATAGGAACGACTCTATTTCTTCCAGACTTATTTCTATCTCCCGACAGTGAAATCACCCCTCTTTCAAAATCAACATCTCTCCAACGTAAAAGACGTATTTCTTGATGTGGTCTTAGTAAGCACCCATAGGTAAGCAAGCAACATAGGTATAGCGTCTCATTAAATTCCTTTATGTCTAGCAGTAAGGACTTAACATCCTTAATTGGTTTGTGTAGCGTTGACTTCACTCGCCTTACTTTAACACCATTGAGGTATGCTCTTAATTCATTCCGTGTAATGCACTTCAGCGTGGTTAAAACATTCTTCTGAGTACGATCTGACCATTTACTTTGGTAAACAAAACCCTCAAGTAGTGGTAGACTTATTTCCGAAGTTTTCTTTTGTTGGAGTCCTCCTTTAATTAAATACTGCTTGAACTCTCGGAACACCCATTGTACGTCACGTTTATGATGGTGTGAGAAATTACCTTCTAGAACTCGTTGAACCCCGTGTTCAACCTCGCACAATAGTGTTGGCGAAGGCTTCTTCACAGGTTTCTTTACCACAGTTCTCTTTTGTGGTCTCCAACCTTCTAGCAGTTTTAGCTCAAAAGCACTTTTAAGTAATTCAGCATTTTCAGAGCTCTTTAACTTGACTCCAATTACCCTTCCGTTCCAGTATCTAAATCTTGAGTTGTTGATGTAGAGATTTATAAAATCTTTTCCTTCCGAAGAGCCGATAGTCAGCTTCCACTTGTTGCTCATTTTTGACAGTTTTTGACTGTCAGTTTTTAGAGAGGTATGATAATTAATTGAATTAAAACTAGTTATAAACCGTTTAATCAGGGCTCATAACCCGAAGGTCGTAGGTTCGAGTCCTGCCTCCGCTACTCAGAAACCCTTTGAAGGAAACTTCAGAGGGTTTCTTCGTTTATGGCATCGTTGGACTCGTTAATACACGCTACAACTGAGGCGAAGCCTCGCATCAAACAAGTTTTGATGCAACTCAACTCCGCTTCAAAAACTCGTTCTTTCAATAATAAATCAGAGAACTCCTTGAAAACCAACAGTGGGTTAATGATTTACTGAAGGTACGATTTACTGTCAATACTGTCAGTTTTTACTGTCAGTTTTTGGAATAAAGCTGAAAAGTTGAAAGATGCCTGAGTACGATTTACCCCCATGCCTAAACATATTGGTTTCGGTTTTTTGATCGGTAGCAGTCTTATTGTATTCTATATCTGACGTTTCTATGACTCGGAAAATATTTCAGTTGTTCACAATTCTGAATTCTTGATCTAGCAGTACATACCCCAAGATGGGTATTCTATATGAGGTTGAAATTATAGAGATGAATTGATGTTATGAGCTTCAGACCGCAATAAAGGACTGTACCTTTCAGACAAAATCTATTAACAAAATTAGGTTAATAAGCCATTGTTTAAAGCCCTGGACATTGTCAAAAAAAAGCTGTAACTTCACTTTAATAAAATGAAAATCAAGTGATTATACACTTTCTTTTCAAAGCAAAGTACTCTTAAGCGGTGGGCGACCCCACGCCCCACCCGCTACAACATCAAGCGGTTCTATTAATAACTAGGGGTTACGATGAATACAGGTGCATTGTATCTAGTATTTCTGTACTCATACCCTAGCAGTACTGCTATACAATAAAGTCTTTATGAACTTAAAGTATTACTTTAACTCTAGCAGTTCCTTGATTGCTATTTAACTTGAATTACTATGTCAGAAGATTTAATTCCATACTTCGGAGCTAATGGAAGAGCTACAAACATTGACCGAGAAAATGAAAATCTAAGGTTGGATAAAGTAGTATATCAAGACTTAAACGCTAAGCAGAAAGAGTCTTACAACTTTCAAAAGTTAAGCAGTGTACTAGCTGATTATGGATACACTACTTACCGAATGTTTGATGATTATAATGGTGCAGACTTACATGCTGTGAGGATTACAGGTGAGGTAGTCAAAATACAACTAAAGGGAAGGTTAACGATTGATAGAAAGTATCTTAAAAAGCAACTATACATTGCATTCTCAGACAATGGTAATTGGTACTGCTATCCTCATGATTATATGTTTTTAATAATAACAAATCACTCAGAAGGCGCTATGCAAAGTGGGGTTAGGAGTATGAGTCTTATACCGAAATGGATAATTCCTACATTGGTTGAGTTCAAGCTGTAATTTAAAGGTGATGAAGTATATCAAGAATTGAACATGAATATTAAAGCCATACTGTTAGCAATCACAGCATTACCAATAATCAGCTGCAAGAGTGTCTGACTCAAAAACACTTGTAGGAGAGACACGTGACCAAGCGAAGAGGCAGTTTTTTAAGGATATATTCTTTAACTACTACAACAAAGAAAACTACGGTGTAAAGGGACAGCTTTCCATCAGCTCTGAGTACTTGGAGGACTTTGCAAAAACGTACTACACAGTCTATGAGTTCTGTAGAATATGTGCATTACAAAGCAAGGAAAGAAAAAAGAAGTCAAGGGACTTAGCGTTACTGCTACAACAAACCGAATCAAAGTTCTTCCACGAGCTATTACCAGCTGTTCTAACAGAGCTTGAGCCGTTTAACCACTTCGTAGTCCACGATGCTATTTATGTGCCTCAGAAGTACCGAAAAGCGGTTGTAAATATGTGTAATGAATTGGCATTGGAATTCTTTGGGACTGTGCCTAAATTTAGATAACAAGACACAAAAAGGGTAAGCCCTCAAATTCATAGTCAAATCCGCTATAAAAAATAGAAATTCTATACTAATGCCTATTCATCCTATTAGCTTTCTAGCTGACTTAGAATTAAATAAAGATAAAGTACAAGAGTACATAGAACGAAAGGTTCTAATGAAAATCCTACGTCAAACTTATAGATATGACTTGCCGAATTTAATTGAAACAGACCTTAGTAATAAGGTGTTCAGTGAAGACTATATTATTCATTTGGAAAAAGTTGTCATCGACAATGCGGAGATACAACTCGTAAATGTTATGAAATTTCATACCTATGATAACCCAATTGCTATTCAACAGTTACAACATGCAGTTGAGGTAGCTCAAATTGGTGTGGATTTAGCAAGGGCAAGAGTATTAAGATATAATCCTACTGACCTCAAAGACATCTCTAATATAGATGCTGGTGAATTTACAAATGAGTTAGGGTTTTGGAGTCAGTACAAAATGACTAGAATAAGACATAAATTACCTCATCATAAGTTCTCAAATATTTGGAATCATCAACCTCATTGGCTTGCACATTGGTGTGGTTACTTTAATCGTAAGGAAATCAATGAAGAAATAAGAAAACTGACACTAAGGGAAGGTGTACTGCGCTTGGGTAATCACAAGCCTATTGTAGAATTTCTTGAGTGGATGATTTACATTAATGAGTTGGATACTTTATTTATTGATGTGTCAAAGCGGTGGCAAGCTGATATTGACTGGTTAAACGAGTATTATGGTAAATGAAAAAGCAGCCCTAATAAGAGCTGCTTTATAGCCTTTGGCAATCTTGACTGTTATTATGAAGTAAACGGACACAGTATTAACCTTATACGGCAGAATGCCCCTCAATCCCTAAGGCATTACAGGGATATTATAACGTCCGAACTATGCTTTCCACAACTCGTTGTAATCAACCTCATAATCAATGCGCTTACGAATTTCAGAAGCCAAAAATTTTATTGCTAAACTAGTATTCCCCAACTCAACTGCATCCAACCATTTATGAACGTAAATTTTTGCTGTATCTGACGAGCATACATTGGCATCTCTTAATCTTGTGCCGAAATACAGCTTTAAGGCTTTAGTTGCAACGTTTTCAGTGTTTTTCATAAAGAAAGTTTAATTGTTTGAACCTACTAAAACATACGAAATTCAAGGCAAGAATCCAAGTTAAACACTGCTTTTTATACTCCTAATCCGTCACCATCCAGTATAATACGTTTCAGCATAACCATTGACCGCTTCCGACAGATTTGTACTCAGCTTTCTTGTTTGCATATAACTGTGTTTTCCTTTCAGTAAGTCTGTCATCTCTTCTTTTGGAACTTCTTGACCCAACCAGACATATCTATCTATTACTTCACCGAGCTGTTCTGGCTTAACTGCATATTCAGTGGACAGCTTAAATAAAGCCTTCTCTCGTTCATTAGCGAAGAAATCCTCAAGGGCATCTGCTATATTCATAGGATTTTCTATGTGAACCAGTTGCTCTTCAATGAATCGCTGAATTAGCTCACGTTTGCTGTGTTGTTTGATATCGTTTGTAATCTGTCGCAATAGCTTCTCTTTTAGCTTTTCCTTGCCTTCGACATCAGAGCCTACCATCTTGCCAAGCAAATCTAGTATATAGTCCGCGTCTACTTTGGTTGTACCTAACAATTCTATCTCAAAGTCTATCTCACCTAAGATGGACTCTTTGACCGCTTCTTCTTTGTATAGCTTAACCGTTGGTTGCAGGTCTCTGTATTTACTTCCGTAATCAGCAAGCTCTTGCTTGGTGATGTCAACATCATCAAATTTGAAGTCAGTATCGTTACTTAGTACGTTGTGCTTTCTGAGAACAGATCGGAATGCTTTGATGAACTTTTCTTTGGCTTTTATACCCTTGAGTTCATCCACAGATTGAACAGTCGGTGTAATCTCTCTAAGGCGTTGCAAGGCAACTTTAAATTGCTCTAGTAGCACTTCATATTCTGGTAAGAACACCGACTCATTTGGAGCTTTATTTGAAAATAAGGCAACAGCTTCATCTACCTCATCTTTAATGTTTCTGAAGCATACAATGTTTCCATATGGCTTACGATTCGTCTGAACTCTGTTTGTCCGTGAGAAGGATTGTATTAAGCCGTGATGACGTAAGTTTTTATCTACATAGAGTGTATTTAGCCTCTTGGAATCGAATCCAGTGAGGTACATATTTACAACGAATAGAATATCTATGTTTCCGCTCTTTACTCTCTTGGACACGTCTCTGTTATATCGGTCAAATCCGAACTGCTCTCGCAGCTTAAATGATGTCCCAAAGGTTTTGTTATAATCCTTAACATATTCATCCAAACGTTCACTATTCTGTCGAGCATTACCGCTTCCATCGTCATCCTTGAACTCATCATTAGCTCCAAAAGAGAATACTGCGGCAATTTTCAACCCCATCTTTTGACGCTGTTCGTCTGCTCTGAACATCTCATAGTACTTGCACAGATTATCTATGCTCGAGCAAGCAAATAGAGATGTGTATTCTGTCATTCTTGAGTATATTCCGTGCCTATCAATGACGTACTGCTTAATCTTCTCCATCCTTTCGTCAGAGTTCATAAGCTCAGCTATATCTATGCCTTGCACCTCCATATCCACGAAGGTGTTTGAATTTGTCTTGTCTTGGTACTTACCTACGTAATCAATCTTGAAGGGTAAAACATTTCTATCCTCAATGGCATCAACGATGAGGTACTTATGTAAACACTTGTCGAATAGGTCAGCAGTGGTTCTCTTACCGTGTTCATTCGTAGATGAGTTCTCTGCGAAGATTGGTGTTCCAGTAAACCCAAATAGCTGGGTATTGGTAAAAAACTCTGAGATTCTCTTGTGCGTTGCTCCGAACTGACTACGATGACACTCATCGAAGATGAAGACTATTCGTTCATCCTTCAAATGGCTAATCTCACGCTCCAGTGAGGAAACAGCTTTATTCAGTTTCTGTATGGTGGTCACGATCAACGGAACGCTGTCGTCCTTCAACTGCTTCACCAGTGTAGCAGTCTTGTCAGTATCCTCAAAGCTGTCGTCAGAGAAGTTTGCAAACTCTTGCACCGTTTGGGTATCCAAGTCCTTCCTATCTACCACGAATACAACCTTTTTGATGTCGCTACGTTGAGTTAGAATCTGGCTTGCTTTAAAGCTCGTTAGCGTCTTTCCAGACCCAGTGGTGTGCCATATATATCCATTGCCAGAACCTTCCTCTACCGTCTTTAAAATACCTTCAACCGCAAAGCACTGGTAGGGTCTCAATATCATTGCCACATTTTCAGTTGTGAGTACCGTGTATTGGAATATCATCTTGTGCAGATGTTCACGATTTAGAAAAGAATCTGTGAAATCTGTTAGTTGATTAATGGCACTATTGTCCTCGTCAGTCCAATTGAATGAAAACAGCTTGTTCAGTGTGCTGTTATTGGCAAAATACTCAGTGTTAACGCCATTAGATATGACAAACATTTGTATGAATTGGAAGTACCCCTCACCAGCGTGGTAGGTGTCTCTCTGGTAGCGTTGTACTTGTTGGAACGCCTCCTTGATTTCAACCCCTCTGCGTTTGAGTTCTATCTGTACTGCAGGTAAACCATTCATCAAGATGGTTACATCGTACCGATTCTTGATGTTACCATTCTCTTTCTGGAACTGGTTAAGTACTTGGAAGCTGTTGTTCTGCCAATTTCTCTGGTCTGCAAGCTTTAAACGCAGTGCTGGTTGTCCATCACGTTCTATGATGAGCTGCTCCCTCAACAGCCTTGCTCTATCAATGCTTTTACTCCCTTTGGTGAGCTGTGTTTGAACCTTGTACCACTCAGAATCTGACAGCTTACAATCATTGAGCCTCTCCAGCTCTAAACGTAGATTGTCTTTAAGCAATTCTACATTATTCACATAGGTAGGCTGATAGCCAAGCCCAGTAAGCTGTGCTATGAAGTTATTCTCGAGTATGTATTCTGGTTCAGTCGACATTGGTTAGACAAACATTTGTTGAAGGAGTCCTTTCTTTAGTTCTTCTGATGCTTTTATTTTCTTGATGGTGAGGTTTATATTTTGGTCAAGTGATTTAAGTAGAACATAGTTAGATTCTTGTACTGCTTTAGATGGCAGCTTTATCTTAATCTTACCTATATCTCCAAGATTAATTTTTTTTGGAAATGCTACGTGTATCGTCAACCTCCATATGTCTCGTTGAATGTCTAAGGACTGAATGTAATACGACAACCACTCCATATTTATTTCTTCAATCTTAGGCTTAAGTAAAGCAAGACTGACGTAGAAGGACGCTCTTACGTCCCAGTCTATGAACTTTGGAACGCCAACGCTTCCTATCCTTGTCATTAATATATCCCCTTGCTCGATGGATACTCGTTTACACTCTTTTGTAAAAACCTCCTCTGTAATGAATTTCGTTTTGCTGAAGTCGTCCTTCGAAACGTGTTCCACGCTATAGAAAGGCACACCTTCATCAACATATTTAGGGGTTTGATGAGTTCCGTCATATATTTTACATATTTGACTTAAAAGCATTAACCTTTGATTCGAAAACTCTTGCGAGAATATCTTCTGCATCAACCCCTTCTTGTAGGTTTCAAGGGCTTCTTTCTTCTTGGTGAGGAGGTTGATTTTTTGGTCAACAGACTTTAAGGTAACTGCTGTTTTTAGCTGCTCATCAAGAGAAGGGTATCGTATAATCAATGATTTAACAATGCTTGCACTAAGGTTTCCTTGTCCGCCTTGTAGATACTTTCCCAATATTTTTTCTTTGTTTAACTCAAACCAGAATTTTAAATATTCAAGGTTTAGTCGCTCGCTTCTTATGCAGAGAACAGCTTGATTGATAGCTCCCTCTAATTTTGAAATAGCAATTTCACCACTGGTTGCACCGTATAGGGCGAGAAGTAAATCACCTTTATTTACAATTTTAGCTGATGAGTTCGCTAAAGCTATCTCGTTTATGAACTGCTCTGTTTTGGCGTCATTTATTTCGCCAGACTTGATGAAAGGAATATCTCCATCATAATACGCCTTATTAGATGCGCTTGGAGTTCCTCCAGAAAATGAAGTAATTAATTGACCTAATTTGTCTGAATTGAAGTCATCTTGAAACTCTTGAAACCTAAGGTTTGGTGTCATAAGCCAAGCTCTTTAAGGTAACCGTTTAGCTCTTCTTTAATCATAATAAGCCAACCCTTTATATCCTTATCAGAGGACACTAAAGTATAGTCACTGTTGGTTTGTTGGTTGATTCTGTACATAGGCTATACGAACATTTGTTGGAGGAGTCCTTTTTTAAGTTGCTCTGCTGCACCCAGCTTTTCGGATACACTTGTAATTAACGCATCAAACTTTGCTAAAACTGCAACGATTTTGTCTTGCTCAGCAATCGAAGGGACGCTAATTCTGGCTCTTTTGATAATCGAATTGTACAGTCTTTTAATTGTGCCTCCTTCTGATTCGTAACGAACAACTTCATAGAGGTAGAATAGAAACTCGTTTGTTATCAGCTCTTCATCGTTTGCTATCCAAACAATATTTGAATCTTGAAAGTAAGCATCTTCGCCTTTATAGAGAACCCTTCTACCAAGAGTACCAGATGCTGATATTAAAATTTCACCCTTTTTAGGGAAACTGTATTTATTACGATAGGTTTCATATAGCTGTTTATCAATAAAAGCATCAGCAGATTTACCAAAAGTGCCAATTTTATAAAAAGGTATTTCTCCTTTTGGATTCGTTTCGGAGTTAAATATGCGCTTACACATTTTAACTTCACCCACGTCACCTAAGGTTTTTACTTCCCACTCTGGATAATCAGTCCCATCCTTACGCTTGAACCTAAGCTCTTGCGAGAATATCTTCTGCATCAACCCCTTCTTGTAGGTTTCAAGGGCTTCTTTCTTCTTGGTGAGGAGGTTGATTTTTTGGTCAACGCTTTTGAGTACTTGTTCAATCCTTTGCTGCTCTGAAAAAGATGGAATTATGACCTCTGCACTTTTAAGCGTTTTAGTCGTAACCCCTTTAATTGATGTGCCTTGATTTACTAAACTAAGCTTAAGCATAAGATTTTTGACAACATATGCGATAAATGGCTTGCTGTAATTTGGCTTCAATATGAGATTACTGAAATCTTGCGAAGTACATAAGGGCTTATCACTTAGCGCCACCTTACCTAACCCAACACGTGTAACAATTAAAATTGACCCTTCTGGAATCAACTTAGTTGCAGAATTTATCAGAGCTTCCTTAGAAATAAACCTATGGGTTTTTATCTCCCAAATTGATTCCTCCATTAAGTCACTGCTGCTAATCCAATAAATTGTTCCATTCCAATATGACTCAATTTGCTTTGACGGAGTTCCTCCTCCTTTAATCTCTCCTAAAGAATCTACCTCTATTTTATTCCAACTGTCATTAAATTCTGGAAACCTTAGTTTCGGTATCATAACCCAAGCTCTTTTAGGTAACCGTTCAGCTCTTCTTCAACCTTTGCAAGTTCTACATCTATTTCCTTGATTTCTGCTTGAACAGCTTTGAGGTCTACTGGCTCTTCTTCTTCAAACGTGTCTACGTAACGTGGGATGTTGAGGTTATAGTCGTTCTCTCTTATCTCATCAAGCGTAGCATTGTAACTGTACTTATCAAGTACCTCTCTGTCTCGGTAGGTCTGTACAATCTTATCGATATGCTCAGATTTCAGATAGTTTTGGTTCTTCTGTTTCTCAAACTCATTAGAGGCATCAATAAATAGCACCGCATCATCATAGCTTCTGTTCTTCTTGAACACCATAATACAAGTAGGAATACTCGTACCGTAGAAGATATTGGCTGGAAGACCGATTACGGCATCTAACCAGTTGCACTCCTCAATGATGTGCTTTCTGATATGTCCCTCAGCTGCCCCTCTAAACAACGCTCCGTGAGGCAATACAAGCGCCATAGTTCCACTATCATCAAGGTGGTGGAGCATATGTGTTACAAAGGCATAATCAGCCTTAGAAGAAGGCGCAAGCTTACCGTATTGACCAAAGCGTGGCTCGTCCAATTTTAAGCTGTCTGCACTCCACTTGGCTGAGAAGGGAGGGTTAGCAACAATCGCTTCAAAAACTTGTCCATCGTGCTGAGGTCTCTCCAGTGTATCGTCTTGCTTGATATCAAAGAAGCGGTAGGATACATCGTGCAGAATCATATTCATTCTGGCAAGGTTGTATGTCGTAGGATTCATTTCTTGTCCATAGAACATACCAACCTCACTAACCTCCTTTGCTACACGAAGCAAAAGAGAACCAGAGCCACAAGTAGGATCATAAACAGATTTAAGTCTATCCTTTCCAGAGGTGACAATTTTAGACAGAATACTAGATACTTCTTGTGGAGTATAAAACTCACCAGCCTTCTTTCCAGCGCCAGAGGCAAACTGTGAGATAAGGTATTCGTACGCATCACCTAAAACATCAATCTCTGTGTTCTCTAACTGGAAGTCAATTTTATCGAGGTGGATAAGCACCTTACCAATAAGCTTACGTCTTGCAGAGTCAGTCTTACCTAATTTGGTAGAATCCAATGCTATTTCATCGAAGAGACCGTCAAAGTCGTCCTCACTTTCAGCACCAGCAACAGACTGCTCTATATCTCTAAAGGCTGTTTCAAGTTCTTGTATGAGTGATTCGTGTCCAGCTGAGTGTTCACCGCCTTTTGCAGCAAGTGTACTAAACATTTGATTTGGTTTAAGGAAGAAGCCTAGCGCCCCAACTGCATCCTCTTCCAAGCCTTGTAAGAACTCTTCTTTATCTGGATGACTGATAAGGTCTTTGAAGGTAATTCCGTCCTCTTTGAGCAGTCCGTTAGCCCATAGTTCTACCTTCTCGCTGAGGTACTTAAAGAATATAAATCCGAGTATGTAATCACGGAACTCATCAGCTCCCATATTCCCACGTAGGTCGTTGGCAATATTCCATAGCTGAGACTGAAGCTGTTGTTTATGGTCTGTCATTGATTATATCTTAGTTGACCTCTAATATAAGACCCCTATGACTAATTTGCCTTCATAAAAAATATGTGAGATATTTGATTGAAAGTGTCTTCAACTATGAAAAATCTACTAGCCGTATTTTTATTGTCCCCTTTGTTTTGTATTTCTCAAAATGATTTTAGAAAAATGAATTGGGGAGACAGCAGCAATGACTTAAAGGAAAATTATGATAATATAAGTTTCACCAAAGAAACCGAAGGAGACCTTATTGCTTATTCGCATGATGATAATATTGGTGGTATAGATGCAACTGTTCTTTACACTTTCAAAAACAATGAACTTTTTGCTGCTGGTTATATTTTTTCATCTCGTTCATTCAAAGATTCCAAAGAGAGATTAAAAGACTTTTATTCTATTTCTCAAAGGTTGAATAATAAGTATGATATGGATCGGGATGACGAATGGCTCGTTAAAACTTGGAAAGACTTCCCAGACCATTTAGATCACGCGCTTGATATGGGAGACGTCGAACTGATTGAAAAGGGTAAATTTAATGAGACTCTAATATTGCACACATTAGGAACACGCGATGGCTCATTGACTCATAGTTTATATTATTATTCAGAAGAATCAATGAATTCGTTTCAAGAGGAAATTGATGACGATTTTTAGTATTCTACTACTCTGGCAAGTCCTCAACATCCAGCTGCTTTACTTCTAATCCTCTTAAATAGGTAAGCGATACTTTCATATCGCTATGTCCCATTACTTGCTGTAGCTTGTGCAGTGAGCCTGTTTTTTCAAAGACTTTGATAGCACCAGTATGTCGGAAAGACGTAGTTATCACTCAAAAAATGCGAGTCTAATTTTAAGTGTAAAAGTGTGTAAGCTTTTCATTTTATAAGGAATACAGCTACTAAGCCTCAGATACTTCTATATGTCCAAAGCCATCACCCTATCATACTCAGCAAGACTACAAGCAAACTTCATAACCTCTGCTATTACATACTTAGAGTTGTTATTGATACCGTTGTCGTCATCACCTTCATGAGCCAAGTCAAAACCTAATACCAATTCATCTTTGTTATTTAGATAACAAGTAGTGATACCACCATGTGGCTCATTAATTTGATACGCCAATCCAATACTGTAAAAGTCATGGATACCCTCTTCGTGAGTTTTATTCAACCACTTAGTAGTTACAGGGTGAGACTTAGTTAGTTTCACATAACCACAAAAGTAGTCTTCTACCTTGCCATATCCAATTACACTAATGTTTGATTCATCAAACGGATTACCTAAAAGTATGCTCATATTTATTTAGATTAAGCAGAGGGTTGATGCCCACTCTTATTGATTATTAAACTATTTCCAATGTTTTGACTGAAGCTTTTACTTGTGAACGGTCATTAGTTAGTAATTTAGTTAAACTAACAATATACCATGCATGTAAAGAATCACGATGATTTGCATGAAAGCTAATCCTCGATGTCTGCTTTAATTTATTGATACAGATTTAATTTTGAACCGATAGCGAAATCAAACTATCCGTTAAGAACCGAAGTCTAACAGTAGGATACATCCCTAAAGATTGAAGTTCAATAGCAGAGTCTTCTAATTTCCAGTACAATTGTTGATCTAGCTCGTCATCACCCGTGATATCTATACCATACCAACTCACACCAATCCCTTCATCTTCACGGCTAAATTCTAGTGGCACGTTATTTTGCTCTTCTTTTTGTAATGCCTCCCAAAGCTTTTTTGGAAGCTCGTCTTCAAACCATAAGTCGTGAATAATCAAATCATTGTGATTGAGAAACTTCTTAAAATATGCTAAATGCTTTTCGGAAGAATACGAGTAAAACTTCACTACTGCGAACTGCTTGCCTTTGTTCTCTCCACTCGGGTCACTATGAGCTAGAAGCACACGAAGTTCAGCCGTGTTTCTTTCAATTTCTCCATCAGCCCATCCAGTGAAATTTGGAAGAAAAATATAACTCCCCAATGAACTCAAGTTGTTCATTGAATTCTTGTAGACTATGTCTGCGCCAATATGGACTAAGTACTTTTTGAGCACATTGAAAACCGCTCTTTTTTCGTTAGTCCAAGTTCTGTATTCAGAAAACTTAGCAGTCAAAAAGTCAATGGTTGCTAAGTGAGATTCATCATATAAGGTTGTACTCATATTAAAAGATACTGCTTGATTAAATTGAATATACTGTAATTCTAAAGAACTTCATATTACGGT
>Ga0208917_1000994_pt1 | contig 14260 bp, 9 predicted proteins | sample DEB08_DNA_10_FD_185500 | JGI IMG/M metagenome (GOLD analysis project Ga0208917, IMG submission 185500) | Aqueous microbial communities from the Delaware River and Bay under freshwater to marine salinity gradient to study organic matter... | ecosystem: Environmental > Aquatic > Marine > Coastal ...
TTTATGAGTATGATTTGTCTACTGAATGGGATATTACTACTGCAAGTTATGTAGCTACAAAGTCAGGTGTTTCAAGCCCAACTGGTTTATTTTTTAAACCTGATGGCACTAAGTTATTTGTTACTTCAGATACTTCTGACACAGTAACAGAATACTCTTTATCTACTGCATTTTCACTTTCTAGCATAACAGGTTCTCAAAGTTTTTCTGTGTCTTCTCAAGACATACTCCCTTGGGGATTGTATTTTAATAATAGCGGAACAAAAATGTATATTGCTGGAAATTCTTCTGACGCTATTTATTTTTACTCACTTTCAACTGCTTGGGATATTTCTACCGCATCTTATGACAATACGTTTATTTCAGTGGTTGCAGAAAGCACTTCTCCAGAAGGTGTTTTTTTTAAGCCTGATAATTCTTATATGTATGTTGCAGATTCCAGCAAAAATAAAATCTTTCAATATTCACTCTCTAGTTATTTAGAACAATCTCATTTATTTCCTTTTATTTTTGATCAGAATGAAGAGTATGTTATTTCCATTGAAGATGCTAAGATTAGATGTTTTAGGCTTTTAACAGATGGGACAGTAAGTCTTGTTGCAACTATTACAGCCGATACTAGCGCAGCCGCCTTGCCATTTGATAGGACTTATTTAAAACAATATACAGTCGCGCAACGTGGCGATGTCATGTGGATATGCCATCCATTGTTCGCGCCTAGATTGCTAACAAGAACCAGTCTAACTACATTTGAAATAAGCACTTACACTTTTGATCAGCGACTAGATAGCAGCGTTACTTTTCAGCCTTACTCTAAGTTTCAAAGCCAAGGGGTAACACTTGACCCTAGCGCAACAACTGGCACTGGAATTACTTTAACTACAAGCGCTGATTATTGGGATACGACAGGAACGCAAACTGCTGGTAATTATCTGGATTCTTTGCACGTTGGTGTAATTGTAAGATACAGTGGAAATGAAATTGAAATAACCAGTGTTCAATCTGCTACTCAAGCAACTGGCGATGTTGTTGATGAACTATCAACGCGCTTATCTGTTTTGAATCCACTTCGCACTGATGGTAGTACAGCTAATGTAGAAGTTACTATGTTGGCTCATGGCTTTGCTGGTGGTGAGTCTATTACTATATCAAATGCCTCTGCTGTTGGTGGTATTAATACTGGCAATTTAAATGGCGCTCGAACTGTAAGTGGTATTATTGATGAGAATACATTTACATTTACTGCGGGTGGTTCTGCATCTTCTGCTGAAGATGGTGGGGGTTATGTAACGATTTCAAGCCATTCACCTACGGCAGATTGGGACGAGCAATCATTCTCAGCAAAAAGAGGATACCCTGCTGCTGTTACCTTCCATGAGAACAGGCTTGTTTACGGCGGTACAATAGCTGAACCTGATGCACTTTGGTTTAGTAAGATTGGAGAATACTTTAACTTTGATGTTGGTGAGGCTGCTGATGCTGATTCAATCAATCTTATTGCAGCAACGGGCGATGTAAATGAAATACGCTACTTGACTTCCAATCGTGACTTGCAGGTTTTTACTGCATCAAGCGAGTTATATGTGCCAACATACCTTAACCAAGCCATTACACCAACAAATGCTCAGATTAGAAAGCAAACACCATTTGGTGTTGAGTTTGTAAAGCCAGTTGAGGTTGATGGAGCTACAATATTTTGTGAGTTAAATGGTAGGATTATACGCGAGTATCTTTATACTGATGCAGAAGATGCTTATAGCTCTGTTGCTATTTCTACGATTGCTTCTCATTTAATTGATACGCCAAAGTATGCTGCTGTTGCGCATAGTGGCTTTGGTCTGCCAGATTCTTATGCTGCATTTACCATGAGCAATGGTGAAATGGTTTTGTTTACTTCGAATAGGGCAGAGCGTAGAGCAGCTTGGACTAGAGTAACAACGTCTGGAACTTTTGGTTCTGTTTGTGCCATTGAAGATCGTATATTTGTTAATGTGTATGACTCAGATGGAAACTTGCAACTCTGTGAGTTTGATACTGAAGTTGGCTTAGACTTCTGGCTGTATGGCGCAATATCAAGCAATCTTGTTGATGTAAGTGCGGTATATTCTTCTGGGGATTCTGTTGATGTAATAGCAATCAAGGATTCTACTCAGTATTCTCTTGGTGCATTTACTGTAAATGGAAGCAATCAGGTTGATCTTTCTGCATACTCTGCTGAGAATTACACTCATGCTTATGTGGGTAAGAAGTACACAGCAAAGATAATTACAAATGCGGTTGATGCTTCTATGGGGAATGGCCCTGCAACTGGAACTTCAAGAGGTATTACCAATATTGTTTTAGACTTAAAGAATGCAAACTCAGTCAAGGTAAATAGCAAAAAACCTTCAATGGCTGCTGGCTTTACTGGTAAGAAGGAGTTTCGTTCTTTGGGGTATAGTCGTGATCCGCAAGTTACGATTGAACAAGATGATCCGCTTACTATGCAAGTAAATGGAATAGTTACGGAGTTAATAGTTTAATGGAAGCAACAACAATGCTGGCAATTGCTGGCGGCTTAAAAGCAGCAGGTCAACTTTTTGGTGCTATTGGTCAATCACAATATGCAGAACTTAAAGCATTTAATTTAGGGACTGAAAAAATTTTAGCAAAAGCTCAAGGCATTCAGTCTGCTAGATTAAGAAATGAAGCGTTTAAAGAAGCAAAGGCAATAAACGATACAATATTTTTAAGTGGAAGTGATGAATTAACTACATCACAAGAGGCTTTTTATAAAGGACAGAAAGAAAAAACAGGTGACGATGTAAGTAATATAAATCTTATGACGTTTATGAATCAGTTAAAATACACACAAGAAATACAATCAGAAAAAACAAGAGCTAGAACAACTCTTTTAGCAGGTGTTTTAGCAGCAGGGTCAAGTGGTTTACAGGCTTACGCTGACTACAAGGATACTTAATAATGGCTGGTGTTGTAAGGCAAAAAAGAGAATTTGGCATACAGCCAATTGGTGTAGCAAGAACTTCTGAATCTTCTCAGCCACTTGCTCAGGCTATTATTAGTGGGGCTGATGCTCTTCGAGATAGATATTACGCTCAAGCTGTTGAAACAGCTAAAGAGCGTGGTGCAAGAAAAGTTTCTGAATTAACTCAAGAGCAAATTACTACACTTGATGAAGAAACCAAGCAGCCTATTGGTATGGCTTTGATTGAAGGTATGGGTCGTATTGAGGCTAGTGCGTTTAGGGATCATCTTTTATCTGAATTTGAAACATCTATTAATGATGATATGGCTTCATATGCTGACATATTAATGCAGCGTGTAAGCGGATCACGGAATGCTCCTAAATTATTTGAACAAGCATTTTCAGAATATGCTGCTGGTTTGGGTGAGGATTCTTCTGGGTTTTATAAAGGTGTTATTCGCAAGTATGGCGAACATTATTTGGAGCAAGGAAGAACTAAATTAAAGGTCGCTCAGATTGCTAGACTGCAAGCTGAGGCAAAACAATCAAAAGAAAGACTTCGCCTAAAGGCTTTAGAAAGAGCTTTTAATTTAGGTGCTAAAACAAAAAGCGCATTTATGGACAATCCCAATGTTACTGCTCAGGGGATTGTTGGTGCTATGATTTTAAACGAAGAGATTGATGGAAAGGAAGTTACTTATGCTAATTTAGGTGTTTCTTCTGATGCAGAGCGTAAAAAGTTTAATCAAGATTTCTTGGGAGCTTTTGCACAAGGTCGTTTGCAAGCGGGTATGCAGAACTCAAATGTTGCTTTAGATGCGTTAAAATTGCAACTTTATTTTTTAAATCCTAACAACACAGAGGTTTACAATACTCTTAGCCAAGATTCTAAAGATTTGATTGAATCCATTGAGGCTATTACAACGCCTGACAATATGCTGGACTATATTAAGTTTGGAAATGAGAATGAGGCTACTTTTAGGTCAGGCGCTGCCCTTGGGACTGCTATTGCGGCTGATCGCGAACAAGCCGCAAAAACAGAAAAAGCTGAGCTTAAGCGCAGTATTGAGTTATCTGAAGAAGCAGCAGAAGCAGAAAAAAATCGTAATAGAAGAGTTACGCAAGAGGCATTGGTTCTATTAGAAGATTTAAATGGAATTGGAACTTATAAAAATATAGGTTTTTCTGGTGATCAGCAACTTATTGAAGGCGCTATTTCAAGTTTAAATGGCTACTTGAGTGATTTACAATTTTATCCAGAAGATGATGAAAAGCTAAAGAAAACAAAAGAAGAAATTTTAAAAGCCAGAAGCGCTCTTGCGGCTGGTTTGTTGTCTAAAACTTTAAACGGTATAAATACTTCTAGCGAACCAGCAAAAGAAAGATTAAGCAGAATTAAAGTTGATATAGAAAATGGAACAAATTTTAACCTAGCTCAGTTTCTTCTTGAGAATAACACTCCAGAATATCAAATAGATGTTATACTTACTTCTGTTAATCAAAATAAAACCCAGTTTGGGAAAATATTAGAAGGTTTTATTGAAGGTAAAAAACTTGATATAAGTCAAAAAGACGTTTTAAAAACCAAACAGTTGCAAGAATCTTTTACTAGTGCTTTTGAAACTATTCAGCAAGCAACAAGCTCAGATCAATTAACAAACATAGTTTCTAATTTTGAAAACATAAATAAAGACGCAAAGCCAAACGAACTTCAGCCAAAACTTAGAGAGCTACAAAATGTTGTAAATAAAAAAAGAGATGACTTTAATACAAAAGAATTTAAAACAACTGTTCAACAAACTAAAACAGATAACCTTCCTATTAAAACAAAAGTAAGCAGAGTTGTTTCTGAGGGTAAAAGACTAGGCCAAGATCAATCGGTAGTAGTAGATAATGTTCAAGAAATTCTTAATACCGATGCCTCAAAATCCGTAACCGATACATTTTTATCGCAGTTTCCAATGGATTCTGTTGAACCAAATCAACAACTAATGATTTTAGATGATATAGAATCATGGTTAAGAGGTTCTAAAAAAAGTTTAGAGCAAAGTAGTCCTGAGTTATCTAACTTGTTAGATAGTTTAGTGGGAAAAACCTTTAAAGTTGGCACAGTATCTGTTCAAGCTGATGCAGATTCAATTGCGTCAAGCGTTGGTTCATTTAGAGACAGCTTGCAAGCATCATTAAAATTAAAACAAGAAGAAGACGAAAAATTTAGATTTAAACAAAATTATCTTTCTGGAAATGATGTTCTTGATCCACAAGAAGAATCAACTCAACGTCAAATATCTAATGTAATAACCTCTCAAGTTAAACAAGAAATTCCAAGTAATTTGTTTCTCCTTCCTCAAGATACACTAAGCACTGAACAGTTTCAGATGCTTAACATTATTAAAAACAATCCGAATGCTATGCCTTTTGAGTGGAAAAATAATGTTAACAAAGTTTTAACAGGAACAGCATCATTTGCTGAAGTTGAAGCTCTAATGATTAATGCAAGAGAGTTTTTGTTTACTCCAGTAGGTGATGAAATAAAATTAAGTTATGGAGCATTATCTGCATTAGGTTCTGAAAATGCAAGCAACTTAGAGGTTTTATATTATAACTATGTTGCGACTGATCCAAGATTTAGGCAACAAATGGTTACTGAAACATTGGAAATGTTTAAACAACCAGTAACAAAAGAAATGTTTGAGCAAAAAACAGGAAGTAATTCTCCATTAGAATATTTAAATGATCTTGGAGTGCCATCTCAACTTTATTCTGAGTTTGTTCCGCTTGTTGAAGCTGCCTCTTCTGTATTTAGTAAATCAGTTTTAAAAGAGTTTATTAAACAAAGTTATGAAAAGCGTTTTGCTGCTAATCCAAATACTTACAGTGTATTTACTGGTAGCGAGGTTATGTTGTATAGCCCTTCTTTGGCTTTTGCTAATGAAGGTAAGCAATTTTATAAAGGCGTTGCTAAAATGGTAGAACGTCTATCTACAGATGAAGACCCACTGTTTTTTGATGTAAATGCAAGCGCCACTGTTTCTGATTTTAGAAAAGAGGCAAAATCACTTATACCAGCAATAATTACTGAATTTGCTGGAGCAGATATAACAACAGAAAGAACGCAACTTCGAGGCGACAGATCAAGAGTTGTTGTTGTTGATACGCCCAATACTGCGCTTGGTGTTAGAGAATACCAGCTTGGTCGTTTGTTAATTAACGGTGGCGTAGAAATAATACCAAATACGTTATTTAATGATGACACACCAGAAATTGCACAAGCAATTGGAAGAGCAAAACCAGACATTCCAATTACAATTGCAACGGTTGAAGAAAAATCTGAAACACCATTAAGAGATAAAGTTGTAGGTGGTCAAAAAATTCGAACATTTAAAATTAAAAACCCAGATGAACCATCAACAGGATTTGAAAAAAGAATTTCTGAAATGAGTGAAACAGATTTTCGTTCATTTAGTGCACGAATAATGCAAGACACAAATTTAATAAGTAAAAATCAATTAGATTTCTTAATTGAAACGATGAAGGTTAGAAACTTGCAAATACCAAAAAAGGTGCGTGAAGAATATTTCAAAAGAAAAGGTGAATAATGGCTGAGTACAATCCTAGACCGTTAACTGACCCAACTTTTGATTACCCCACTACAACGACTGAGGTTGCGTATGCTGACATTTCTCGTTGGAAAGACCCTCTTATGGCGCATTTTCATTATGCTCATGGAGCCAAGCGTCAAGACTTTGACCGACAAGCGAGTGCTTTTTACGCGCCAATACAAACAGAATTAAATCTTACAAATACAAAACGAGAGTGGCTTGCTAAGCAAGAGCTATGGGCTAAGTCACAAGCTGATAGAAAGGTGTTTGAGCAAGCAACGTTAGGGCAAATGTTTCTTGCTGCGCCCCTTAATGCTGCAAACATTCCATATTTTAGGCTGCTTAAAGGCGCCAACATGCTTTCTAGCGTTGGAAATGCTGCTGTAACGGGTGGTGTTATTTCTACTAGCGAAGAGGTTCTTAGGGCTTCTGTGCTTCCTGATTATGATCCTAGAGAGGGCGCGTTTAATATTGCTACTACAACCGCTTTAGGTACAGCATTTGTTGCTGGAGGTTATACTGGCAAAAAAGCAGTGCAAAATTTATTTGATAGCTCTCATCGCAGATTTAATCAGCACTCCCAAACGATTACAGAAATGGAACGATTTATTGCAGATGAGGCTCGCCTAAAAGAAACTGCCAAAAAATCTAATGAGCGAGTAAATTTACTAAAGTCTGTTGGACTTAATGAAAAATCTTCTACAGAAGCTCTAAGAAATACATCTATAAGTTTAAATCAAAGAATTGAGGGGAATCTTAGAATGCTAAAAGATGACTCTTCGCCTTTAAGCGTTGAGGCAAAATCTAGCGTTCTTGAGGAAATTAATGGTTTAGTTGGTGATCGTCGCATTATTATTGACGAGATTAACATGCGCCGTTTGGATGAAGGTTTATCACAGATTGATGATCCTTGGGGAATTGCTACAAGTTTTTTTGATTTTGTAGATATAATGCCAACTCCTTTAAAGTCTATCACAAAATACAAGATTCCAAAAACTGCTTCAAAGGAACTTAAAAGTGCAATTAATAATTTAAAACGCACTTCTATTCTTATGGCTGGCGATAGCTCTATGTTATTTGCTGGGCAAAAACTTGGATTAACATTACCTCCAAGTGTTCATATTCAAAATCAACTCAGAAAAGCTGACGTTGTTAATTTAGAAAATCAACTTACAACGCTGTGGAAAGATGCAACTGATGCACCTCGCGTTGCGCCTAATGTAGCTCGCAGACTTCTAAGATCGGCTCCTACTTTAGACGAATGGATTGATACAGTTAATATTAAAAGAATTAAAAACGATCAAAACATGAGTCCAAAAGAAGCTGAAGCGGCTCAACTTCTTACACGATATTACAATACAATACGTGATGAAGGCGAATTGTCTGGTGTTTTGGGTTCTGGTCAATTTATTGAAAGCAGGATTCAAATTAAAAAACTTGCCTTAAATACAGCAAAACAAAAATTAGCAAAACATAAGCAAGCTAAATTCCAACAGGCTATAGATCACTTTAAAGTTCGAGTTAAGCAACTTGAAGAAGAGGTAAATGAGTTACAGAACAGTTTAGATTTTATAAATAAGGGTCCAATAAGGCCATCTGGTGCTGATGAACCGTATTTTCTTCGTCAATGGAATGTTGATAAAATTGCAAAAGATGAAAGGGGATCAAAAGAGCTTCGCAGGATTTTAACTGATTATGTTAGACGAAATCCTTATGGCATTGAGTATAATAATAAATCAGGTTTGTATGAGCCAAAAGATTTAACAGGAAATATACCAGCGCAAGACGCTTATGTTGATAGTGTTATACGATCTATTCTTTCTGACAATGATGTTTCTCGCAGCGCAACGTCCAGAAGCACAAATTACCCTAGTAGATCAATTGCTATAGGTAACGCAGAGGTTATTGATTTTATTAACACCAATGCACGTGAAGTTGCTCGCACTTATACAATGAGAATTGGAACAAAAATAGATTTTGCAAAACAATTTGGAAATAGAACATATAATGATTTGGCAGATGAAGTATTTGACGATTTAATTGAAAACGGAATGTTAGTTAGAAATGCTGATGAGTTAAGAAAAAACCTTACAATTCTTTACCAGCGTATTACTGCAACAACTCTTAGTGATCCATCAAGCCTTAGCAATCGTGTTGTTCAGTTTTTAAAAGAGTTTACATCTTTGAACTATTTGGGTGGCGCTGGTCAAACAGCTATTGGTGATATTCCTAAGATTGTTATGGAGAATAGTTTTAAAGATTTATTTAAAGGGGCTATTGCAACATTTGACAGTGCAGCTTGGCAGCGTCAGTTAAAAGAGGTGCAGACTGTATATGCAGAAGCGTTAGAATTATCTCTAGGCGTTGTTCAGCAAAAGATTCTTGAAGATACTGGGTCTCAAGTAGGTTCTAAAGCCTGGTCTCAAATTAAAGATTTAGGTTTTATTCTTAATGGTCTTGGTCCAATGACTGTTGGGTTAAAGTCTTTGTCTGGTTCTTTGTCTGTTCATAGGTTTTTAGATATTGCAAAGCGTGTGTCAGATGGCTCTGCTTCTAAGTTTGACCTAGAGTATATGGCACGATATGGCCTTACACCTAAACATATGAAGGAAATTATTCGAAAAGCGCCAATTGAACAAACTCCTAATAAATTAAACATTGCAAATATTACTGATTGGCCTGTTTCTGGTGTTTCTGCTGATACAATTTCAGCATTTAGAGCTGCTGTATCTTCAAGTGTTGGTAATACTATTCTTAGCTCTTCTCCTGCAACAAGGTTTACTTATGCTGATGGTTCTATATTTCTTAGAATAAATACTGCTCGTAAATTTTTGCCAAATATTCAAGAAGACCCTGATTTTAAAGGTTATGCGCGTTTTGAATCTGGTATTATGACTTTGCCATTTCAGTTTTACAATTATTCTATGTCTGCATTAACAAATATTTTGCAAACAACTGCTCAAGGTCAGACTAAATCACGTTTTGCAGGTTTTGCCACAATGATTGGCATGGGATATATGATTGCCAAGTTAAAAACGCCAGAATGGGCATGGAATGACATGAGCTATGATGAGCGTTTTGCTGCGGCTGTTGAGCGTAGTGGCATTGCGTCTATTTATGGTGATATTGCATTGAATAGTATTCGTGTAAGCGTTCAGCTTGGTCTTAATGACCCCGAAAATGATTATGTAAATTTACCTTTCTATGGAAAAGAAGGTTATTTAGAGGCTGCAACTACTATTCTTGGCGCTGGTGCATCTTCTGTAAAAGATTTTGCTGATGCTTCTACAAAAATGGCAAGTGGTGATTATGCTGATGCTGTTAAGGAGTTTTATTTGATGTTGCCTTTGGCTGAATTGTTCTGGATTAAGGATGATTCTAGGGCAATGATAGACTATGCAACAAAGTCTGTCTTTGAAACGAGATAATTTGTGCGTTGATATTTCTTTGTTTTTATACAACAAGAAATAAAAAAAGGAGACAGACATGGCAACATTAGCAGACAGGGTCTACGACAATGGCCTTACAGTTTTAGATACGGAAGCTAATCGCGTTGACATTTGCAGCGCAGAACCAGCAACTTACACAGCCGCAACATCTACAAATACACTAGGCAATACAACCAGCATTACAATATCAGCACCTACTGATGGCGATACATCTGGGCGTAAAGTTACACTTAGCGCTATTTCTGGTGGTTCTGTAACTGCAACTGGCACAGCAACGCATTATGCAATTACTGATACAAGTAACTCACGTTTGCTTGCAACTGGTTCTTTATCATCATCTCAGTCCGTAACATCTGGAAATACATTCAGCTTAACAGCGGTTGATATAGAAATTCCTGATCCAGCATAAGAGTTAAGATATGGTCACTCTTGTTAATCGGGCAAAAATGTCCACCAGTACCACGGGTACTGGAACGATAACTTTGGGTTCTGCTGAAACTGGTTATCAGACTTTTGCTGATGCAGGGGTGGCTGATGGTAATGTGGTTCGTTATGTCATTGAGGATGGCAATGACTGGGAAATTGGCTCAGGCACATATACAAGCTCTGGAACCACTCTTTCGCGCACGGTAGACGAAAGCAGCAATGCTGATGCTGCCTTGAATTTAACTGGCTCTGCGGTGGTGTTTATCACGGCTGCGGCTGAGGATATTCCTTCGCTTGAGTTGTATGCTGAGAACCCAAGCAGCCCTACTGCACCTAGTGCTACTGGCACGAATGCTGTGGCCATTGGTGACCAGAGTGTGAGTGCTGGGACCAGAAGTATTGCGTTGGGCGACTCCTACGTCTCTGGCACTGACAGCTTAGCAGCCGTTATAGCAGACAACACCTCAACTTATGGTGCTACTGGTACTAACTCGGTGGCTATAGGATATCTTTCAAAGGCAACTAATAATTACTCTTTCTCCTTGGGCTTCGGTCCAACTGCATCAGGTGTTGGGGCTGTAGCTGCTGGTTATACTGCTACATCTACTGGCAGCTATTCCGTAGCTCTTGGCAGGTCTAGGTCAACTGGTAATGATAGTTTTTCTGCAGCAATTGCTAGCACGTCAGCGTCATATGGGTCTAGCGGTAGCAACGCAGTTGCACTTGGGACAAATGCTAAAGCATCTGCACTTGGGTCTTTTGCCGCTGGTGGTACAGATGCTCAAGCAACTGGAACAAGGTCGATTGCTATTGGAGGCTATTTCCCCGTAGCGTCTGGTGATTACGCTATTGCACTTGGTTGGGCTGGTGTTCCTCAAGACAGAAAAATGGGCTACTCTCAACTGCGATTTACGACATCTGGGGACGCACAATTAGGGACAGTAGTGCTTGCTGCAGCAACAACGGATGCAACGCCTACTGTTTTGTCCTTTGACAACTTTACGTCCTCAAACATCGTCATCCTCCCCAACAACTCAGCCTATGCCTTCCATGGCACTATCGTAGCGCGTCAGCAAGCATCTGGTGGCACTGCAAGTGCAGCATGGAAGATTGAAGGCTTAATCCGCAGGGAAGGTTCTGCTGGTACAACGGTGCTAGTCAACAGTGCAACAACTGTCCTAGACAACACACCATCATGGGGCATGGCTCTAAGTGCTGACACAACAAACGGTGGCTTGGCAATCACAGCGACTGGTGCAGCCTCTACAAATATTCGCTGGGTGGCTACGATCCACACATCTGAAGTAACCTACGCCTGATAGGAGAAGCCAATGGCTATTCAAAACAACATCGAAGAAGGGTCAAGCCAATATGGTATCGCCTTCAACAATGCATACTACCGTATCGTAACGGCAAGTGTATCACGTCAACGCGGCAGTGATCCTAAGTTTTCAGTGATGATTGACTTATCAGCATATGCAACGTCAACGCCTACTGATGATACTCGTGAGGTAGACTTTAAACGGTATCATGCAGATTTAGATGCTGTTAATGCTTCATCAGGAGATGCTTTCCTTGATAAGTGCTACTCTTGGGTGATGGCTCAGGATGACATGGCGGGATCGACTGCCGTTTAAGGAGTAACTTATGGGCATTGTAATTGACTACACCAGCGACTTCTTTCAGCCATCCCCATCAGCAGAGAAGGTTGGAACTATTACGACTGGCAGCATTGATCTAGGCAGTGGAAATGTGTTTAGCGATGCCCCTTCTGCCAATGTAACTTATACCTTTAGCAGCCCACCTGCGACTGGCAATGCTTATGGGTTTACGTTGAAAGTAACGCCATCAGCAACTGTAACTATTACTTGGCCTACGTCTGTTGATTGGGCAGGTGGAACAGCACCAACTGCACCTGCATCTGGCGAGACAGACATCTTTGCGTTTTATACGCAAGACGGCGGTACGACTTATTATGGTTTCCAAGCTGGGGATGCAATGGCATGAGTATCGCACGGTTGATGCAGCAAGCGGCGGCTGGTGTGCCTGTTTCTTCTGCGGTTGACCCCTATTTTAGCAACGTCACATGCTTGCTTCATTTTGATGGAGCAAATGGTGGGACCACCTTTACGGATTCCTCTGGCAACTGCACGATAACAGGCAATGCAAACGCCCAGACAACTACGTCTCAAGTAAAGTATGGCACAGCTAGTTTGGACTGTAGCGCAGGAAATGCGTATGTTTATGTATCATCGGCAACAACTGGCGTGATGGATTTTGGGACAGGCGATTTTACGATAGAGTGCTGGGTGTATAGAACAAGTTCTGGTTCTAGAGATTTCATTTGTGACAGCCGTAAAAATGTAGGTAATAGCGGGTCGTTTTTTCTGCGTGTAGACACTGATAATAAATTGCACTGGGCTGCAAACGGCACCTCTAACAGTGCAAAAAGCACAAACACTGTGGCAATAAACCAATGGGTTCATCTGGCTGTTGCCCGTGAGGGAACAGACATTCGCTTGTTTATTGACGGAAACCTTGAAAACACTTCTACGTTGTCCTCCAGCCTTGTTGATGAAACAAACGGAACGTATCCCCCAATCATTGCTACTACTGGTTTTACTTGGGGTGGAACCAGCCCAGCACTTAATGGGTATATGGATGATTTTCGTATAACTAAGGGCGTGGCAAGATACACAGCCAGCTTTACTCCCCCGACATCCGCATTCCCAGACAGCTAAGGATCACCCAAATGTACGTTAAACTCACAAACGGCCAGCCTGACCAATTCCCTTACAGTGTCGGACAATTTCGCCGTGATAATCCTCAAACGTCGTTCCCCAAGGATATTCCTGTAGAAATACTGAATAGCTATTCAGTGTATCCTGTAACAGAATTAACTAAGCCTGACTACGATCCACTGGTGCAGAGCATATTGCGTGATGCTATGCCAGAGCTAGAAGCTAATAGTAATGAGTGGCAAGTAGGTTACACTGTAGAGAGCAAACCGCAGGACGAAGCTGAACGTAATGTCCGCAGCAAGCGTGACCATTTGTTAGCTGAAACAGATTGGATGGCATTGTCTGACGTAACTATGTCAACAGAAATGCAATCGTATCGACAGGCACTTCGTGATATAACAGATCAACAGGGCTTTCCGTATAGCGTCACTTGGCCCACTAAACCGTAGGAGTAGCACATGCTTGGCTTCAGTCCCTTAGCATCAGCCGCCCTAGCAGATGATGGGGTTGTAGCAGAACAGGCTTTTGGTCTTGATGCTATTACAACAGGCGCTCCTGTTGTTGACAGTTCAAGTATTACTGAAGTTCACAGTCTTACAGCTACTTCGATTACAACTGCTGCACCTATTGTTGATACCCCAACTTTAGCGGAAAGTAATGAGCTAACTAGCACCTCTATTACAACTGGTGCTCCTATTATTGATAGCTCTACGCTTACACAAAACCATGTATTAACATCTGTTTCAATTACAACGGGTATTCCTACTGTTGATGCACCTTCTATTGGTCAGATAATTAATTTAACTGCAAATCAAATTACAACGGGCTCTCCTGTAATAGATAGTGCTGATTACTTTATTCAATTAACAGCAGATGAAATTATAACTGGGAATCCTTTAGTTGATCAGCCCACCATTACTCAAGATCATAGTTTAAGTGGTGAGCAAATCACAACTGCTGCACCTACCGTTGATGAAACAGATTACTTTATTCAATTAACAGCAGATCAAATTACTACTGGCGCAGTACAGATTGATGCTTCTACGGCCACTGAAAACAATGTTCTTACTGGTATAT
>Ga0208917_1000999_pt1 | contig 14235 bp, 39 predicted proteins | sample DEB08_DNA_10_FD_185500 | JGI IMG/M metagenome (GOLD analysis project Ga0208917, IMG submission 185500) | Aqueous microbial communities from the Delaware River and Bay under freshwater to marine salinity gradient to study organic matter... | ecosystem: Environmental > Aquatic > Marine > Coastal ...
TATGACCATCCACAGGAACTGGTATCCTCGCTTTCTCGGAGCACTGGTAGATCCCGATATGCCTGTCGCGTGGGCTGAAGATTATCTGCCCATAGACAATGAGGACCGCCTTGCGGTTTATTCCTGGATAGACCAACCAATCGATGACGAGTGCAAGAAGTCTGCACTTCAGAAGTGCGTCACATTTGTTGTTATTGAAAAGCAAAACATAGAAACTGGTGAATTTGGCTCTTAAATCATCACAGACCCACTATTCCTTGTCTCTGCTGGCCCTTTGCCCTTAGATCCACAGAAAGCACATAGAAACCCCTTGTCTAGGGCTTCTGGAGCCCACCGGTCGACATTCTGGCATTCCTTGCACTTGACAAGCTGAGTGCCGAATTCGGCTCCTGCGAACTCATAGGGGACCATTTATTAACCTCTAATCTGTTTGACGCTCAAAAATCGCGAAGTGTGATCTTCAAGCTGTACCTCCAAACATTTGTGCTTCTAACTTTTGTGCCTTCTGCGAGACAAAAATTCTCACTGGCTCTCGTAGCAACTTAGTCTCATTGGTGGCCCTGGCGAGATCAAGCTCCTTGCATGATCTAGAGAAAACACTATAGCTCATTTGAACGCCAAATTTTTCCTTAAACGCAGAATACAAGTTTGTCCTGTTGAGTCTCCCTGCTTCTGACTGCAAGAACTGCTTGTGATCATCAGTGAAGCATTTAAGGAATTTCTCCTCTCTGAAGATCTGTAGGCCTCTGCGACGACAGTAATTGTCTATCGCTGTTGCATCTCTCTTGAACCCCAGCTCCTTCAGCCCTTCAGCTATTTGCTGAGAACTGAACTTTCCTGACAAATCTTTGATGTACTTTTCCTCTTTTGGGTGGAATTTTCTGCCTGCCATCTTTCTTACTCTCCTCTTGGGCTGTAGTTGTGTTTGTCGTGGGTTGAACCTAATTTGATGTCTAACCCCTTGTTGTTGATTATCGCTCTCACCGTGCATTCTGGTAGCTCTAGGGCGCAAGCCACTTCGATATGGTCTAGGCCTAGCCCTGCATAGCCTGCTACTTGCTGTGTGAGGGGCTCCGTTTTGGGCTGTGAAGGCTGCTGAACGGCAAGCTTGATTACTGCGGCGCTCATGACTTTCGCCTGTTCTGCTTAGCCCATGGACGGCCTGGGAATTCACGGTCTATGGCCTCACTCACGACGACGCCGCCCGAAGCCTCCCACTCCTGGAAGTGTCTGCTCTGAGAGCGATAGGATAAATCGTTAACTGCTCGTCCGATATCCTGGCTGGCCTTGATCGCCTGGGAGTAGTCCTTAAAGCTTCCGAGGTAGTCATTTAGCGCCTTACTGTGCTGGACCATGAGATCACGCTTTCTAGCTAGAACCTTCTCAAAAAGCTGCTTCTGGCCTTCCTCAACCCCGTTGTCGTTACCTGCCTTTTTCGGCAGGGCGTTGTTGAATTCCGCTGGCTTGGGAAAGTATTGGTTGGTAGCTTTCAATCGGTTGATAGCTTCTCGGCAATCAGCCAATGGCTTGCCCTCTGCCTGCTCGAGAATTCCCGTTATCTTGTCCGGCAGCTCCCGTGTGCCGTGCCAAGCCGTTCTTGCAGCCTGGTTGAGATGATCCTGGAAAGCAATCATGTGAGCGCTGCCAGTTCTGCAAATCTCCTGCATCACGCCTCACCTCCCTCTGACAGCCAGCCTTGCTTTTCAAGGGTGTGGATGAGCCCAGCTTCAACCATGTTGTTTTGCTGCCAGACTTCCCAAGTCACGCTATCAATCAGGTCAGGACAAGGATTAGCGATCTCGCGCGCGCACGCGTTATTTCCTTCTATCTTCTTTAAACTTCTTAATATTCCTTCTTTAGCAAGTTGCGGTGAAGTTGCGGTGAAGTTGTCATCAGGTGCAGGCTTCAAGTTGTCGTGCTGTTTGTCAGCCTGATATTCCTCGTATTTACAAATAGTTATGAGGCGTTTCTTTTGAGTTACTTTAGAAGCAATCATTTTTTGATTTTCCAGCAAAACGCGGAAATTCCTCGATTTGGTATTCCCCCACCCCCAAAGGTCCATAAGTTGCTTATCAGAGTAGTAAAGCTGCCCTCTTTTGACTGGTACGACCACATGAGAATTGGGCGCTCTCTGCTCTGTATCCTGCCAGGCAGCAACAGCTATGAGCTTGAGAAAGTTGTATTGCTCGAGCGGATCTTTAAGGATTTTGTGGTCCATCAAAGATCGATAATATTTGATGTATCCCCCCTTACTCATTGCTGCCCCCGATCCGCACTCTTTTCGCTTCATCCGCCAGCAACAGCAGCGCCTTTTTTATGGGCTCTTGTTGCTCTTTTGGTTTGTCGTTTGGGAGTCGTTCTGAAGCGTAGTGGATAAACGCACTTATATCCGCCCTAGTGAAGCTCTCTTCCTGGTCTGGAAACAGCCTTTGAAGGACGATACACAACATTGACCAGTCGTTGATGTAGCCACATTCTCTTATAGAGCCCTCGAGAGCTGCCTTGAACTGCTCCACCGTGTATCGCATTTGCTTCTGTGCGGGCTTCTCTGGGCTGTTATTGGTCATCTGAGGGATCCCTTAGCTTGAACTCACCACACCAATTCTGAGGCGGAACAGATGGATTTAAAACGCTCATTCCGGCCCCGTGCATATGAATTGACGGAGGATATCTCATGCACAAACCTTCCACATCCCCATTGTAAAAATCCTTAACTTCATGACTGAGGTTGGACGCAAAAAAGTGGCATTTTCGACACTCGGGCCTAGCTGGTTTTTTTCTTAGAAACCTCACGCTCTCACTCCTTCCGCGCGCAATTCCTCAGCGCGTTTCATAAATCGATTGAACTCTTGCAACACCTTTGGACACACAGAACAGTTCCAGTTACTGCCTCCGTTGTCGTTGGTCGCGTGCTTGATTGGGAACTTGTCCCATTTGCATAAATTGGGCTCTGGGAGGCTCATGACTGCTCTCCCACGAGTTCAATAACCAACCTACCGTCCTTCATGTAAGCACGTGCAGTGCCAACATGAGGCATAGACTGACCGTCAACGGTCATAGGCGGGGCCGTAGGGGCGTTTGTTCCGTCTGGGGCCTTAAAGACCCTATTGAGGACTAAACCGCATGAGGTTTGGTGAAATGGGATATAAAGGGGGCTCTCTGGCGTCATGACGCTGCTCCTACAGATGTTTTAACTAAACCCGCAAAGAGCGCTTCCAAACGCAACAAAGCGGAGTGCACCAAGTTGGAAGACAGGCTCTGTAGGAGACCTGCAAGCCTTTCGGCTTCTCGATACACTCCGCTATGTAGACACAAATATAGCGCCAAAATCAGAGTATACCGCGGCGCTTGTGCACCTACAGAATTAGTTCCGGCTTCCAACCCGAGTAAGCAGAATTTGCTGCTCAACGAGTTAAACTTAGCGCTTATTGGTTGACTTTTCAAGCCTGTTGTTTTTTGCTTGAGCTTTAAAGGGAGGGGACTGTGGATCTTGACCCACGAACGATAGGGCAGCTTACAGGTGGCGTTCTTGTGACACTGGTTTTCATAAAGCTTACCGCACGATGGCACCGAAACTGGCCATCTAAGATCCTTAAGCCCTTTGTTGTATGCCTTGCCCTCAGTTCTGTTTTTACCAGCATCTATGCTTTTAGCACCGGCGTTTATCAGCCAGGGTATATCATCGCCGCCGTTGTCGTTGCTCTGGGCTGGACAGGCTGGAATTTCGCGAGACGATAGGCTATGCGCTTTCCCTACGGCTACACCTGGCCTATAGCCGCTGTTATTGTCGCTATATGGGCCGCTTACAGGGCTCTGGTGTGGATGATGTGAGCTAGTCATGGCTGGGCTCCTCTTCTATCCAATGAGTGCCTTTGCCGTGGATGTTGTTGAATAGTCCGCAAGCCAGGTCTGCTACTATACGCTCATCAATCCATTCGCCTTTCACGAGGCCCTTCTTCTCGGTGCTGTAATGCACAACACGATAACGCTTACTCATGGTCAGCCTCCCCTATTGCGATCTCCCTCCAAAGGCGGGTCCTGTACTGAGGCTCTTTGACAACCACGACATCAACAGAGTATGACTCACCGCCCTTAAGATCCGTCACCACGCAATGACATTCACCTTTTTCTGCAATAGTGAATTCAGTAGTTTGCCAGTCGGCTCTTTCGCAGGCCTTTAATGCTGCTTCGTGAGGAGTGGAGCCAGACTCATGCAGCATGGAATATTCCCGGTTAGGAAAGACCACTAAGTAATCATTCTCAGATGGGCAGCTCATTCTTCAGCCTCCCCTATCTTAACAACGCCACCCTCAAGACGATCAGGCAACGTCTCTATCGCGACCATGGAAGCGTGAATCTCTTCCTCAGTGCCGCAGTCAGACAGCTCGCGGCGGAGGAAAGCAATAATTTCAGGCAGGGTGTAGGTTGGTGGAGCGCCTAGGGCTTCTTCTATTACGAGGGTGCCGTCTTTAATCATTGAGATTGTTTTCTCTAGAGCATCAACCACACCGCATTCATAGGTTCCTGGCTCTATGTCATTAGAGTAGAAATCGCAGGTCTGTGCTAGATCGATCTCAAGCGCCTCAACAACAGCCCTAAGCGTCACCTTCTTGTCTAGATCAACGGTCATAGGATCGCCCTTTCAATATTCTCAAGTTCCGGGATGAAACTAATCTCCATTACCCAGGGATTGTCAGCCCAGGCTTTGCCTTTAGTTTTCCCATTAATGCTGTCCCAAAGCCTTTTAAAATCGTCTACAGGACTCTTTAATGGGGCTCCTTCCATCCCACTCATTGCCTCTGTATTTTGGTAGTCGAAATATGGGCGGCATCCCTCCCACGCTGCATCACTCTCACTAATGTCCTGAAGACGCTCAACCTTCACACCACAAACTAGCAACGACAAACGGCTCGCATGCTTTGGCATAAAGATAGAAGGCTTCCATTTAACCGTGGACGGGTCAGGATACGGTTTATCAAAGCCGTAGTTATCGCATTGCTCCGTGTAGTCATCGGCCCTCAACAGCAAAAACCCAGGGTCGCCACCGCCAACATACGAAAACGTTTCTCTTACCCATAGCCAATCACCTGAACGGACAGACAGGAATTGTGGCATAGTGGTCTTTACTTCCTCTTCTGTACAATCATAGGAGCCTGCGTGACGATGATTGGTTTTGCTATAACAGTGCCAAAGATCATTAACTTGCTGCTCAAGGCCTTTTGTTATCACCCGCCTCGTTTTGGTCTTGCGGCCCTCTATGATTGCGCGAACCATAGGCCCACTGAAAAGAATTGGCTTAACGTTCATCGCTCTTCCCCTTCTCTACAAACACACGGCCATTTTCAAAGTGGATAGTGTCGCCATAGTCAGCCCGTAAGTTCACCCCTTCTCCAAAAGGATCGATGAACATGAAAACGCCAGTCAGCTTTTCGAATTCTTTCAACTGTTTAAAGGTTGTGCTTTTCTTCACGATCAAGCTATGCATCAAAACACCTCCGCCGCGTCACATGCGTTTGAAAACACAAAGGAACTAGCATCTTGCAAGTCGCTTTCCGGCAAAGCACCGCCGCATTCGGGGCAAGAACCGAATTCGCTAATCTCAGCAAGAAACTCGTAGTCGTTCCACGGTTCTCCGCATTCTTCACAAATGTGGTGGTGGTTCATTTTGGCTAACATCACTTCCCCTCCCACTCTCTGAGGATCTGGTGAAGCTCACCGGCAGCAATAAACCGGTACTTACCAGGCGAATACTGAGCCTCCGACTTCCCAACAATCGGATTGTATCGAGCATCTCGGCACATAACCTTAATGCTCATGATTGATATGTCGTTGCGCTGTGCTGGTCTGTGCTCTTCAAGCATTACGCGGCCTCCTTGTTTGGCAGTTCGCCGGTTTGGGAATAGTAAATGCCTGCTATTGCACGAGACATGTCGTCAAACTCGGCTGGCGTTAGATCTCGACCGTTGGCAACAAGATCAAGTTGACGGGACACAGTGCCCAGAACCAACACTTCGTAGGTGCTGAGAGGACTAGCCATTATGCGGCCTCCCTGTTTGAAACAGTGGGTCGCTAATCATGTACTTAATGACAGGGCCGCGGTCTTCGTTCCAACGATCTTCAATCGCTGTCACAAGCTCTTCATCGAGGTCATGATCGAATGCGATATCTACAAGACGGGCCAAAAGCTCGGACTTGCTAAGTTGTGCGGAATCTTTTAATGCTGGAACTGTCATGTCAGTTGCCCTTTCAGTGGCTGTGTGACTTGAGGCCCTAGAACGTTGTGGAGACTGACTAGGGCTTCTTTGTTTGTAAGACTGTTATAGCTTATCTTGCGTGTGACTGCAACACACTTATTTAAGTTAATGGTCACTTTTTTTGTTGCTATCTCAATAGCTAGGTGTATAAATATGCGCATGATATCAAAAACACAGCTACGCATGGCTTTGTCCGCACTCAATATGCAAAGCGCCGATCTCGCTGAGTTGACGGGGCTGCACAAGAACACAATTTGGAAAGCGAATAAGGGCAAGGCCTCTAAACAAACGTATGCTGTAATTGAGCTTGTGTTTCGAGAAAAGGGCGTTCTGTTTGGGGTATCTGACGATGGCCGCGAGTGGGTTGCTGTAGAGGTAGAGGAAGACGCGGAATGAGTCTTGTTACGGCGGCAAGAATTGCCAGCATCCGATCTAAGTGGGGGAACGCTTCTAGCGAGCGGTCCGTTGCTGGAAAGATCTGTAGAGCCTACAGAATGACCTCCAGCCAAAAGATATATGATCTTGCGCAAGCTATAGGAGTTCCGTCTGCGGCTATAAGCAAGTTTGAGGGCGGCTTTAAGATTGAAGACAAAGACCACGCCGCTATTGTCGCCCACTTTGATCATTTGTCCACTCTTGCAGATAATAGAGGTTTGGCCGATTGCTTGCGTGACAGCGGGCAGACTTGGGAAGGTGTAGAGGTGAAAGCAGAATAGATGACCGACAAGATAGGCGATATAAAAAGGAACCTTGAAGACTTGTACAGGTCAGGCTTTATGTCCGCCCCAATACAGCAACAGCTAAGAGAAGCTGCCGAGAAACTAGAGGGCAGCAAGAACGCTACAGGTAAGCTTGTTAAGCCAAAGGAAGACGAATGACGGCTAGAAAGGCTGTTAAGGGATAGGGTCATAGCAGGGCCATCGACAGCCAACATACTGCCCCAATTGTGACGACCCAAACACCTAGCGTTAAAAGAGTTGAGTTTTCCCAATCCTGCTCCGCCATTACCGCCCACCACAAAAGAGCCAGCATAACAACGACAGAGACAGGCCAAAGAATTGATATGGTTAGAGGAGTGTTTTCCGGTTCATAAGGGGGCGAGTTTTTCTTACTCACTCTATAACAGTAGATAGTCCCAACCAGATAAACAGCCCCAATAAGAACTAACCCTATATCCCATGGGCCAATCTTTGCTATTTCATTGATTTCTGATAGGGTCACAACCTCTCTCCTTAAAAGCTACTAGAGCGCTGTAATAAGTCTCATACTCTGCGACCAGCCGGTCGCCGTTCCAGATCTGGCCTTTGCCTTTGTTGGGGCCGTTCTTGACCTGGACTAGCTTCATGCGGCTTTCTCCTGATGCTCTCTTTCTGCTTCAAGAATAGCGCGGCCTATGATTTCAGGGATTTGGGGAACTACGGCGTTACCGAGGGCTCCAACTCGGTCCATAAAGGTGGGAAGCCCATCATCTTTTCTATGATCACGGTAGTTTCCGGCATCGTAAAGCCTAGAGCTAAGAAAATTGGCCAAGCCCTTACTTGGTGCGTTGACCTTAAGCGCTGCGACTTCAGTTGTGTTGAAACTTTGAAACGACCGATTGTCAAGGCGTCCGATTTTAGAGGTGTAGGCAACAACCCAGACTCTCTCTCTGCTATGGGGAGCGCCCAAGGCTGCCGCTGGTATGTTTTCCCATTCAGCATCATACCCGAGGCCGGCCAAGTCCGCGAGTATTCTTCCAAACCACCGTCCTCGCCATTCGCTTGGGCCACTAAGCAAGTTTGCGACGTTTTCCACAATGATGTATTTCGGTCTAAGCCCGCTAGAAAGTCTAACGATTTCGGACCACAACCCACTTCTTGTGCCTTCCTCAATGCCATCTTTTTTCCCAGCAACGCTGATGTCTTGGCAAGGGAACCCCCCTGTAATGACATCAACGGCAATTCCATCGGAAGCAAGCTTTGTGGCTGTGAGTTCTCTAACATCGTCATAAATAGGCACCTCTGGCCAATGCTTTTTCAATACTTTTTGGGGAAAGGGCTCAATCTCGCAAAAGGCGACTGTTTCAAATCCCCCCGTTCTCTCTAGGCCTAGAGAAAATCCGCCGATTCCCGCAAAGAGATCAAGGACACGTAGCTTGTTCATGCGGCTTCCACAAACACAGAAACAGCATCTTCCAAGCCGTAGGACTTGCGGATTTCCAAATGATCAATAGAGGCGTCATCATTGTAGACGATCTTGTTCATGCCATCCAAAACGGCCTTGCCGATATTGTCTACATCAGGCCTAGACGTGTGCTTTAACTCACCGTCTAAAGCTGCTTGCTTTTTCTTTTTTGACCACGACTTAGCAGGTGTGAACTGCGCCCAGATAATCGCTTTTAGCCCCCCTTCTAAAGGATCGACCCCTTCCATAGCCACAGCCGCTTCTTTCGCTACCAGCGCCTCAAAATCTGTTGTCTTACCAGGGGTGTAGTAACCGTACTTACCCTTTCGGGCTCGAGCTTTGGCGACTGGTCGGGAGTTTACGGTGAAGGTGATCATCAAGCCGCTTCCTCAAACAGGTCAGGCTGCATTCCAAGAGCGCGCTTGTAGAGATCAAGCAAATGATCCTGCTCCTGACGGTCGGTTTCTTCCATCTTTCTGAGCTTGATTAACTGGCGCATGATTTTTGTGTCAAAGCCATTGCCCTTGGCTTCCTTGAATATCTCGCTGATATCTGTTGCTATTGTCTCCTTCTCGGAATTCAACCTCTCCACACGCTCTATGTACTGGCGCAAGAGATCGCCAGCAATGCCGCCAACTTCAGACATTTTGCTTCTCCATTGCTTCTATTAGTGCCGCTGTGCCGCCACCGGGCAGCTTAGGCAAATTTAGTGGTTCCGTTGGCTTGTTAGCGTGCAGAACGTACACCCTGAGCTTTCTATGGGCTTCTGGCCCGCCCTCTCTCCCGTAGAGATCAACGGACGCCTTCGCTAATGAGGCCATTTGGCAAATCTGCTCAAAGTCAAAACCACTCAGGTTTTCAGGAACAGGCGTGTTAAACGGATAGCTCATTTCCCATTCTCCGCTCTGTGAAAGTCCCGCTGATCAATGACATCATTCAGGAGCCACCTAGGTTCTAAGTTAAGGTCATCGTCGATGAACCTAGACAACAGCAGCACGACAAAGCAGCAAACGATCATTGTGATCAGATATCTACCCATTTTTCAGTTCCGCCATTTTCGACACGAGCAAATCAACAGACCGGGTAAAAGCACTTTTTTCAGCCGTCACTGCCATTGCCGCCGCTGTACTCTCGGGGGATAGCTTTTTGATCTGCTTCTCAAAGTCCGCTAAGATTTCCTCTCTCGCATTCAGAATATCTTCGATCTTCACGCTTCGCCTCCCATGCTTAAAGCATTGCGTACAGTGTCAACGATGGCGGCATTCTGTGTTGCGTTAGCCAGAACAGTGTCACCCGTCGTTTGGGCCCATACGAGGCGGAACCTCTGGCTATTGACACAAAGGCTAAGCAGCTTCGAACCGCTCGGCTCACAGGTGCCGTTGAACCAGTTGTCAACGGTTTTGGGGGTTACGTTGGCAGCGATAGCCGCTGATCTCAGGGCTTCCGGCCCCGCTCCGAATGCGTCGTTGAGCATTTTGGGAAAAACTTTTCCCATTTTTGGAAAGTCATTATCCATTTTCATCTCCATTGTTGTTGGAGATGAAGACACGATACGTAAATGGTCGTTATCGTTGGAGCGCTTAGGAGCCGGTGAAGATGTTACTTCGCTAATTATTGTTGTTTGTTGTGCGAACATGGAGGAAACCTTGTGAAAGATAAAAAAACCGGTGGCCTTATCCACCTATCGAGTTTTACTAATCGGATTGTTAATGAGCTGGAATCCAAGCGGGTGAACCACCCAAGACAAGGCCAGCTCTTGTTGACGATTCGAGGAGACGGGAAGCATAAAGGCGATTGATCGTGCCGCTTCCCGCTCTTCGATCAGACGCGGGGACTTGCGCTGATTGCGTATTTGGTAGCGGTGAGGCTGAGGGAAGGAGGATAGAGGGAACTAAGCCCCACCGCTTTACAGGCGCGCGAGTGATGATATACGCGCCCGAACTCATTGGATTAAACTTTGGGTGTGAGAGCCAAGTTCAGCGCTAGCAACAACCGCCATCACCGCAAACAACCAGTATTCGGTGTTCAGCGGTATGGTGCCATCAGGGTCAAGCCCTTTGTTGATAGCCGCAAGAACGGCGAACGTGATACCTGCCCCAAGCAAAGCGCCTATCATGCTGCTTTGCCTTTTTCGTCTGCGTAGCAGTTCATCCAAGCATCGCACTGTTCAATGGTCTTGGTTGTGACGGACCCCCGTCCCTTTATCTCCCGCAGGAATGACGGCCACTTTCCTATTTCGCGGCTAAACTTTGTGTCACTGATGCCATACTCACTTTGGAACAGGACAATCCGGTCGATGAACTCTGAATAAATACTCATTGTTTCTTTATATAGGTTTTTACCTACATCGTCAATGAGAAAACATAGGTTTATGCCTATTTGCCTGTAAGCTTGTTTCTAAATATGTTGCTGCGATGATTCACAAGGACAAATTGCGCGCGTTGATTAAGGACTCCGATTACTCCAATCGGTCCCTGTCGCTAGCTGTTGGGACAAATCCAACGCTGATCGCTGACATATTCAAACGCCCATCAGGCAACGCAACGCTAGACAAGCTGTCTGCGCTTGCGTCAGCTCTCGGCTGTTCAATCTCTGACTTTACTGACTACTCCGAGGCGACCGCGCCAGAAGACGAGCTAGAGAACCTAAATAGAGACTACATTGCTTTGGTTGGCTCTGTGCAAGCGGGATCGTGGAGGGAAGAAGCTGCCACTCCACAAGACGTGATCCAATTAGGACTTGCCTTTCCTGATCTCCCGAAGCCTCAATTTGCGTACAAAGTTGAGGGAGAAAGCATGAACAAGCATGCACTGCCTGGTCATTTTTGGGTGTGCCACGCTTACGAGGATGCTAACAACGAGGCTGCATCTGGCCACTTCGTCGTGGTTGAGCGTTCACGAGGACAGCTGATTGAACGAACGGTTAAGAAATTAGTGTTTTCATCGAACGGAAACATGGAATTCTGGCCTGACTCCCATGACGACAATTGGCAAAGCCCGTACATCCCAGCCGAAGTTACAGGCCAAACTGACGAGACTTATAGAATCATCGCTAGAGCGCGCATAGTGCTAAGCGAACGCCTTTAACTGCCCATACTCCTCCCAAGTCAAGGCACGTCGCCCCTGCCCCCGCCATCCCCTAAAGCGGTGAGAGCCTCACGCAATAAAGAGACATATGGACAAATGCGCGTGTTGTTTTTTTTGGAATGTAGGTTTTTACCTATATTTCTGTTGACAATAGGTTTTTACCTATATATTGTATCCCTATAACCAAGGGAGACAAACAATGCTCATCACCAAAGACACACCAGCAGAAGACATCGCAAAGCTCTTAATCGAACTAGACCTAGATGAGGTCGTTATCATGGAGATAGAGAGCGCTTGGAACGAGCAGAGCCCCATGAACATTGGCGCTGTAATCAACGATCCAGTCTTTGCAAGTAAGGAGGCCGCGTGATGCCTCAAGTTAATGAGCACTTCGAGTTCTCCGACATCTCCGAAACTCAAGCCCTTGCCACCTTCTTAATCACCGGCGGCGTTAAGTTCGAATATGACCCCAAAGGTCAGACATTTCAAAAGGAAGCCCCCTTCTTTGTTGATGGCGAAGACTGGCTTTGCGTCGGCGACTGCATCTATAGCGACGGCATGATCATCAGAAACGGACGCGCCATCAACGAACCTAGTCAATCCCTAGGAGAGCAAAGGGATAGGGCGTCAGCTTAATAAGCGGCCCTCCAGTTAAGTCGGCTCAAATCGACCGTCAAGCCAAGACGCTAAATTGGCCATTGAGTACCTCCCTAAAACTACTCCTGGCTCAAGGGTCAGGAGGCTTTTTCAAGCTCTCTGAGGAGAGTTTCAGAAAGCAAGGAGAACAACATGACGGAAAGCTTAGAACAGGTCAAAACAGACCGGACCGCCATCATTAGCACAAGCGACAACCCTATGATGGCATTGCTAGAGAAGGTCATGACCGACCCTGACTTGTCAGTTGATAAGCTAGAGAAGTTCATGGACATTCAGCAAAAGCACGAGGACCGAGAGGCGGAAAAGCGTTTCAATGAAGCTCTTAATTCTTCTCAGTCAGGGATTGAGCTTGTGTTTAAAAACAAACACAACAGCCAGACTAACTCTGATTATGCAGACTATGAAGCCGTCAATATAGTTGCCCGCCCTGTTTACACCAAACACGGCCTAAGTCTGGCTTTTACTAACTTTGAGAGCAAGCTTGAAGGCCACTATGGCGTCAGGGCTGAGTTAAGGCACAATGCAGGCTACTCCAAAACCTACGATGCAAACGTGCCTATCGACAATAAGGGCATAAAGGGATCTGTCAACAAGACAGCAACCCATGCGTTTGGCTCTTCAGTCAGCTATGGCAAGCGATACCTTCTTGTAATGATCTTCAACATATCAACGCTTGTGCAGGACAATGACGGTAACGGGCCTCCTGTTGAATTTATTAGTGACGAGCAAGTTGAAGAGCTGGAGCGCCTTATTGAGGAAACGGGAACAAGCAAGATCAAGTTTCTCAAACTAGGTAAGATCGACACCCTTCACCAGATTTCTAAGCATAATTTTGCCGGGGCGAAACAAACGATCAATGAGTCGTTCAGGGCAAGGCAGGCAAAACAATGAGTGAGCAAGGTTCAGCCCTTTGGCAAATGGAGCGAGTAGGAAAAGTCACCGCGTCCAGGATATCTGACGTTATGGCCACTGGCAAAGGCGGCGCTCCTTCCGTCACACGCCAAAACTACATGGCCGAATTGATTTCAGAACGTCTTGCGGGCTTCCCATACGAAACTTACTCTAATGCCGCCATGGCGTGGGGGACCGAAACGGAGCCTGACGCAAGGGCGCATTACGAGTTCGTTAATGACGTTACAGTGGAAGAAGTGGGCTTAATAAACCACCCCCTCATTGAGAATGCCGCCGCGTCACCTGACGGGCTAGTAGGCCTAGACGGCTTGGTTGAAATAAAATGTCCAAATACTGCAACGCATATCAAGTTCCTGCAAACACAGAAAATTGATCGCCGGTATGTTTTTCAAATGCAATGGCAAATGTCTTGTGCGGAAAGAGCGTGGTGTGACTTCGTTTCATTTGATCCAAGGTTGCCTACCAACCTTTCCTACAGAAGCAAAAGAGTAATGCGGGATAGTGAAGTGATATCTCTTCTTGAGGATAATGTTCGCGAATTCTTGTCTGAGACTGACCAAACGGTGATTAACCTTACTTCGCTAGATGCAGACAATGTTGTCGCTTAGGCAACAAAAGCAGCCACAGCGCAAAGCTTCCAAGCACTTAGCCTACATCCGTACATTACCGTGCTTGCTGTGTGGCCAGTATGGAGTTGATGCGGCTCATATACGGTACTCAGACTTTCGATTTGGCAAGCCAGCCCCTGGCATGGGTGAGAAGCCAGACGACAAATGGACAGTTCCTTTGTGCCGCCCTCACCACACAGAACAGCATTCCATGGATGAAAGGACATTCTGGAACGCCCACAAGAAAGACCCTGTAGCAATAGCTAACTGGCTTTGGGAGAATAACGATGCAAGATAAAGAAATGCCTATATTCAGGCGGACAATGGACGGTTTTGTTCCTGCTAATGAAAAGGCTGAGACCTTCTACCAGAAAACCAAATACGGCGATCTGATCACCCTTGAAGCTAAAAAGCCAAGGAATGCGGGGCATCATCGAAAGTTCTTCGCAATGGTTGGCTTGGTCTTCGAAAGCCAAGAGCTATTCGACAATCAAGAGTTCATGCGCCAGTGGCTCACAATGGCCGCCGGTTACTTCGACACTTACCAGACACCTA
>Ga0208917_1001009_pt1 | contig 14164 bp, 17 predicted proteins | sample DEB08_DNA_10_FD_185500 | JGI IMG/M metagenome (GOLD analysis project Ga0208917, IMG submission 185500) | Aqueous microbial communities from the Delaware River and Bay under freshwater to marine salinity gradient to study organic matter... | ecosystem: Environmental > Aquatic > Marine > Coastal ...
TTTGTTACCGAAGCAATATTTGCCCCAACGATAATACCTTTTTTGACCTTAAAGTCTTTTTGCTCAGTGGCCATTCTGTATCTCCTTAGTTAAGAATTCTTAAAATTCTAACTGTATTATTTGCACTATTCGCATTTGCTTTTAGTACGACATTATTGCTTTCAATGAAAGCATTAAAAGTTATTAAAGGTTCAGTAGACGTATATATTAACGCATATTCCGTTAGTTTTACATTCGTTCCATCATGAACTAATAATACCTCAGAACTTTGATATTGTCCATATGTAATATCTTCAGTATTCACAATTAGCTTTGCAAAATTGAAGTCATTTTTATTCCAAGTGCTTATCTCACTCTCTCCTATTGCAACATCAGTTGCTATAGCAGTATCAATTACAGCACTAGAGGTTGAAAAAGTAATATTAGAAACAGCTGCTAACTCAGATATATTTTCTACGCCAATAGTTCCAGTATATCTTGCGCCTGTTATAAAAATACTTTTACCTGAAAAATTTATACCATTAGGTAGGTTTGTACCAATAAAGTGTAATACTCCTGAAGAGTAGTCAAAGAACCACTCATCATTATTACCTGATCCTGTTGTAAAAAGTTTTGTACCGTTTGTTTCAGGAGAGCTCTCACCAGCGGTTGCAACGTAAACACTAACTAGATAAGTAGATCCAAATTCAGGTGGTATCCAGTTTGTAAGATTTGTTTTCCATGTTCTATATTGGGCAGCTGTATTATCAGCAGAACACTCAACTGTATTTCCTACAGCGTCTGAGTATCGGGTAACAACTCCTGATGAGGTTGCAGGATTGACTCCAGGAATTCTATCAGCTTGAATCCAAGAAGTATCGCCACGATTTAACATTGGTGATGGAATAGATTCGTTAGCTGCTAGTTTATTAGCATTAGTATCTGTTTTGGTTACTGCATAACCAACTTTTTTCCATAGATAGTCGACTTTTTGGGTATCAGTAATAGCCATTATGAAGTCTCCTCGAAGCTTAGTGCAGTGATAGAATCACCACTAGCAAGTCCTATAGAAATTAATACTTGGTTACCGGTTGAGTTAGATGCGTTTTCTGTACCAAAGGTTAGAGTATACGTTTGATTAGATATTGAAGTTCCTGTTGGTATAATATCTCCTCCAGTGAGTGCACAACCATCTGATCCATTACCACCATTTCCAGTATTTGAACCAGGCTGTCCAGCACCTGCGTACTGAACAGTTGCGTCCAACCAACCATTAGATCCAGAAGAATCATCAATGCCTGACCCTGGAAGAGCAATATTGAAAGATGAAATCTGACCGCTTATACGTACTACAAAATTACTCATGTTAGAACGTCTAAACGCCATTCTAAAATATTGAGTACCTGAGCGTCCAGTATTTAGGTCAGGACCTACAGGCAAATATCCAGTACTAAGATCAGTAGTAAAGTGTGATAACGTACCCCATCTAACAACTGACTCGTCAGTACCAGCAATTGTTTGTGAACCACTCCAAGCTGCACCAGTATAGTAGTTAGTTGCACTATTGAAACCTGGTGTAGCTCCTGATGCACCAGAAATTACAATACGTTTTCCATCATCATCATAGGTTGCTCCTAAATCATCACTTACAGTGATAAGCTCTTCATTAAATCCTGAAATTGAGTCACTATAGGCTTGAATTTTAGTTCCTGTAAATTCTGAATAAGATCCTGATCCGTTCACGTTTAACATCCTAAATTTTAGTGTTTCTATTGCACGAGCTGTTCCATCTATATTAATATTAATATTACCAAGAGAGTAGGCAGCTCCAGAGTTTATTCCTGTTCCTTTAATTGGAATACCTCCAGACAAGAAAGTAGAGCTACCATCAATAGAAGTATACGATCTTGTTTGTGAGTTTATAACATTTCCGCTTGTAGATTCGTCATTTGTACCTGCCTCAATTTGGAAAGGAGTTGTTGTGTCACGATATGTTTGATCAATCCAGTTATAAACTTGCGCGCCTGAGAGAGTTACGCTGCCTCCTGTATTATAGTAAGGAATACCTGAAATATAACGTTGTGTTCCAGCTGCGTTTTGCGAGAGAGTAGCACTAGATAGGTCTATCGTTGGGGTAGTAGTTAGCGATTCTTTAATAAACTCTAGAGTATTTGTATTGCCACTCTCACTGTGTGAAAGTCTAAATGAGTTTACTCCATCAGACAGTGCAGTGGCACTTTTTTGAATATAGGCTTTAAATACACGATAGAAGCCTGTTGGGTAAATTTTACTACCGCCAGATACAGTATTACCACCGCTATCTACAGTATTTGCATCAATATCAGATGAAATAACTAGTGAGGTATAAGTGCCTGAATCATCACCTGTAGTAAATGCTTTTGAACCATCTACACTTCCATTCACTGTAGCAGAAAGCGTTCCTGTGTTAGAGGTACCTGCAAAAGTTGAAAGAACATCTGTAGTAATAAATCCAACTTGATCTACAGTTCTTGGTAAGTCATCACCTGCAGTGGCAGAAGCACCTCCAGTATTGTCGTCAAAGTTAGCTGCAAGTTTTGGATCAGTACCAACATCTTCTCCACTCATTGTAATAGTCTTAGAACTTAAGCCTGCAGGAGGTGTTGGGTTAGAGGCTATTGTGATATAGTTAGATAGAGTATCTGTATCATCAGTAGCACTGAGAGAGTATGTTCCATTTGCTGTTAACTCAACTGTAAAGTTTCCTACAGTTGTATATTCATGAATAATATTTCCACCTGTAGGCGTTCCATCAGCTCCTTCAGCTAAGATAACAGTATTTGAATCACCAAAGTCCCACTCATAGTCAGCAGTATTTTCTGACTGGTTTAAGAAGGTTACAACATTACGCTTATTACCAAGATAGTCAGTAAATAGATATCCTGTGCGAACACTTGAAGAAGTTAGCCCAGTAGACTGATTTACAAAAGTTCCAGTAAACTCTGCACGAGGATCAGGATTCACAGTAATTGTAGTGTTAGCACTTGCAAAAGGTGAAGATGAATGACCATTATATAGTTGTAGCTGTACTTCAAAGGTCTGCTGCACCTCACGATCTGAAAGTGCAAAAGTATGATCAATAGTTTGTGATGTATCACCAGCAGATCCGCTTCCAGATGACACGCTGTTTGTAGTGCCATCACCCCAAGTCCAAACATACTGAATTGTATCTGGATAAGACGAGTTAGCGCCTGGAGAGGTTGAAGTGGTATTAGTAAAGCGTACTGGAAGACCAGAAGTGGCTTCTTCATTATTACCAGATGTAACATTAGAAGAGAAGGTGGGAGAATGAGTGGAGTACACGTATACTTCGTCTGTAGTAGAATCGTCCTGTCCGTTCGACGAGGATGCTGCGGTTAAAATTATAGTATAGGTTGCATCTCCACCCGTATTGGTGTAGGCATGAGTAATCGCACCTCCACCTGGAGTGCCTGCTCCACTAGAGCCTAGTGAAGTGTTAGCCGATCCATCTCCCCAATCAATTTCATAGGAGTCTGTATATTGTGAAATATTTGTAAGTGATACACTAGAAGAGGAGTCTAGCGTATCATCAGCTAGCGTAAATCCAGCAATTGGAGCTGGTGTTGCAAGAGAAATATAGTCTGCACGAGTATTTGAAGCCTCAGAACCTTCTCCACTGCCTGATGTATTTTTAGCAGTTACAGTAATAGTTTGAGTTCCACCTTCAGGAACTGTATATGTATGAGAAGGAGTTGAGAAAGAGGTTGTAGTATTAGAGGTTCCGTCTCCCCAGTCAATTTCATACTGATTTGCATTGCCTGTAGCACTGATAGATAGTGCTACACTAAGCGGAGAATTACCACTAGTAGGAGAAGCGGTAAAGCTGACTGATTTTACAAATGTGTCATTACGAACATTTTCAATCACCTCATTTAAAGTATCAATTGCATCTGTGAGTGAATCACCAGATTCAAAAGACTGATATGCGCCGTCAGTAAACGTTCCGTCACTTGGAACACCTAAGACAATTCCAACACCTGATCCACCGCCTGAGTTGTCATTTTTAAAGAACAGATTACCTGCACCATCGGTGGCAAGAACTTGATTTGAAGTTCCGTCTTCGGTTGGGAAGGTTAGCGAGTTAACAGTAACAATCTCAAGTGCTGTAACATTTGCAGTTTGTGAAACTATATTACCTGTAATATTACCAGTAACGTCACCTTCTACACCACCAACAATTGTATTAGCACTGAGTGAGTTAGCGCTTAGTGTTTCAACATCAATGCTTACTGTAGTGATGCTATCGCTAACGTTTACAGTTGTTGCCTCAACATTTCCACGAACGTTACCCTCAAACCAGTCATAGGCTACCACATAGTTTGCATCAACTACATTTGCACTTAAATCGTCAAGAGTTACATCTCCAAAGCGTACATCGCCATGCGTTCCAGAAAACTCTTCTTCTGAGTTTACAGCGTCTACAAAGAATGTAAATGCATTAGCGTCATTATCATAACCAAAGAAACCAAGCTTGCTTTGTGAGTCTTCATAGTATCTAAATTCAACACCACGATCTTTACCGTCATCCACTGTAAGCGCACTATTGCCACCAAGAGTGACAATCGGATCTTGCAAGGTGGTAACTGTAGAATCTACCTGAGTAGTATTGCCTTCTACAATTAGATTACCTTGGACTAGTATATCTGTGCCGTCAAAAGTAAGCGTTCCCTCTGTAGCACTAATGTTTGAACCGGCGATGCTAATGCCACCTACAGATGCGTTTGTGGAAATCTCTAACGACTCAGCTGAGATGGAAGTGTTAACACTCAATGCAGAGAAGTTAGTCTTGTTAAAGATTTCATTGATCGCTGCAACTAGATGTACTGTATTTGCTGTAACTAGATCTTCAAGCTCACCTGTGATAGCGTGAATTGCTGCGTTAGATGCAAGATCACTAGCAACAATCTGTACGCTTTCAACGGCATTTGCATCAGCTGCAATATCAACACCTGGAATGCGAATTGAACCGTCTGCGTCAACATTAAAGTTGCCGAGTGTTATTGTTTCAGAGGTGATTGATGTGTTAACACCAATAAAGATTGTTCCATCACTGACATAGATGTCTCGAATTTGAGCGTCAGGAGCACCAATGCTATATACAGCATTGCCATCTGGAATAAGATTAGAGGAGAAGATGATATTAGCATCAGGTGATGTGACGTTTGCAGAAAGATAGAGGTGTTTAGCGTCTGAAGAAAGAACTGTAATTTCATTCTGCAGACTACCCACACCAACGGTTACATTTCCATGACCTACTAGTGCATCAAGATTAGACTGAACTAAGTCTACATTAGCGCTTACACGAGTTTCAAGCGATTGTGCATTTGCCTCTAGTATATTTAAATTGGCAACGACACGCGTTTCAAGAGCATCAACATTTGAAGATACGATATCTACATTAGCGGCAAGTGCAGTAACATTGTCTTGTACCTGTCCAGCAGAACCACCCGCAATGAGTGCATTGGCCGTTGCGGCATATGCATCAAGGTTGGCTTGGACCACCGCAGTATTTGCGGCCGCGCGAATTTCAGCGCTCTCGACATTCGATGACACAACGTCCACATTGGCGGTAAGAGCCACCACATTATCGTGTATAGAGGACAGATCGAGCTCTTCATCGTCTACAATTTGTCCGACTTCAAATCGAGCATTTGCAGCCACATAAACAAGCAAATCACCATCGGTGACGCCAGTTAGATCAATATCGGTAAGAGAGTCAGAAGTAAGAGAGCTAAGATTGGATTGAACCAGATCTACATTAGAAGATACTATATCTACATTAGCGGTAAGAGCATATACATTGTCTTGTACACGATTTACCTCATCAACAGCATCGCGACCCGCAGGACCACGTACGCCAACGCTTACAACCTTTGCGGTTCCTCCGCTTGGATCAGTTATAATTACTTGGTTGGTAGATTCTTGAACAGTGACGTCATGGCTCATTCAGTTATCTCAGGCACTACATTGAATTTTCCTTCAATCAGCCTGGTAACATGTCCGGTTTGAGAGCGTAACTCTAAGTCATATCTCAGTGACTTGGCAGGGAGGTTCACAGTGTTAGCAGCAGCCATATAGATACGAACGTTGCCATTGGCTCCGTCTTCGCTATCTTCTGAGCTACCTGAGATGACGCAAGCTCCGTTTGCAGTTGCATTAGAGGAAAACGCTACAATAAGCGGTCCTCCTGCATATTCTCGAACGTGCATATTGGCGAAGTAGTTAGAAAGGTCTACGGCTGTGCCATTTGCGTCTTTATATGTGATGATACGATCAAATGTGGCTCCTTGCTCACACGTGAAATTATACTTTCCTGCTGACATTTACTTTTTGTCTCCAAGCAGATCCTTCATTAAGGAATCGTAGTTATTATTTATTTGAACGGCTACTCCAGCCTGAGGTTTAGGTCTGGCAGCACCTTCCATATCATTTAGAAGTTTCATCCAATCGAGTAAGTCTTTCTTAGTATAAACGCCTGACTCAAAAGCCTCTTGTAGTTTTTCGTCAATCACTTTATTAATGATCGCCATGCGTTTGACTCGATTTAAGTATCCTTGAGAAAGATATACATTATCAATATAAGATTTAACTTCCTTTTTTTCTATTATCTCAATTACCTGGTCCATTGTCAAACTGTGAGATTCTGACAAACTCTCAATGCTGCTACCAGCGAGATAGTCATTTGCTACAGCAAGAAGTGTTGGATCTAAGGCTGGCGCTGAAAGCGCCTCATTGAGCTGTTCTGAGTATGTCAATACTTTTACATCTTCGTCACTCATGAGTGCTCCTCTACTAAATAGGTGGCTAAAATATTTATCTCACACACGCCAGCTGGCGCCATTACTCCCTCGTCAGTGCTTATGTCTATAATTCGCAGTTCTACAAAACAAGGATGACGAGAAGGCACATGTGTGAGCACATGATCGATATCATCGATTAAGGCTTCTGCGCTAGCATTGATATCGTCATCATCTTCATCATAAACATATCCACGAAGGTTGATTAACACATTACCATATTTTACACCTGCCCCTATGTGGGCACGGGTTTCTTCGAGCGCGTGTAGACAAATTGTTGGAAAGTCATTTAGCTCTTCTAAAAACATAAATCTAGGATATACATTTTCATGTACATTGTGGGTAAACTGGTACCCGTCATGTCCGAATTCTGACATTCCGTATTTTGTATCTAAAGAACTTCTACCCCCATCTATGAATCGAAGTTCTTTTACTAAAATTTCTATAAGTTCATGCTTGTTCATCTTATGTATACTATACTATAGGCTTTAGCCTATGTCCAACTCTTTTAACTAAATTTCAAAAATTCCAGTGTAAAGTGCGTGAGGATGGGCGCTACGCACGCGTTGAAATGCAGGTCTCATAACCGCCCTACCCTAGCCCCATGAATGGATTGATATGTTGCATAAATGTCACACAAATGGCTAAATGCGAAAAAAATACAAAATAATGGCGTTTTATCCTTGCAATTTATGATGAAATGCGCTATATATAATATATAAGATAAACTATTTCATGAAAGGAAATTAAAATGAGATATACAACAAAAATTGCTAAAACTCTTCTTCAAAAAGGATTTACATTCAAAACTTCTGAAACAGTTTTGATACCTGAAATCTTTAAAATTGTTTCAAAAGATTTCCAAAATAAAACTCAAATCTCATTCATTATGAATGATCCAGATTTCATCTCTGATGTTATCGATGAATTATCATAAAAAAATATAAATTAATTACTTTTTACCCTTTTAATTCAAAGGGTTAGCCCAGCCCGGGCGCCGAATTTTATCAATAAAAACAATGGGTTACAGGCTTGACGCGCCAGCGGAACAAATCGTGAACAAAAGGCAGGCGCTAACCCCTTGAAAACATTAATTAATTTAATTTATAAGTCATTGAAAACAAACAAAACTTTTTTCACTCTGCCTCTTGAAATTTGCCTTTGGAATGCTTATATTAGTTATATAAGATAAACAATTAAAGGATTAAAAAATGACTTTTCAAAATATCGTAATCTTCGACTTAGATGGAACAACGATTGATAGCACTCATCGTCAAGCAACTCTTGCTGATGGAACTCTCAATCTTGCCGCTTGGAAAGAAGCGGCAACGCCTGAAAAAATCTTTCAAGATCAAGTTTTACCGCTTGGTCATCTTGTCAATCGCATTGGCAAAAAAGCCTATACCATTATTTGCACTGCTCGCAATATGAGCGATGCTGATTATGAGTTTTTAATGGATAATGGAATCAATGTTGATAAAATTATCTCAAGACCTCATGGCAACAATGAGCCTGATGGTGAATTGAAAAAGAAACAACTTAATTCGTTTCTATCACTCAAACAATTCAAACATAAAAATAAGATCATGTTTGATGATGCTTCTTCTGTAAGATCAATTTTAAGAAAAATTGGAATTACAGTTATCCATCCAGATAAGGTTAATGCAAAATTAGCCTAATTTCCCAATTAAATCAAACACTTACGGCCGCCCGGTCGCCTGCTAACTATTTGTTTTTATTGCATTTTTTAGCATGAGGCACCGCTTGGAACAAATCGTGAACAGATCAGGGTCTAGCCGAGAACAAATCGTGAACAAAAAAAATTACAAGTCACTGAAAACATTGAATAAAAAAATGAAAAAAATGCGTTTTAGGGGTTGAAATAATCTGAATAATGCTTATATTAATATTATGAACAACGGAGGTTATTCCATGATTAACTCTTTTTCTGATCTTGATTCTCGTTTTGCCGCTATCGCTGGCAAGCCTCATGCAGTCACTCGCAAGAGCGCGGGCGCGGTTGGTGAATTGTTTGAAGCGTTAATGATTGGTGGCATTGTTGGCAATCAAAAGGGTGCAGATTTTGCCGCGATTGATACAGAAGCAAAGGTTCACTATGCTAAGAATCCCACAACAATTTTCTCTTTCGCTTTTACGCAAGGTATGAAGCCAAGCGATTTTTCCAAGCGGTTTAATTCTGGAATTGCTCGCGCTGGCGCGACTAACAAGCATGGTCATAGCGTGACTGTTAAAGGTGATATGGTTCAGGTCACTGTAAATGGTCAAGCGGTGGCTGGCTGGACTATTGCCGAGATTGCCGAGCGTATCGAAATGAAGATGCCAAATCTCGCAATGGTTGACGCTACCAAGCGCGGCAATCAGGTGATCTTCAATGAGATGTTTGTTGGCAAACGGGTAGTCGCTGAGCGGTTTATCGAAGCGATTGCAAGCGGTGCGGTAGTGATCGAGATGCGTAGCGGTGCGGTGCAGTTTAGAGCAAAGCCAGCGACCATCAAAGAATGGTTTGAGACAATCCATTAAGGTGTGGCAGAAATGCCACACTCTAGAAGAAAAATGAAAGAAAAACGCAATTAACCCTTGAAATATCACGCTAGATGTATTATATATAAAGGGTAACAACGAGAGGTAATACGATGCAAGTTATGATTCAAGATGTTCCTGTAATGACTGATAAAGAACTGGAAACAATCCAGATCAATCTTGAGGGAACTCATGTTGTGGGCTTTAATGCTCAACTGTTGTCTGCTGTTAAATCAGAATTGGAGACTAGAAATGCAGAATGGTTCGCAGAAACCTTTGATGAAGAAGGCGAAGAAGATCTCTTTGAACTCTTCGCCTAAGATCACCCAGATCATTAGATCTAAAAAAGGCATCCATGCCTTACGCAATGAAATCGCGCTGAGAGAGGTAAAACTATGCTCTGGAAATCAATAGAAATCTTTTGTATCATTCTTGGGATGCTGATGGTATCCTCACTTCCAATCTTGCTGATATGGTGATGCTATGTTTGGTTTGATTGGAACTGTTCTTGTAATCTGGCAAATGAGCGCGTTGGCTAATGGCGCGCCTCATTGGGCTTTGATGATGGGTTGTGGTGCGGCTGTGGCTTGGATGGTGCATGGTTATCAGCGACAAGATATATGGATACTGACAACCAATGTTATCCTACTAGGTATCGCAACATATGGTTTAGTTTCAAACACTTAGGAGGCGCCCGGGGGCGGGCTAAGTCATTGTTATTAAACGAAACTTTTTTTATTTTTTTGTGCATTTTGTTGTAATCTGAACACTATTGGTCGCTTATAGGACAGACTTTTCTAAAAATGTCGTGTATAACTATAGATAAGATAAACAAATAAGGAATGAAAGATGTTTAAGATTATCGTTGATACACTACCATTCGATCCACCATATCGCAAAATTCCAGCGGTATATAAGGATCGCTTTGGGAATGTAGTTAAAAACCCAGCCAAGCACCTTGCAAAGATGCAGGCTCGTGAATTGGCTGAAAAGATTTTGAAGGAAGGAAAATAAAATGCTGACATTTTACACTGCTGGAAAAGTTTGGCACAATAGCAAATTTCAGGCTCTGCGTGGTAAGGGTTTCCCTGTAAAGGCACGCTGGATTGATCTAGATAATGAAAGCGATTTTGTTCTAAATCGTAAGGATCAACTCTGGAATCTCTGCTATGAGGATGTGCGAGATAGTGACTTTGTATTGCTATATTGTGAAGATGCTAGCGAAGAACAGCGCGGTGCGCTTGTTGAGATTGGCATGGCCTTTGGCTTTGGCAAGCCTGTATATGCTGTTGGATCGTGTAAAACAATCAAGCCAAATGAAATCTCTGATGTGGCTTTTACCCACTTCAAAAATTGGACTTGGTTAAATACTGATGATCTGACTGAAGGTGCAATGATTGCGCTAGAGACTGAGCGCATGAAGCGCGTTGCTAAACAAATCGAACTTGAACTGGAGACAGCATAATGCCTTATATTCCTGAACCACAACGCTTTGAAGCAGACAAGATTATGCGTGATGAAGGGCTGTTGCAATATGTACCCTCAAACGCTGGAGAACTGAACTGGATATTTACAACGCTGATTGATAACTATCTCAAACATACTGGCACACGCTATGCCCATCTTAATGAGATGATAGGCGCGTTGGAATGTTGCAAACTTGAACTCTATCGTCGTATTGCGTCACCCTATGAGGATGATGTAAAAGAGATAAATGGCGATGCGTATTTTTGCAATCGCCAGATGGGGGCTGATTACTAGCCCTCATTTTCTCTGCTTTTTCAACCACTTACGAGGCACCGGGCGCGACCTGCTAAGTCCTTGAATTTATTGAGTTTTTTCGGGTGTGTGACATATTTGCAACACTAGTCATAAAAAACGCATTGGGGTCAATTTAGTTGTTGACTTTTTAGTTTTTTTGTTGTATAACTATATATGAAATTAACGAGGAGAATTGTCATGATGGTCATCGAAACTCACCAAAAGCCTTTTGGTTTTCACACTGTTTTCACTCTTGATGGTGAGGTTGTTAGTCAACTTCACACTAACTTTCAGCCTACGATTGAGGAAATCGAGGCGAGGCGTGAACAGATTCTCACACCTGGATGTGATGACTGTGCTTTTCTAAAGCATCGCTGTGGCGAATGTTTAGAATACGATTTTGAGGACGATGACTATGATGATGGTCAACCCTCTTGGGAACAAGAGTGGGAAGATTTTGGGGAGGTATATTCTGATGAGTATTGAGAACTTAATCAAACTAAATGAATTTGCTGAACAGGTGCATAACCAAGGTAAGCGTGTGGCTATCCTATTAGAAGGTCGTGATGGTGCTGGTAAGTCTGGTACTATTCGAGAATTAACTCGCTATCTTCCACCATATACCTATAAGGTACTTCCATCGTTTATGCCAACTAAACGCATGATGAAAGCATGGTTGCCTGAATGGAAAAAACTACTTCCTGAATCTGGACAGATAGTTTTCTATGATCGCTCTTGGTATTCTCGCGCATTACTTCAGCCTGTTATGGGTTGGTGTTCAGATCGTCAATATCAAAACTTTATGTCAAAAGTTATTGGTTGGGAATGTTCACAAGATGTTTCTATTATGAAAATTTGGCTATCTGTTGATGAAGCAAAGCAACGAGCATTGTTAGAGCGGCGAGAAAGTGACCCTCTGCGTTATTGGAAATTCTCACCTAATGACGCTAAGACTGTTAGCAAGTTTGATGACATCTCTATAAAAAAGCAATCTATGTTTTCCACAGATAACAACTGGCAAATTATAGATATGTCTGACAAAGATCAGGGTCGTGATAATGCGTTGGTGCGAGTCGTTGATTTCCTAGCGAAATCAATGGCTTAGCCAGCGGCCGGGGGCGCGCTAAGTCATTGAAATCATTGAATAATTAATTTGCATTTTGTCGTGAATTGAACACTATTGGTCGTTCTCAGGCGAGAAAGTTTTAATTTTTTACTGTATAACTATATACATGATGAGAAAACAAATGAACAAAAAAGCAAATCCAATGGCAAAGTCACTGCGAGTTTTTCGCCCTGCTGTTGTGCGCTCTAAAAAAGCCTACTCAAGAAAGGGTCAAAAGATTGACGCAAAAAGGTTGGATGTGTCAAATTACTGACTTGACTTTTCTGTTTTTTTGTGGTATAACTATATTATCAAATGAAACGAAATAGCCAAATAGGAGGATTACTCATGGCTCAAGCATCTACAAAGGTTGTCAACTATACCTCAGAAATGGTTGAAAAAATGGTTGCTATGTATTCAGAACTTGGCAACGATGGTCTGGATCAGATCGCAGAAGCAATGGACAAATCTGTTCGCTCTGTTCGTTCCAAACTTGTTCGCGAGGGCGTTTATATTGCGTCCCCAAAGGGCAAGCCTTCTTCTTCAAAGTCTCAAGAGCCAACTAAAAAAGAACTCTTGAACCAACTGGAAGAAATTGTTGGTTTTGATTGCACCTCACTTACAGGGGCAACCAAACAAGGCTTGGCAATGCTGATTGACTACACTCAGCAACAAGCCTAACTTGAGGGGGCTTTGCCCCCTCACCTCTCTAGACTAAGGATGAAAAAATGGCAAAAAAATTCTCTACTTCCAAAATCCAGCATGAACCAAAATTCAAGCACACTTCACAGGCTGGACGCAAGGGATCGCTCAAAACTTCTAGCATGAACAAGCACAAGCGCAGACGCTCTAAACTCTACGCACGCCAAGGTCGTTAACTTTTCTGGAGGATTGACATGAAAAAATTTTTCGTTGGTCTTTATCTTGCTTACAGTGTTGCCACTGATACCATCATCTGGGGTGGGGCTATCTATATACTTATCAAGGGCTTGATTATTTAACAATATCAAGCACTTGCACGGCCCCGGGGCCTGGTTAACTCATTGAATTCATTACACTTTTTCACTGTGACATATTTACAACACTCCTACAAAAAAAGCATCTGGCATCAATTTTCCGCTTGACTTTTCCTATATTTTCATGCTATAAAAGGTTATCAATAACAAAAAAGGAATATCCTAATGAAAGAAAAAAGAGTTTTTATTTTTGACCTAGATGGAACAGTTATAGATAGCGAGCATCGCACACCACGCGATAGCGAAGGGAAACTAATTCTACAAAAATGGTTTGATCTTGCTACACCTTCAAACATTGCTAAAGATACTCTGCTTCCTCTGGCTTCACTTTTCAGAAAAGCAAAACAAAGACGACATCATGTTGTGATCTGCACAGCCAGAACTCTCACACATGCAGATCGTGCATTCTTAGCAAGACACGCACTTGCTGCCCCTATTGTTCTTTCAAGACCAGAAGGTGATACTACACCAGATGGAATCTTTAAGAAACAACTCTTAGAAGATCTTTTTAAGATTCGTTTTCACAACATGAAAAAAATCATGTTTGATGACAATGATGAGGTTAGATCAGAGGTTCGCAAACTTGGCGTCAAGGTTGTTGATCCTAGACCACTAAATGAGGTTGCATGATGTTAATACTAAAAGGACGCTCTAGGCACGGCAAAAATCGCATTGCTGCTTTTGGATCCAGATTTGAGATTACAGAAACACGACAGCATATAAACACTGTCACACATCGCAATTGCATTGGACCTTTTGCTTTTTTGCACTCGCTTGATACCCCAGAGGCTAGCCGCTGGATATCACTCACAGATGATCCAGATTTCGAAATCATTTCAAACACTTAAGCGCGGCCCGGGGGCTGGCTAACTCATTGAAATCATTGGAAAAGAAAATGCACTTTT
>Ga0208917_1001013_pt1 | contig 14154 bp, 17 predicted proteins | sample DEB08_DNA_10_FD_185500 | JGI IMG/M metagenome (GOLD analysis project Ga0208917, IMG submission 185500) | Aqueous microbial communities from the Delaware River and Bay under freshwater to marine salinity gradient to study organic matter... | ecosystem: Environmental > Aquatic > Marine > Coastal ...
CGATGACGAGTACCAAAAATTTTTTACAACAAGAGTATCAAAAATTCTAAATATTAGAATACATGAATATGTTATGGATAGTTTTTGTTTTCAATTATGCTATGAAGGTTCAAAAACATGGATACATAAGGATGGTTGTGATTGGGCCGGTGTCTTATTTCTTTCACCTCATGCACCATTAGAATCAGGTACAGGATTATATAATGAAAAGGATGAATTAGTAACAGCATTAGGCAACGTGTACAATAGATTAATATTATACAAAGGTAACTTAAATCATAGTAGTATGCTTGCAGGATTTGGTAATACTCCTTCGACTGGTAGACTAACACAGGTTTTCTTTTTTAATGCAGAGTCGGAGTTAAATAATAATGTAACAGGGTGGGACGTATAGCATGACAAATTTACATGTATGGGGATCACATTTTTATGCAACTGTATTAGAAAATTCTGACGAAATATTTAAATCATGGGAACCTTATTTAAGAGATGAAGATTATTTTTCTGAAAGCGATTGGACCTTAGCCGAAACAAAAAGCACAATACGCAATAAGAAAAATAAACAACTTCCGTGGGATATATTTTTTAAAAGTGTAGAGCCGCACCTTAATAATTACTTAGAAAATCTTGATCCGCAAGTATCTTATAATATAATGTGTGACGAACATTGGTTAAATGTTTATAACAAGGGAGACTACCAGGAAGCACATGATCATGCTTTTCCTGGACGTTGTATTAGTGCAATATATCTTCTCGCTTATCCGGATGAAGAAAAAGATCCTGGAGGGTCTCTAGTTTTTGAATGTCCTAACTTTCAAACTATAAGAAGTTCTGGAATGGATAGAATTTTTAATGCCTATAACTATCAACATCTTACACCTAAACTAGAAACTGGAACTCTTTTATTATTTCCTAGTTGGGTTTCACACTATGTTTTACCCAATAAGTCAGAAACACTAAGAGCATCACTAGCGGCTAATTTTATAATACAGGCTAAACCAGAATGATTGAATATTTTGGTTTATTAGAAGGAATGCAAGGTCAAACAGCCAAGTACGAACTTGATTGCTTGATTACAGAACCTGTGCCTGCATTAAAATATCTCCGTAAACAAGCAGAATTAAAGAGTCTAATGTGTCCTGTTGTAATTGATTACCTACAGAACGTTTTTATCATAACCAGTCCATTGGATTGGACCATTACTAGAAAAGGAACGCATTTTGAAATAATAAATGACAGGCAAGGAAAACCTTTAGACGGTTTTATACAAATTGGAGGTCCTGAACCTGGTGAGCTGTTTGGTCAGCCTATGGTACATTTTAATCTACAATATTATTTTGTTCCGGAAAAAGGAACAGATGTAATAATGGAATTAATAGATCCACCATTAATTAACTGCCAATGGAGAAATGTTATAGGCGAATACAATATTAGTAAATGGATCCATCCGACTAACTTTTGTTTTTTTATGAGCAAGGATACTAATACACTTTCTTTCAAGAGAGGAGATCCGTTGTATGCTGTTAGATTTAGAAGCAGTCAAGGTAAGGAAAAATTAGAATTAGTCCTAGATGATGATAGAAAAGATAAAATTAGAGATGAATCACAAAAAGGAATGAGTATTAAGGATTATTATCCTAAGATTCCTCTTGCAGAAAGTTTTAAACTTTTTAACAAAAGACTAATCAATCTTTGGAAAAAGTAATGGAAGATATTTTATACATTGCTAATAATCGCTGGATCATTGAAACACATGCACCTATGTGGGAAAAATACGAAAAGTTATTTGATAAGGATCATCCTAATCTAGTAGAGCCGGGAAAAAGTACAACAGTAAATGGCTATCAGATACCACAAACTTTGGAAGATACAAAAGAAGTCGCTGATTTCATTATAGATAAAACTAACAAGGTACTTAAGGATGGTAATGTCCCATGTAACATACATACCCACATACAGTCTTGGAGTATAAAATATTATCCTGGCGGTTGGAAAGGCATGCACAATCACACAAAAGGACGTACAGGGTGTACAGCAGTCTTATACTTTGACGATATAAAAGATCAACCAAATGACGAGGGTGCTTTCTATGCAGTGCTTCAGGATGAACAGGGAGAAACACATGTCAATTGGTGGCAACCCCAGCCTGGTAAATTGCTTATAATGGATGCTAGAATATGGCACGGTGCCTACCCCACGCTAGATGAACGAAGAGTCATGGTTTTTGATTTTGAGGTAAATTGGCATGGGTAGAACATTATTTGTTGGATGCAGCCATAGTATGGGATATTGGGCAAAGGATGAACACACACCTCCAAAAAAATGGCAGGATAATAATTATGCAGAAATTTATGCAAGGAAGAATAACAAACCTGTGGTAATAATGGCTAGCGCAGGATCCGGAAATAGATCCTATCCTAGGTTTATTGCTAATGCATTTAAAATTTACAATGATATCGATGAAGTCTTTTTACAAACTACATATTGGGGTCGTTTTCCGATTGCAATTAATCCTGATTTAGATGAAAAGAAAATATTTCCGATAGACTTTTTCTTGCAAAAAGAAAAAAGTTCAGATCTCATAGATAGATATAGTTGGAACCTTTATCAAGATGATGCTAGATACGTAGAATATTATGTTAAACCTGAAAGTTTTGATTATGAAGAGACTCCTTACAATATCTATACCCAACCTTTGGTGTCAGAACCGGATGTAAGACGAAGTGGAGCCATGTACATGAGAATGTGGCATCATAACAACACACACCTAGAACAGGAGGATTTTTTTACTTATATAGCCATGTGTGATATGATTTGTAAAAACAATAATGTTCCTTTACATGTGTGGAATATTAATGATAGGTGTTATCTACCAAGAGAAACAAAAAACTTCTATACAGATTTAACATCAACTAATATTGCACAAGTAAGTGCAGAAGAATATTTAAAAAACTATATGGAAATAGATACTATAGACGGAGAACATTATTCAGTAAATGTACACGATGCTATTGCTAATAGATATATACCATATATAAAGGATACAAAATGAAAGATGATATGAACGGAATCGAAGAATACTCTGGTGTATTTGAAAAAGAATATTGCAATGAAATAATACGTCATTTTGAAAAAATGAATGAAAATAATGGTTTATTTGCTGTAAACAAGATAGAACAAAATCAAGATACAAGAGTTATATTTGATTGGGCACATACTCAAAATGTTTATCATTATGATTTTGATTTGTGTAGATATTTTTACTCTAAAATACACGAAGTATATTCTGAACAGTATATGCAAAAATATCAAATGCTGCAAAATAGTGATCAACATAGTCCAAAAGGTATGAGTGTACAACGTACTGGTCCACATCAAGGATATCATGTTTGGCATCAAGAAAGTGCGAATATTGGAAGCAGTGTAAGAGTTATAAATTATATGCTGTATCTCAATGATGTTGAAGAAGGGGGCGATACTGAGTTTCTTTATCAAGGTGTTAAAATAGCACCCGAAGCAGGAAAAGTTGTAATATTTCCAACAAATTACATGTACCCGCATAGAGGAAATCCTATATATAAAGGATTCAAGTATATCATAACAGGTTGGTATACGTATGACAAATAAAATATATGTTGGGTTAGATAGAGACGGAGTAATTAATAAGGATCTGGGAGATTACGTTACAAAACCTAGAGACTTTGAACCAATTCCTGGAAGCATTGAAGCAATAGCAAATTTAAGAAAGAAGGGGTATGGAATAGTTATTATTACTAATCAGGGTGGTATTGAAAAGGGCATAATGACTGAAGATGATGTTAATAATGTTCATGAATACATGCTAAATTTACTAGGAGAAGCAGGATGCCCTGATATTGATGGAATATATTACAGTGCATCAAACAACAAAAAAGATATGTACGCAAAGCCAAATACAGGAATGTTTAAACTGTGTAAGAAGGAAATACCAAATTTATCCTGGAAAAACAGTTTTTTTGTGGGAGATAAGATGTCAGATTTAAAAGCAGCCATGAAAATTGGTGCTAGACCGGTGCTTGTAAGGACTGGATACGGAGAGCAAACTGAGAAGGATCTGGATAAATATAGTTATAAAAATATTAAGAAAGCAACATATATTTTTAATACATTGCAAGATTTTGCAGAGGAATTATAGGAGATAAAATGCCATACGCAATTAAAAAACCACACCCAACATTACCAAATGTTAAAGTTTGGCATACATGGGATCCTGACGGTGACGGATACGAATGCATACGTAAATTTCCAGATGAAGCAAAAGCAAATGCTTGGATTGCTGAATACCATCCTGACAAGGGATGTGAAGTAATAGAAATTGGTTTCGAAATTATGCAAGATGATCAAACAGTCTTAGAAGCATATAACAATTCTATCAGCAGCGAAACGTCAGCAGGGCTTATGACTCTATCTAACAGAGATACCTGTACAGAAAAAGGACCTCTTAGACACTTTACAGTGAACGGTGAATTAGATTAACCAGTTCTAGTTATGATATGAATTCCGTAAGGAGTTTGTATTGGTTCCTCTAGTAATTCATCTTTGGGTGCTGTAAGAGTAGCATAATAGAGTTCTGGAGTTACTCCATCACTGATATCAAACCATCCTAAATCGCCATCACGATACCAACTTAGTGGACATGCACTGTGTTCTTTTACCGCAGTGCTCCACGAATAACCACCTCTCTTAAGTTCTGCTATTATATTTTTTGCTTCGTAAACTGCAAAATAAATTTCTCTAGAGTGGGTTGATTCGATAGCCCCTTCGTAACTTAAGAGTATATGGCTAGCTCTAACTTTTGGTAGGGAATTTTTCATTATTGTAATTTTTCTCCCGGAAACATACTATTTAACGAAACATCACCGGCTACTGAAATTCTAAATTTATCTAAACTTGTCCAACCTGGAAGAACCATGTGATTTAAATCGCTAGGAAATACAATCATTGTTCCTTCCATATCAGGACACATTTTGTAATTAAATTTTCTAATAGTCCCCATAATATCGGTGTATGTAAGGACAAAGTCAGTGGCTTCTGGATGTTCAAATTCTTTTCCATCCTTTACTTCGTCTATCCAATCCGTAGGAATCTTTAACCAAATAGTAAAACTTAATAAACCTTGATGATCATGTAAACTTTGATATTGATCACCTGTAGTAATACGTGTCCAAAATCTGTTAAATTCTAATTCATGATGGTGTGTAGTTTTTAAATTCATAGGCCATCCCCAGTTTTTTATGTATTCGTTTACTGCGGGTTTCAAAACTTCGTTTTCAAAAATATTGTCGTTATCTATCAAACTAAATTGATTATTTTTTCCCTGTTCTATTACTTCTTTATTTTCAATTTTCCACCCGTACTCACCACCTGCATGGTTTATTAATTTATAAAGTAAGTCAATCTGTTCTTGATTTAGTTTAACTTCTAGCACACCAAAGTTAGGTAGGTTGTTTAAATTATATTCCATTCATATATTCCTTTACTGTTTTAAATCTAATATTGACAACAGTGTTTAATTTAGTTATATCTGCACACGTATATTCTTGATATTGTCCTTGTAAACTATCTGGCATTGGTATATAATTAATTTTTGCGTTATATTTTTTAGCAATAATCTCTCCGACTTCTTGGAAACTGGTTGTGGTGCCTGTACCTATATTATACAATCCTGCCTTAGGATTTAACATCATTATGTCATGTATAAGGCACACGTTTCCTACATATATAAAATCTCTAAGGTATTGATCGCTGTTTTCAAATAAGGTTATAGTTCCTGTTTCTTTTGCTTGTTTTGTAAATTTTGTTATAGGACTTGCCTGTGATCCTTTGTGTTCTTCGTTAGGACCATATACATTAAAATATCTCATACCTTGTACAACAATATTATGTTGCTGTTGCCAAACCCATCTATCAAAAAGATATTTGCTCCATGCATAAGGACTTTGAGGTTGCTTAGGATCATCTTCTTTAAATTTTTCGTACGGACCATAAACACTTGCACTACTAGCATATTGTAAATTTATACCCTTACTGTTACATTCTGTAAAAATAAATTTAGAGAATTCATAATTTTGTTGCATAATTTTATCAACATCTCTTTCGGTAGTACTAGATATTGCTCCCAAATGCACTACCCAATCAAATCCATCTACTACAGGCATAACATCCGGATTGTATTCATACCCAACAATTTCATGTTCGGCATCAAGATGCTTGACTAGATTTTTTCCTATAAAACCTTTGTGACCTGTAATTAATATTTTCATATTTGTTTTAAATCCTGTTCTGTAAGAACATATACTCCGCTGTGCTGCACAGATAATGCAGCAGCGTTATTAGCGTGCATTATTGATTGTTCAATGTTGTTACAGTTTAAATATGAATATGCAAGTACGGATAAAAATGTATCTCCAGCACCACATACATCATGGACTTCAACTACTGGAGCATTATAAGTGTTACCTTTATACATGGCACCCTTTTTTCCTTTTGTAACAATTAATTCTGTACAAAAAGTTTTAGCCCTACTGTATTCAAGACTATTAATTTTTAATATGCAACCTTCGAATTTATCAAGATAAACTTTTTTAGTATCTACAAAGATAGGACCTTCGAATTTATTTCTTAAATTAATTATTAATTCTTCTGTAACAAACCCTTTATCATAATCACTGATAACTATTGCATCGTAATCTAAATTAACAAATTCAGTATGACACGGAGCAACTTCATCTTCTCTATCAACTCTAATTAAATGCTGTCCTGATCTATAATCAATATATCTTGATTTAATTATTTTTTCTTCGTTAGTAATAAAATCTACGTCACATCCAAATGCTAATAAATTTTCTTTTACATTAGCAGCCATGCCAGGATTTGTTTTAGTATTTTTATATTGAAAAACAGGCACGGGTGCTTCAGGACTTATTCGATCAGTGCTACCATAATGGTATTCATCGATACAACTATCTCCTATTAGTAATATCTTGAATTTTTGTTGTTGTTGAATATCCATCTACCATCTCATAAAATTCTATTGATTTACAGAATTGTTTTCCTACTATTCTTTTGTCCTTATAATCACTACCCTTTACCATTACATCTGGCTGGTACTGTTCTAGAATGTCTTCTAATTCCTTTTCAGAATCAAATAGCATAACCCTGTCAACACAATCCATACTTTCTAAAAGAAGTTGCCTATCAGATTGACTGTTTATCGGACGCAGATCTCCTTTTAATTCTTTTATTCTGCTGTCAGTATCTATACAAACCAAAAGATAGTTTCCTAGCGACTTGGCGTGTTTAAGCAATTCTATGTGGCCTCTGTGTAGTATATCAAAACTACCATTCACCACTATTTTTTTTATAGACTTTTGGCTGTTTCCTGGAAACACTCTATAATTGTCTTCAACGCTGTCCGCTGTGCTAACTTCAAATATTTCGCTGTTTGGTTCCAGTGCTTCTAGTTGATGAGGCTGTAATGGAGGATTATGCCATGTATCGCCCTTTACTAGTTCTTTTTGATGCAGGCTTGCATCCTTGGTATCAATCCAATGCAGCATGAATTTTCCAGAATTTACGAACCAAGTTTCTTCTTTTTCTCTATGAAAGTGCATGCTAAATTTTGAGCCAATTTTTTCAAAGACCATAATCTTGCCACAATACTTGTCATTTGTTGCCCAAATAATTTCGTATCCCCAGCCCTTATCGACTTTTCCGTGTAATCTATTGATCATGCAATGCTTCCATTATGTATGTAGTTTAATATTTACCTAGTAGCAGGACTCGCGAAAAATTTATTTCTTATCAATTGATAAATACAGTATGTCCACAATACCAGTAACAACAGCAATTAGAATTATACCCAGAGAAACTGATTTTCTTAACAGGAACGTTGGCTCTCGAGGTGAAGTATTCTTCGATAAAGATTCAAACACGCTGAGAGTTTATGACGGAACCAAAAAAGGCGGTGATTCACTTCTAACGCCAGATAACCTCTCACAGAAGATTGCAGAATCAAGCGTGGCAACAGTTAGGTACAATGTAACTGTTGGTACTGATCCTGATGGAATAGAATCAGGAAACAAATACTTTTTAAACGGTACGTACAAACCTGCAATTACCATGGTGATTGGATACACGTATGTGTTTAATCAAGATGATCAAACCAACGTTTATTTTCCTAATGCACAAGGAACAACAGTAAATCAACATCCTTTAAATTTTAGTGCCGATAATGCTGACGGTGAACTAGGTGAAGGGACAACATATACTACCAGAGTAGTTTATCAGTTAGACGGTGTTGTAGTTAATAAAACAAGATATTGGGAAAGATTTTCAACTGCTACAACTAGATCAGTGCAGATTACTGTAACAAATGATACTCCGCAAACACTTTATTATTGGTGCCAACAGCATAGCGGTATGGGAAATACTATCACAGTTTCGGAACCCGGTTCGGGTAGTGGCGGCGGTAGTGGCGGCGGTAGTGGCGGTGCAAGCGTTGAAGTTTCTGACACAGCACCAGATTCACCTTCCAACGGAGATATTTGGTATAATAGCGCAACTGCAAAACTTTATGTGTATGTAGAAGATACTGACAGCAGCCAGTGGGTACAACCAGCAGCACCAGTTCCGGGTAGCATACTTGACTTAGGAATCTCGGATGGTACGTCAGGACAAATTCTAACAACAGATGGTGATGGTACATTCACTTTTGAGGATGCACCGCAAGGCTTTAGCGGAGACTACAATGATTTAACTAACAAGCCAACCAATGTAAGTTCATTCACAAATGACGCAGGATACATTACGAGCGTAGCATTTGCAGATGTAACTAGCAAGCCAACCACAATAGCAGGTTATGGTATTACTAATGCTCAGGAGACTCTTGAAAGTGGTACAAACATCAAAACAATCAATGGCACTAGCGTTCTTGGATCTGGTAACATTACTATTTCAGGTAGCGGATCCACGGGAAACATTGAATTCTTAGCAAACACTATTGATTCATCAGATAGTACGGCAATTACATTTACTCCTGCTGTTAACATGAGCAGTGACCTAAATGCACAAAATGATTTGACAGTTGGGCAGGATGCAACTGTTGCTGTAAACCTTACAGTCGGTAGTAATGCAACGATACAGAATGACTTAACCGTAGGAAATAATTTAATTATTACTGGAGACTTTACTTCACAAGGATCAGGAACTCCTGAAATATTTTCTGATAATGAAATACAACTAACCGCGGGAACAAGGGTAATACTTACACAGTCTCCGATAAAGATGGCATCCTTTACCACTGCTGAGAGAGCAAATATTACTGCTCAAAATGGTGACATAATCTACAATACTACAGATAATAAATTTCAGGGGTACGAAAACGGTTCTTGGGTTAACTTGATATAGGGTTAGACAATGGCTGAAGAAAAATATTATCAACTAGGTACGCATACTGAAGAGCAATGGCAAGAACTACACGCTGAGTTAATAGCAGATGGCAATGCATACGAAGCAGTGCCTACGAGATCGGTTTCAGTTGATGACGACAAATTACACAGTCCCACAAGAGGATCCTATTTATTAACTGATGATGAAGCATTAGAATTAAAGAATGATCCTAGAGTAAAATTTATTAATATCGATTATTCTAAATACGAAGAATACAAACCACCACAGGACGAATTACAAGCTACACGACCTTTCTTACAAGCTAGATATAGTGGTACAATAAAAAACTATAGAGAATTTGAAGTATCAAATACATTATCAGGTTCTCCTGATGCTACAGATTCAAATAGAGCAAGTTACAGTTTGTATAGACACCAACAATTTTTAGACCCTTGGGTAGATAACGGACTAGCAGATAATGCAGTTCCAGAAGTTAACATATCTCAATATGGATCAGGCAAAGATATTGATGTTATAGTTGCAGATGAAGGTTGTTGGATCGGACATCCAGAATTTCAAAATAATTGTGTGTTGTCTGCGGACGGAACTACTCCTGTTGAACATCCTGCTGGTTATATCGGAGGCAATTTACTTCCTGGCAACGGTACATGCGATGTTCTTGATGTTGTTTTAGATGGACCATATTATATCGATCCAGAATGGTTCGATACTAGTGAAGATCCAGAATATAACAATGGCGCAATTTTTGATGTGGTTGGAGACGGCAGTGATTTCTTCAAGCGTGAAGTTACCGTTAACGGTGTACGAATTATGGCGGCAGGCGGTGTCGGCGGCCAAACAGCAGTACCGGATGCGTGGGTAGAAAAAGTAGCACGTATGTTTGAATTATTTACAGATCCAACTGGTGCAGGCATTAATTCAACATTACAAAGAAATTTAATTAAAACACTAAGTGGCGACACAGGAACTTATCACGCAGGCTTACCAACTATACAAAGAGTAGCAAGAGGTGCAGGAGCAGATTACACTCCAAACTTCCTAACTGACGCAGGCATTGCGTTTTGGAATCTGACAGGCCTGTTTGACAATACTGTTCAAAATGACATGGTATGGTATTTGAACTCAACTGGTGACGGATACGGTGACGGTGATCAAGATGCACAAGAAGTTATTGAACACGTATTCCACACACTACACATGCACGGTTTACCTGCAGACGATATAAAACTATATCAGTTCTTGGCCGCTGACTGGCAGACAGGTGATTTGTATGCCGCAATGGAAGAAGCATACGATGCAGGCAAATGGGATCCATCAGGTTATCAAAGTCCATCAAATGCTTGGAAAACAGATGCAGATGCATTTGAAGTAGCCGCAAAAGAATACTTGTTCCTACTAAACTTTGCTATGTTTGAATACACAGAATTATGGGATGGTGGAAGTCTTGCTCCAGAGTGGACAGATGATATGCGCACTCAAGCAGGCATTCAAGCAAATAACCCATTAGGTTATGCGTTCCACAACACATACATTGCTCCAGTTATTAGTAAACCATCACTTGCTACCATTAGAAGTATATTCCAAGATGGAAACACACCAGCACAAGACGATCCGAGTTTGGCAGGTGCGTCAGGATATAATGTCACCCTTACTGATAGACTAGAAACCAGATGGGACGGCACTATAGTACCTACCGAAGAAGCAGCAAGATTATGGTGGGGTGATGCTAGTAACAGATCATCTCAATTTGCTAACGCTGGTACGGTAGCAATTAATATTAATTATACGAGAGGAAATACCCAAGGAGATAGTACAGCACAGCCTGCTCCGTTTCTTGAAGGACAACATGGAACACCCTGCGGCGCACTCACATATGGTAGAACACAAGGTTGGGCATATAATGCAAACAAGTGGATGATAGATTTGTATGGCAATAACGGAGCTGGTATAGAAGCAGGTTTTGATATACAAAAAATATTTCATCAAAATAAACCTGTTAATCCAAAATATGGTGCTAAAAATCCTACCATAAGCTCAAACAGTTGGGGATATCGTGCTAACAAAGATCCTGGAGGTAGTACATATTACTATACTCACAGAGCAAGTTCTAATGTGTCATATACAGCAGAGCCTGCATTTATAAGCCATATGGGAGTTACAGGCGACAGCGGACGCTGGAAAAGCGAAATGAAAACTAATTCGCTTACTACTGCACTTGATGAATTAATTGAATCAGGTGTGATATTTGTGGCTGCAGCAGGCAATTCAAACCAAAAAATTGTTAGATCTTCGCATCCTGATTGGAACAACTATATAACAGATACAAATGGAGGTAGTTTAGCAGACTCAAGTTTTTTTGAATTTGGTATAGAAGTATATGGAACTACAAATAGAACAGGATTTCCGCAACAAGGCGGAATGTACACAAAGGCAGACGGTAGCATTGACTACAAAACTATACTTGTAGGTGCACTAGATGATGATTATAATGCAGGACTAGAAGCAAAGGTTAACTACAGTGATAGAGGCGAAGGCATTGATGTTTATGCTGCAGGTGATGGCACATTAGCAGCAAACAAAAATTATACTGATGAAGGGTCGAGACCTGATACATACCCTGATTTTACCTACGGTGCATCATATGATTGTGCTTTTGGCGGTACAAGTGCAGCATGCCCGGTAACCGCAGGTTTTATCGCGACAGTTTTAGAACATAATAGAGACTGGACCTGGAAAGAAATTCAACAATGGATTAGAGATCTTGATCAACAAAATGGTTCAGATTTTTATGAAGGTGTTGAATCAACCACACCTTTGGATGCGAATTGGACTGATTATAATAGTATTGAAGGTGGAGCACCAAGAGTTCTCTACCAAGGTTATTTTGATGGAAGATTTAAAGTAGGAAAAAGAAATGTACTGAAAAACTTAATTTCTAGACGAGGTATACAATTAAGAGTAAGGAAATACTAAATATTAGTGAGGTAACAATATGGCATTAAATTTCCCATCAGATCCAACCGAAGGAGCAATATACACCGAAGGAACAACTACCTGGCAGTTTGACGGTACTGCATGGAACATTGTAGGAGGTAGTGCAGCTGTATCTATACCTAATAATTTTACAACTATTGGCGATATATTAGCAACTGAAGCAGCAGATACACTTACTTTTACTGCTGGTACAGGAATAACTATAACACCTGACTCAGAAGCTAAAACTATTACATTCGAATCTACCGGTGGAGGTGGAGGAGGCGACGGAGAAGCTAATCAAAACGCATTTTCAAATATTGCTGTATCAGGACAAAATACAGTAGAAGCTGATACTACTACAGATACTTTGACTATTGTTGCTGGTACTAATATAACAATCACAACAAATGATGCAGCAGATTCTATTACAATTAATTCTACAGCTTCAGGAGGAGGATCTTCTGCATTTACAGATCTTACAGATGTTCCTACTGGCTTAAACATTGCAGAAATATACGAACCGGCAATAGCAATGCTAAGAGTTGATAATAATGGCACTTCTGCTTACAGATTTCCAAGTCATTATGGTATTACAGATAATCCTAGTATCTATGCAATTAGTGGAACAACTATAGCATTTGATTTAACAGAAATTCCAGGACATCCATTTGTAATACAAGATAATACACTTACACAAATTGAATCAAATTTAGTTCATGTAGCAGCAGACGGCACAATAAGTTTAGATGCTAATGCACAAGGTAAAGATAGTGGTGTGTTATACTGGAGAATACCTGAAAATAGTAATACTAACTTTGTCTACCAGTGTACATCACATGCACCAATGTTTGGTACAATTACTGTTAAACGATTAAGTTTGATTTAGTTTAGTATCTTTGACTAGTTGATCTAATTTTTTCCTAAGTTCTGCAAGTTTTTCTACATTTTCTCTAGCAGCAGATGGATCTATTTTGCCAGGATCATAAGAACTATGTATGCTGTCAATAATACTAACTTGGTTTTTAAAGTCACTTAACACACTAGACCATTTCATTTTAATATTACTATCTTCAATAAGATTAATTGCGTTAGTAAATTTTTTTAAATCATCTTGGTATCTTTTTGATTGTGAAAGTTTCATTAGAAATTTTCTACTCCTACAACAACATAAACATCATCTTCATAATAACCGTTACTAGATTCGGTTATACTGCCTTTGCCACTAGTGCATTCTAAGCTATAAGGCCTAGCAGTTTCACATTCAATTACAGCACCATCTTCTAGTTCTGTTTGGAAAATTTTTCCTGTTTTGTCAATCCACCTCACAAGGAATTTGCCTTCATTTATGAACCACGATTTTTCTGTTTTTAATTGAAAATAAAACGGTGTTTTTCCTGGTTTGTTGAATACTAATATTTTTGAAGCGTAATTTTCTTTTTTCGCCCAATATAATTCGTATCCCCAATCTGTTTGTGTTACATTTTTTGCGTTATCTGACATAATTAATCCAACAAGTCTATTAATTTAAATACAGTTTCCAGTTTAGTTTGATTTATTTTATTTGTTAGTGTATTTCGTAAACCATGATGCAAGGGCTTAGGCCATTTACCAAAACTAACCCAAGCGTATCCGTCGTGTTCTTTATTAAGTGTTGGTAAAAATTCTTTTTCTATCACACATAGATAGGTATGAAAATGAAATTTTGAATCATTAGAAATAAATGTTTCT
>Ga0208917_1001025_pt1 | contig 14043 bp, 22 predicted proteins | sample DEB08_DNA_10_FD_185500 | JGI IMG/M metagenome (GOLD analysis project Ga0208917, IMG submission 185500) | Aqueous microbial communities from the Delaware River and Bay under freshwater to marine salinity gradient to study organic matter... | ecosystem: Environmental > Aquatic > Marine > Coastal ...
ACTGACTGGGCAGACATCATCCGTAAGACCTTCTACGACGGTGGTATTGAAGAAATCATTAGCACCCGCCGTCTGGTTCATATCATTCGTGCCTATAGCATCTTTGGTGACAAGGCAAAAGCAATCCAAGTGTGTGTGAACCGCTTTGACGATGAAACCAAGCAAGCATTCCTCGAACTCTATGATAAGGTGGATGCTGACTTCCAACTTCCTCAGGATATCCAGGAACTTGACCCCCCTAACACTTTCTGATATAATTGGGGGAGGTAAAAATCTGCCTCCTCTTATTATGGAAGAAAACATCAACAATTATATTGGATCTCATGTCCGTGGTGGAATGGGGAACGATCACATTACTTTTAATTTGAACATGAGTGACGACATTATTAAACAATCTCCCAGTACTCCTTGGAAGTACAATGAAGAAGAAATCGTAAAAGAACTTCTTGAGTACATTCGTGGTACTTACAATCAACACTATTCTGCTGGAGATCAGAAGATTCAAACTCTGGATTTGATCGAAGCATGTGGCGATGGTGAGGCATTCTGTCGCAGTAATATTCTGAAATATGCCTCTCGTTATGATAAGAAAGGTACCGCTCGTCGTGACATTATGAAGATTCTGCATTATGCTGTTCTTTTGATGAACTATAATGATAAGAACGCCGTCCGTGAAACCTACAACCAATGAAAATCCAAGAAAAGACTATGAAACTCTCTGACAACACCCTGAATATCCTCAAAAACTTTGCGGGCATCAACCAATCTATTTTGGTAAAGAGTGGTACTAAGCTTCGCACAATTTCTATTGCTAAGAATATTCTTGCGGAAGCTGACATTGGTGAAGAATTTCCTCGCGATGTTGCCATTTATGATCTAAACCAGTTTCTAAATGGTCTAAGTTTGCACCAAGATCCAGATCTTGATTTTGCATCCGATTCTCACATCAGCATCAAAGAAGGAAAGCGTAGGGTTAAGTATTTTTATGCTGATCCTAATGTTATTGTTTCTCCTCCAGATAAGGAGATGAAACTTCCTTCAATGGATGTTTGTTTTCAGTTAGATTCTGCATCTCTAGAAAAACTTGTTAAAGCAGCAGCAGTTTATCAACTTCCAGATCTTTCTGCAGTTGGTGAAGCAGGTGTAGTCAAACTCGTTGTTCGTGACAAGAAAAACGACACTTCTAACGAGTTTGCAATTGTTGTTGGTGAGACTGACAAAGAGTTTTCTTTAAATTTCAAAGTAGAAAATATTGCAAAAATTATCAACACATCCTATGATGTTGTAATTTCAAGCAGGTTACTCTCACAATTTACAAGTAAGAATTTCAATCTTTCTTACTGGATTGCTCTAGAACCAGATTCTACTTTTGGTTGATGAGGCACATTCTTTTTACCCTTAAGGGTTGTCCTTTTGGACTTTTAGATGATGAGGCACACATTCGCAATGTTCTTGTGAATGCTGCTGCCCTTGCAGAGAGCACTCTCCTTGGGATTCAATCCCACAAGTTTGACCCTCAAGGAGTCACTGCTGTTGCTCTACTTGCTGAGTCCCACATCAGCATTCATACTTGGCCAGAGAATGGTATGGCAGTTTGTGATGTGTTTACCTGTGGCGATCACACAAATCCAAGATCTGGTGCAACTTATATGTATGAGGCACTTGATGCCCACGACATTGTATCCAATGAATTTATTAGACCTTTGGAATGAACGCAAACACACTGAGGATTTGGGGAAGTGTTTTACTTATTTGTGGTTATTTTGTACTGCTTTATGTGGATATACGACTGGGTTGTACAATTCGTTTAGTTGGCAACCTAGTTATGATTCCATTTGCAATCAAAATTAAAACCTGGGACATTGTAGGACTCGAAGCATTTTTCTCAGTGATAGATGTTTCCAAAATTATACAACTTTCATTATGAAAAACTGGGATGAAGTGTTTGGTAGTCTACCAGACAGTGAAAAGAACAAAGTTGCTCTTCTTCGTGTAATCGAATGTAGTAACGGTGTAGTTCAGTATATGTTTCGAGATCAAGAACCAGATGCTTTGACGATTGATGAAACTCGTCAAATAATGAAGTTCTCCATGGGATGCATGAAAACTATGAGCATCCCACTCAAAGCAAATACTATTACATTTGAAAAAGAAACTGAAGAAATTCTCAGGGAAGTTCGAGAGTTGTACATCAGTGGATTTAAAAACGGAAATAAAGAAGATTTTGATGAATTTCTCAAAGCTTCAAAATCAAATCTAAATGCCGTTGGTCCTAAGAGAATTTTGGAAGCAAAGCAAATTGCCTTCGATGAGATTGACGATATTCCCAATATTGCGCTAGAGTGGGGGCTACGGTACATCTTCAGTTTCACTGGTTGGAACAAATGAACATTTTTGTCACGAATCCTTTCCCCGCCGAAAGTGCTATCTGCCTTCCTGACAAACACATTGTCAAGATGCCGCTTGAGTGCTGCCAGATGCTTAGCATTATTGCTTCTCCCTGGTATCATGATTATGGGGTTCTTCCCAAGCAAGACGGCACTGCCTACAAGACAGAAAGGGGTGCCTTCCGTAACCACCCATGTACCAAATGGGCGGCAGAAACGGTGGACAATGCCTATTGGCTCATTAAGTGGGGATTGAACTTGTGTCAAGAGTACACTCTGCGCTATAATAAGACACACTCCTGTGAAGGGACACTAACTCATGCTTACTACCTTTTCCCCAAAGGTAGACTTGATGAAGTGACACCATTCGCACGGGCAATGCCTGAGGAATACAAGTTTGATACTAGTATTTCCACCTTTGACGCATACAAGATGTATATTGCATCCAAACCTTGGGTGAAAGACAACTATCTCCGTATGCCCCAACGTAAACCAGAATGGGTATGAAACTGATTGATAAAAAGGACTCTCGGTATTTTACTGAGACATCCAAAGAACCATACATTCGTCACCGATATAAGGTGGTGGATACTCATGGCAAATTTGTAATTTTTGACAACTGGGAAGAAACCCAGGTAATGTGGTGGAATACTCCTCCGCAGTTTTTATCTCACATTGAGGTTTTAGATAATGAGTAACTTTATTTGGGTTGAGAAATATCGCCCAAAGACTATTGAAGAGTGTATTCTCCCAGAATCTGCTAAGCAGATGTTTCAGGAGTTTCTAAATAAGGGCGAGATTCCCAATATGCTTTTGGCAGGTCCTCCTGGTATTGGTAAGACCACAGTTGCCAAGGCACTGTGTAATGAACTTGGAGTAGATGTATATGTCATCAATGGATCCGACGAGGGTAGATTCCTCGATACTGTCAGAAACAATGCGAAGAACTTCGCTTCGACCGTATCGCTTACGTCAACTGCTAAACACAAAGTCATCATCATTGATGAGGCAGATAACACGTCCAACGATGTACAACTCCTCCTACGGGCGTTTATTGAGGAGTTTGCTGGGAACTGTCGATTCATCTTCACCTGTAACTATAAGAATAAAATCCTTGAACCCCTGCACTCGCGATGTGCCGTTGTTGATTTCTCAATCAAAGGAAAAGAGCGACAGTCCATTGCCGCACAGTTCTTCAAGCGACTTCAAGAAATCCTGGTTGCAGAAGGTGTTGAATCTGATAACAAGGTCCTGGTAGAACTTGTCAACAAACACTTTCCTGATTGGCGTCGTGTTCTTAATGAGTGTCAGCGTTACTCTGTCAGTGGAAAGATTGATGCTGGTATTCTTGCTACTTTCTCCGATGTTGCTGTAAATGAACTTGTTAAAAACCTCAAAGAAAAGAACTTCCCCGAAGTTCGGAAGTGGGTGGTATCTAACATGGATAATGATACTACTGTACTTATGCGTCGTATTTACGATGCTTGTTATACATCCCTTGAAAACAATAGTGTTCCTGCTGCTGTGCTTGTGCTTGCTAAGTATCAGTATCAGGCGGCATTTGTAGCAGATCAAGAGATAAATATCCTTGCTTGTTTAACTGAACTAATGGTGGAGTGTAATTTTAAATGAATGTAAAACTGATTCGTATGTGGTCTGGTGAAGATGTTATTGCCGATGTAAAAGATAATCTGACGGAAATTATAGTAATTACTAATCCTATTGTTGCCGTTCCTGCTGGAAACGGTCAATTGGGATTTGCTCCATGGTCACCTCTTCTTAAAGGAAAGGATGAAGAAATTGAAATTACCAAAAAATACATTGTGTATATTGCCGATCCACAAGAACAAATTGTGGAGCAATATAAGGACATGTTCTCGGTGATTAAATCACCAAGTAAAAAGTTGATTGTTTGACCATGAAAAACAAAAAAACCAAAGTATTAGCACAAATGAAATCATCACATTATTACATCTTTTGGGGAATCTGTACTGTAGGAGTTCTTCTTGGACAAATCTATGTTGGTACTGGATATCGTTTAATGGCACAAAGTGTCAACAGATTTTTTGATACGCTTACCACAGAAGTAGGAGAAATAAATGGGACTATTGATTATCGATAAAACTAAACTTGTGGAAGAAAAGGTTAAGACCACCCCAAAAAACGTCAAAGAAGCGACAGAGGCACTTTTTCGTGCTACAATGAATTTGCCCGCTGCTGCCAAGCATTGTGGGATGACCCAGAAGGAAATGAAATTGACCTTCTGGGAATTTTTAAAATATCATGAACCTGATTATGTCCAAGAAGCCTAAGAAGAATTGGGAAGCATACTGTGAAACTGCTTTCAACAATCTTCGATCAAATGTGAAAAACTGGGGAAAGGAAGATTACTATCGTCCCATCACCAGAACATTTTATATCAATGTTTTTGATTGTGCTGGAATTAATCACACTGGATTTATTAGTGAGAATGCTATTAACAATCCAAGTGAACGAACACTTGATCATTGCCTTTCTCCTCAGTTTATTGGGAGGATGGTAATGGACAATCCAGATAAGTTTCTATGCGATCTTGGGTCATTCAAAGAGATGTTTTGGAGAGCATGTTCAACGATCACCGTGACTAAGAAAGAAAATACTCTTCTTAGTCAGTTGACAGAAAATGATGGTTATACATATAAAGTTCATGTTCCAACAAACTTGAAGTATAATCATTTGGGTATCAAACTTTATGATCGATCGAACAATACATATTGGAAAGATTCAGTTCAAATGGACTCTAATATTATTGATGTTCCAGAAGAACTACTTGAGTATGAAACACAGTTTTTAGTAGTATGAGTTTATTGAGTGAAAAAGACGCTATATGGGCAGCAGATCAATTTATTGATTACTACTCAAACTTCAATCGCATCGATGATTATATGCGATTTGTGAAGCGGAGTAGGATGTCCAATTCCCTTGGAAGATTGTTTGGTCCTGAAGATGAAATCTTTTCAGATTTTTCAATTCATCCTTCGGAAATGTCTTTTACCATTCATGAAGTTGATACTAGTTCAAAACCAAAAACAAAGTACAACCAAGATCTTTATTCTGAAGTATTGAACATCACTGCTTCTAATGCCATCGAGGAAGCAATTCCTGGACGGACTATTAAGTGGATGGTTACTGAAGACACCACGAAGAAAGTTATTGGGGTTGTTAGGTTTGGATCACCAACAATCAACTCTAAACCAAGAAATGATTACTTTGGAGAGGTTTTACCACTCTCAAAGATTAATCATGAGTTTGTAATGGGATTCAATATTGTTCCAGTACAACCCTTTGGATATAACTATCTTGGTGGAAAACTTCTTGCTCTTCTTGCATCTTCTAATTTTTTGAAGAGGCAATTTGATGAAAAGTATGGAACAGATCTCCAATACTTTGAGACAACATCTTTGTATGGAACTACAAAAGGTGTATCAATGTACGACGGACTCAAACCATATATCCGTCATATTGGTGATACTGAGAGTAACTTCTTGCCATTGTTCCATGATGATTACTTCAGAGAGATGTTCTGGTGGTTTAACAACAATGCAAATGATGGAGAACGTTTGATCTCCGCAGATAAGTCTTCCAAGAAACTCAAAATTCAAACTAAGATGATTTCTATTATTAGAAACTCATTGCAAGATGAGCAAAAGTTGGAAGAGTTCAATGCATGTATCAAAAAAGCAAAGTCTTTAACAGAAAAGAAAAGGTATTACTTTTCTAAGTTTGGTTATGAACCTGAAGAGGTTATTGAATGGTGGAAGAAGAAAGCATCTAAAAGATACGATAAGTTAGTATCTGAAGGAAGACTTCGTACAGAACTTGAATTGTGGGAATCTGATAAAGACTTGGAGATTATACGATGACGGAACTTAAAGATTGGTTAAATAGTATTAATCAAACAAAAAAGAATTTGATTGATGAAGATCCTTCGCTTGAGAAGGAATATCCTCCTTATATTGTCAATCGTTGTTTTTCTGGTCATATTGATACTCTTATGTTCGCGAATGAATTAAATCAGTATCATTTTCTTCCTAAAAAACTACAATATGATTTTTATCTAAATAGTCTGAGGAAAAAGAAGAGATTTTCTCCCTGGATCCGACAAGATAAAATCAAAGATCTTGATTATGTCAAACGTTATTATGGTTATAGTAATGAGAAGGCAAAACAATCTTTGAGGATTCTTACAGAAGAACAACTTAATTTTATTAAATCGAAATTTGATACTGGAGGAAAAAAATGAGTGTCGTTCAAGAACCTGAAGTGAAGTGGACGCCAGAACAAATGGTCGAAGTGGTCCTTAGTCAACCAGACGACTTTTTGAAAGTGCGTGAAACTCTGACCCGCATCGGAGTTGCTTCAAGAAAAGAAAAGAAGATTTACCAGTCTTGTCATATTCTCCACAAGCAAGGACGGTATTATCTGGTTCACTTCAAAGAACTCTTTGCCCTTGATGGCAAACATGCAAATTTGACGGTAAATGATGTACAACGTCGTAACCGTATTGCTCAACTTCTTGCTGATTGGGGTTTGATTGGTATCGTGGATGTCACCAAGATTCAGGATATTGCTCCCCTGAATCAAATCAAGGTCCTTGCTTATAAGGATAAGCAAGACTGGATTCTTGAGACCAAGTATAATATTGGGTCTAAGAAGAAGCGTGTAGAGGAAACTGAATGAAACGGGGGGGTGGCAACGCCCCTTTTTCATGATATAATACTTGAGTCTGAGCAGTTAGTATTCAACCTGCAAAACTCTTGTTAGTTTTCAGAGCATAATACTCATCAGACAGGTTGACAGAAGACTGAAATAGATTTATAATATCAGTCTTCGGGTCAATTAGTATTCTCCTACAAATACTTTTATTAGTATTCAAGGGTTAATACTTACCGAAGAAATACTATTAGTATTCAACCTGAAATGCTCTCGTAAGCATTCACATCATAATACTTGAAAAAAATATGAAAAACTTTATTGTTTGTGATATTGGTAAAAAAATTACCCATATTTACAATCCAAGATCAAAAAATGTTTATAAAATCGAGCATTCGGATTTTATAGACTTGAATATTCCAGAACTTGAGTTTGGTGATGCTATTGTCATTGAAGATGCACACATCAGAACTCAAGAAGAAAATAGTCTTGCTCAAGCATTCAAATTGGAAGAATTGCAGAAACTTGGAAAAAATGCTGACAACAATGGAAATGAGATTCTTTCTTTTCCTCAAAAAGTAACACCAAAAGCAAGAAAAGTTGCATCACTGGAATTTCCAGAACTAATCGAAAAGACTGATGCAAACGACACTCAAGCAATTGCATACTATTTGGAAAACTTTGAGGGAGTTTTTAATTCTCTAAAACCATTTAATCCAATTAGTCTTCAGGAACATGAGAAAAATAGTTCTCATATCTATGCTGATAGAGATGCTTTAACAGAAGATTCAAATACTGCTAGAAATGAGAAGTATGGAATCAAAACAGATTATGAAGATTCTGTAGTTAAATGGATTAAGAAATATATTGATAAACTTGCTTTTGAATTGGATGAAGAAACAAGAAATTGGTCTGGACTTGTATATAGTAAAGGATCAAAAAATAAACCTCCTAAACTGTTGCCATCATTGACAAATTATAGCAATGATAAACTAAAGTTTATTTACGGAGTTATTAATACAATTCTTACTCCTTCTGGGGAACTAAGATTAAGATCTGATATTAAAAAACCTCCATATTGGAAGTATGCAAAGAAAGTATATTTTGGTTTGACTCCATATCATATGCACGCCGGTGTGACTGCATCAAACTATAAGTATCATAAGCGTAAAGCAGGTTCTTCATGTAAGAATAGTATGAGTCTTGAATCAAAGAATGCCATCAAAAATCTTGATGATGTCCGTAAGATCCGAAAAGCAATGAAAGAGTCTGATGGACACCTTCGTGACTTTTGGAGAACTGCTCGTAAGATGATTGTTGAGGATGGTCTTCGTTAGTATTCAGGCAGAAAAACTCTTGTTAGTTTTCACGTCTTAATACTCAACCATCTTCAAATCTTTTAGTTAGTATTCAGGGACAAATACTCTAGTTAGTATTCAGCAGTAAATACTCATAAAAATCAGTTGGTATTCAGCACGAAAAACTCTTGTTAGTTTTCACAGCGTAATACCCGTAATAAAAAGTGAGGGTTTCCAACCCTCCTTTTTTGTGTCTTGTGATAATATATACTATGGATGCCGAAAGGGTCCACAAAACACAAACTCGCTTTTATAAGGAGCTACCATAATGAACAACCTCACCAGGTATACTGCTGCGGATCTTAATACCTTGATGGATAAGATCACCAAGAACAGTATTGGTATGGACGAATACTTTGATCGTCTATTCAATCTTCATGAAACTACAAAGAACTATCCACCTTATAACCTTATTCAGGTAAATAATGTTGAATCACATTTAGAGATTGCATTAGCTGGATTTAAAAAAGGAGAGGTCAATGTTTTCACGGAGTATGGAAAACTTTTTGTCGAAGGGCAACGGGAGGACACCGAATCCGACAAGACGTTTATCCACAAGGGACTGGCTCAAAGAAGTTTTCAACGAGCGTGGACTTTATCCGACGACACAGAAGTACGGGAAGTCACCTTCGAAGACGGACTCCTCAGAATCGTCCTTGGAAAAATAGTCCCAGAGCACCACACCCGTAAGGATTATCTCTAAATAGAACTGAATATCGTCGGCGCAGACGAGGGAGGTAATGGCAAAAACCATTGACACCTCCCTTTTTTGTTGGTAGAATGTATGAAGGAGTTGAGTAACTAATGTCAATCAAATTATCAGTTATTAAAACTGGAGAGCATGTGATTTCAGATATCATGGAGGTGGTGTCTGAGGAAGGAAAAGTGTGTGGATATAAACTTAAAGATCCACATGTCGTTAAACTTAATACTAACCTTATGCTAGTAGAACAGGAGATTGGAAGAAAAGTTGAAACCAATGAGCATGAAGTCGAAGTTAGTTTGACTCCATGGATTATTTTGAGTGAAGATAGAGACGTTGTAGTAACTTTAGATAGTGTCATTGCAATAGTCAATCCAGTTACATCTCTGTTCAATTTGTATAATGAAAAATTGAATTTAAATAATCTTGAAGTTATTTCTGATTAATAGCAATGGAAAAAAACGTAAAATTAATCTTGTTCAAAGTTGACACTGTAATTATTTCTGAAGTAATTGAAGTAGATTCTGAATTAGGAGATCCAAATTGTAAACTAATTAATCCTTGTGAGTGGAAAAAGAAAGAAGATAGTGAAGAATTTTTTCTTACTACATGGATAGAAGCGACAAATCAAAGTGAATTTATGGTAAGATCTGAGGATATTCTAACTATCGCAGATCCTCTTCCAGAAGTTATTGAAAAGTATCTTAAACTGACTGAATAATGTCTCAACGCTTTTATACAAATGTCCAAATGGTTGGAGACAACTTCTTGGTTCGTGGTTATGAAAATGGTAAGCACTTCATGACCAAAGAGAAGTTTAATCCAACTCTTTTTGTACCCTCAAATAAAAAAACAAAATATCGGACTTTGAATGGTGAGTATGTAGAGTCTGTAAATCCTGGATCCATTAGAGATTGTCGAGAATTTATCAAAAAATATGAAGGTGTAGAGAACTTTAAGATTTATGGAAACACTGGATACATCTATCAATATATCTCTGAAATGTATCCAGAAGAAGAGATCAAATTTGACACTAATAAAATTAAAATCACTACAATTGATATTGAGGTTGCATCAGAGAATGGATTCCCAGATGTAGAATCTGCCGCCGAGGAAGTTCTACTCATTACGATTCAAGATTATTCAACAAAACAAATACGCACTTGGGGGAAAGGTCCTTTTAAAAATAATCAAGATAATGTAATATACAAAGAATTTGATACTGAATATGATTTATTGAATTCTTTTATTCATTGGTGGCAAATTGAAGAAAATACACCAGAAGTTATTACTGGATGGAATAGTGAACTATATGATATTCCTTATCTGGTAAGGCGTATTGATAGAATTTTGGGCGAAAAACTGATGAAACGTATTTCTCCCTGGGGACTGGTTACGGAAAGAGAAACTTATATTTCTGGACGTAGACACATTTCTTATGATGTTGGCGGAGTTACACAACTTGATTATCTTAACCTTTATAAAAAGTTTACATATAAAGCACAAGAATCATATCGACTTGACTACATAGCTGAAGTAGAACTTGGTCAGAAAAAACTTGACCACTCTGAGTTTGATACTTTTAAGGACTTCTATACTAATGGTTGGCAGAAGTTTGTAGAATACAACATCATTGACGTGGAACTTGTTGACCGAATGGAAGACAAGATGAAACTGATTGAACTTGCCGTTACTATGGCATATGACGCAAAAGCAAACTATGCTGATGTGTTCTCACAAGTTCGTATGTGGGATACAATCATATACAACTACCTCAAAAAGAGAAACATTGTAATTCCTCCCAAAGAACGTTCGGATAAGGACTCAAAATATGCAGGAGCATACGTCAAGGAACCGATTCCTGGAAAGTATGATTGGGTTGTGTCTTTTGACCTCAACTCTCTTTATCCTCATCTCATTATGCAGTACAACATCTCACCCGAGACCCTCCGTGAGGAAAGACATCCCAGCGCAACTGTTGAGAAAATCCTGAATGAGGAACTAACCTTTGAGATGTATAAGGACAATGCGGTATGTGCCAATGGTGCCATGTACCGTAAGGATGTTCGTGGTTTTCTACCAGAGTTGATGGAGAAGATCTATAAGGATCGCACCATCTATAAAAAGAAGATGCTCACTGCTAAACAAGATTATGAAAAGACTCCTACCAAAGCACTTGAAAAAGAGATTGCCAGATGTAACAACATTCAGATGGCGCGTAAGATCCAACTCAATAGTGCTTATGGTGCTATTGGCAATCAATACTTTCGTTACTATAAACTTGCTAACGCAGAAGCAATCACCCTCTCAGGGCAGGTCTCCATCCGTTGGATTGAGAACCGAATGAACGGATATCTAAATAAGATTTTGCAAACAGAGGGCGAAGATTATGTCATCGCATCTGACACTGATTCAATCTATCTTAATATGGGACCTCTTGTTACTAAATTTCTTAGTAATAAGTCTGACGATAAAACAGCAGTTGTTTCCTTACTTGACAAGATCTGCCAAGACAAGTTGGAACCATTCATCGAACAATCTTATCAGGACCTTGCGGATTACGTTTCGGCATATGATCAAAAAATGATTATGAAGCGTGAGAATATTGCCGAACGTGGTATTTGGACTGCGAAGAAGCGTTATATTCTCAACGTATGGAATAGTGAGGGTGTACAATACAACGAACCCAAACTGAAGATGATGGGTATTGAAGCAGTCAAATCTTCTACTCCTGCGCCTTGTCGTAAGATGATTAAGGATGGTCTCAAACTGATGATGAATGGGACAGAAGATGACGTAATTAATTTTATTGATAAATGTCGTCGTGAGTTTAAAGAATTGCCTCCAGAATCTATTGCATTTCCGAGGACAGCATCTGATATTCGTAAATATCAATCATCTTCCGATATTTACATTAAGGGAACACCCATTCATTGTCGTGGAGCACTTCTTTTTAATTATTATATTAAAGATAAAAAATTGGACAAAAAATATTCTCTTATCAATAATGGGGAAAAGATTAAATTTATCTATTTGAAGAAACCAAATATTATTCATGAAAATGTAATTTCATTTATTCAAGACTTTCCAAAAGAACTCGGGCTTGACATGTATATTGACCATGAACTACAATTTGAAAAGAGTTTTGTTGAACCATTAAAATCAATACTAGATGCAATTGGGTGGAAAGTTGAGAAGACTTCAAGTTTAGAATCATTCTTTGTATGAAACTACCTATAAATCAAAAAGAATTTGATATTATTTTAAATTTACTTGAAAAAAATAAATCTGACCACTGGCAATTATGGTCAAAATTATGGACGTTTAATTTTAGTAAAAAAGGTGAGGAAAATTAATGGATTTTTTAAAAGACATTGTAAAAGAAATTGGCGGCGAATACACACAACTCGCTGCCGACATTGATGAAAGTGAAACTTATGTGGACACAGGTTCGTACATTTTTAATGCACTGGTTTCAGGTAGCATATTTGGTGGTGTATCTGGGAATAAGATTACTGCTATTGCTGGAGAGTCTTCTACTGGAAAGACTTTCTTCTCTCTCGCTGTCGTTAAGAATTTTCTTGATTCTAACCCCGATGGTTATTGTCTCTACTTTGATACTGAGGCTGCTATTACCAAATCCTTACTTGAATCTAGGGGTATTGATACCTCACGTCTTGTTGTAGTTAATGTTGTAACAGTAGAAGAGTTCCGTGGTAAGGCACTTAAGGCAGTTGATCTGTATCTTAAGAAACCAGAAGCAGATCGTAAACCTTGCATGTTTGTGCTAGACTCTCTGGGGATGCTTTCTACTGATAAAGAGATTACGGATGCACTCAACGATAAAAATGTTCGTGACATGACGAAATCTCAACTTATCAAAGGTGCTTTCCGTATGATTACTTTGAAGTTGGGACAGGCAAACATTCCCATGATTGTTACCAACCACACTTACGATGTCATCGGCGCTTACGTTCCTACAAAAGAAATGGGTGGTGGCAGCGGTCTTAAATATGCCGCTTCTAGTATCATTTATCTTAGTAAGAAGAAAGAAAAGGATGGAACGGAAGTCATTGGAAACATTATCAAAGCAAAGACTGCTAAGTCGCGTTTAAGTCGGGAGAACAAAGATGTGGAAGTTCGTCTGTATTATGATGAGCGTGGCCTTGATCGATATTATGGTCTTCTTGAACTCGGTGAACTGGGTGGTCTCTGGAAAAATGTTGCGGGTAGATATGAATTCGATGGAAAAAAAATCTATGCCAAACAAATTCTCAAAGACCCCGAGACATATTTCACTCCCGAAGTGATGCAACAACTTGATGAGATTGCTAAAAAAGAATTCTCTTATGGAACGAATTGAAAAAACTATTTTAAGAAACTTAGTACATAATGAAGAGTATTCACGTAAGGTAATTCCTTTTATTGAACCAACATATTTTGAGCAGAGAACTGAAAAAGTAATCTTTGAAGAGATCGCTCACTTTATTGTTAAATATGGTTCTGCTATTACTACAGAAGCACTAAATATTGAGGTTGAGAACAGGGCAGATCTAAACGAGAGTGAAGTTAAAGACACCAGAGAAATTTGCAGTTCTCTTCACGACTCTGTAGTAGATCAGCAATGGTTGGTAGACACAACTGAGAAGTGGTGTCGTGACCGTGCGATTTATCTTGCTCTGATGGAATCGATCAGCATTGCTGACGGTCAAGATGAAAAAAAGAATCGTGATGCAATTCCAAGCATTCTATCGGATGCTCTGGCAGTATCTTTTGACAATAAAATTGGACATGATTACTTACAAAACTACGAAGAAAGGTATGAATATTACCACAAGAAAGAAGACAAGATTCCCTTTGATCTCGAATACTTTAACAAAATCACAAAAGGTGGTTTACCTAA
>Ga0208917_1001027_pt1 | contig 14023 bp, 10 predicted proteins | sample DEB08_DNA_10_FD_185500 | JGI IMG/M metagenome (GOLD analysis project Ga0208917, IMG submission 185500) | Aqueous microbial communities from the Delaware River and Bay under freshwater to marine salinity gradient to study organic matter... | ecosystem: Environmental > Aquatic > Marine > Coastal ...
CGCCGCCGCCACTCCGGCGAGGCGCCAGGGTCGGCGGAAGATCGCCCTGACGAGGCCCTCCCACATCAGATCGCTGCGGACGAGGGTGCCGTCGAGATCGACCGCGACCGGCACCCCGGCGGCGGCAGGCGTCTGACTGGTGGTCTCGGCGGCGGACATGAAAGGGTCGTCGGATCGAGCGGGACGGCGCATGCAGCAATGTTCGGTCGCAGCGGCGACACTGCGGGCTGCGATCGCCGGACTACCGTGTTCGCCGGCGGACCGCACCGCGTTCGATCGCATCCGCCGACGAGGCGGCGATCGCTCCCTGCCGCCGCTCCTCCCTCCCGCCCCGACAGGTTCCCGGTCCACGCCATGACGAGTCCCAGCTCCGCCGCGACCCAGATCCCGAGTTCTCCCGCGGACATCCGCGCCGCCTTCCTCGCCTTCTTCCGAGAACGCTGCGGGCACGAGGTGGTGCCGAGTTCGCCGGTGGTTCCCCACGACGATCCGACGCTGCTCTTCACCAACGCGGGGATGAACCAGTTCAAGGACGTCTTCCTCGGGCAGGGCTCCCGGCCCTACCGCCGCGCCGCGGACACCCAGAAGTGCATCCGCGCCGGAGGTAAGCACAACGACCTCGAGGACGTCGGCCGCGACACCTACCACCACACCTTCTTCGAGATGCTCGGCAACTGGTCGTTCGGCGACTACTTCAAGGCCGAGGCGATCGAGTGGGCGTGGACGCTGCTGACGGAGGTCTACGGCCTCGACCCGGATCGCCTGTACGCGACCTACTTCGGCGGCGACGAGAACTCCGGACTCGCCGCCGACCTCGAGGCCCGCGATCTGTGGCGCCGCCATCTTCCGGAGGCGCGGGTGCTGCCGGGCTCGATGAAGGACAACTTCTGGGAGATGGGCGAGACCGGTCCCTGCGGCCCCTGCTCGGAACTGCACTACGACCGCGTGGGCGGTCGCGATGCCGCGGCGCTCGTCAACGCCGACGATCCCGACGTCCTCGAGATCTGGAACCTGGTCTTCATCCAGTTCAACCGCGAGGCCGACGGCATCCTGAAGCCGCTGCCCGCGAAGCACGTCGACACCGGCATGGGCTTCGAGCGCCTGGTCTCGGTGATCCAGAACCGCCGCAGCAACTACGACACCGAGATCTTCACGCCGATCTTCGAGGCGATCCGCGCACTCGGCGGCACGAAGGCCTACGGCGCCGAGCTCGCCGACGAGACCGACATCGCCTACCGCGTGCTCGCCGACCACATCCGCTGCCTCTCCGTCGCCATCGCCGACGGGGCCACGCCTTCCAACGAGGGACGCGGCTACGTGCTGCGGCGGATCCTGCGTCGCGCGGTGCGCCACGGCTACCAGCAGATGGGCCTCAAGGAGCCGTTTCTCGCGAAGCTGCTGCCCGCGGTGCAGGCGACCCTCGGCGACACCTTCCCCGAACTTCGCGAACGTGGCGATCGGATCGCCCGCATCCTCGAGGACGAGGAGCGAGCCTTCCTGAAGACCCTCGAGCGCGGACTCGCGTTGTTCGCCGAGGCCGCCGACCGGGCCGAGGCCGGAATCGTCGCGGCAGAGGACGCCTTCAAGCTGCACGACACCTACGGATTTCCGATCGATCTCACGGAGGTGATGGCGCGGGAACGCGACCTCGTGGTCGATCTCGACGGCTACGAACGCCTCATGGCCGAGGCCCGTGCCGCGAGTCGAGCCGCCGGCTCGCACGGCGAGGGCGGCGACCTCACCCTGCCGCCGGACGTGCTGGCGGAACTCGAGAAGACCGGAACGCCCTTCACCGACGATGCGGCCAAGCACGACCCGAAGCCCCTCGTCGCCACCGTCGAGGCGATCTGGACCGGCTCGCACCTCGAGGCGAGCGCCGCCGGCGGCGAGGTGGTCGGGGTGATCCTCGACCGGACCTGCTGCTACGCCGAGAGCGGCGGCCAGGTCGGCGACACCGGGATGCTTCGCGTCGCCCGCAACGGCGACGACGAGCACGGAGTGCTCGAGATCCTCGACACCCTGCGGTGCGGCGGATACGTGCTGCACCGGGCCCGCGTCGAACGGGGCCACGTCCGAACCGGCGATCGCGCCGAGGTCTCGATCGAACACCGACGCCGCGGCATGATCGCCGCGAACCACACCGGAACCCATCTGCTGAACCTCGCCCTGCGCCGCGTCGCGGGCGAGGACAGCGATCAGCGCGGCTCGCTCGTCGCGCCGGATCGGCTGCGTTTCGACTACGCCGGTTCGAAGGCCCTCTCGCTCGACGACCTCGCCGAGATCGACCGGATCGTCGGCGAAGCGGTCGCGGCCGATCTCTCGGTGCATGCCGGCGAGGCCCCGCTCGACGCGGCGAAGTCGATCCGCGGCCTGCGGGCGGTCTTCGGCGAGCGGTATCCCGATCCGGTGCGGGTCGTCTCGATCGGGGCCCCGGTCGAGCGGCTCGTCGAACATCCCGAGGACGAGCGATGGGCCTTGCAGTCCACGGAGTTCTGCGGCGGCACCCACGTCGCGAAGACCGGCGAGATCGGTCGCTTCGCGGTCGTCTCCGAGCAGGCCCTCGCCGCGGGCGTGCGACGGGTCTTCGCCGTCACCGGCGTCGCCGCCGAAGCCGCCGCGAAGGCGGCGCAGGCGCTCGATGCGAGGTTCGACGCCGCCGCGTCGCTGCACGAGGAGGCGCTTCTCGAGGAGACCGCCTCGATCTCGAACGAACTCGAGGGCATGACGCTCGGCGCCCTCGAGAAGGCGCGACTGCTCGGACGCCTCGACGTGCTTCGCGAGCAGGCCAAGCAGGCCCGCAAGAAGATGTCCGCGTCCTTCCGCGATGCCGCGATCGGCGTGGCCCGCGGCCTGCTCGAGGAGCAGACCGGGCCGTGCGTCGTGGGATTCCTCGGCGAAGGCGATCGCGACGCCCTGCTCGGGGCCCTCGACGTGGTGCGGGCGGCACGGCCCGACGGCGCGGCCCTGCTCGTCGCGCAGCCCTCGGGCGAAGAGAAGCTGGTGATCGTCGCCGCGGTCTCGAAGGCGCTGATCGCCAAGGGCCTCAAGGCCGGCGACTGGGTGAAGGCCGCGGCCCAGGCCTGCGGGGGCAACGGCGGCGGCAAGCCGGACTCGGCGCAGGCCGGCGGCAAGGATCCCTCGAAGCTCGAGGACGCCCTCTCGGCGGCACGGGCCTTGGCGGCAACGCGAATCGACTGAGGCGCCGAGTCGTGCCGGGCGGCCCCTCCGCGTCGCGTGCTCGGCAGGCTGTCCTCGCGAAGCGAGGCCTCGGCTCGTGTCCGAATCGAGCGTCGGCTCGAACGGCGACGCGGTACGAGTCCGACCCGTCAGACATGTCCGACATGTCCGACCCGTCCGACTCGGCGCCGGGCACGATCTCCCACCCCCGTCAGGCCAGCCGCTCTCGCCAGTCCTGCATCCGCGCGTGGTCGGTCAGATCGAACGACAGCGGCATCACCGTCACCGCGGGATCCCACAGCGCCTCGACGTCGGTGCCCTCCGCGGTGTGGGCGAACTCCATGCCGTTGCCCTTCGGCCAGTAGTAGATCTGACCCGACGGGCTGGTCCGCTTCTCGTAGGTGTCCACGCCCGGGGCGGTGTTCATAGGCACCACCCGAATCGGCGGCATCGGGGCATCGTCGCTCTCGGTGCGGGGGATGTTCATGTTGATCACCGCGTGCGGTTCGAGCGGGCGCTCGAGCACCCGATCGATCGCCTGCCGGGCGATCCACGCCCCGCGATCGAAGCGGGTCTTCGGGCCCTCGCCGATGTGCAGGCTGACCGCGATCGCGGGCACGCCGAGAAAGGCGCTTTCGACCGCCGCGGCGACCGTGCCGGAGTAGATCACGTTGATCCCGACGTTGGCGCCGACGTTCATGCCGCTGATGGTGACGTCGGGGCGGGTGCCCTCGCCGTGCAGTTCCTCCCAGAGGCTTCGCAGCGCGACCTTGGTGCAGTCGGCGGGACGCCCATCGACCGCCCACCCCTCCATGGTCGAGTTCACCCGGAGGTGCCGGCACATCAGCGGCTGGTGGAAGGTGATGCCGTGGCCCGCGGCCGACTGGACGGTCGCGGGAGCGACGGTGGTCACCTCGCCGAGGCCTTCGAGGGCCGCGTGCAGGGCGACGATGCCGGGAGCGTGGATGCCGTCGTCGTTGGTGAGGAGGATCTTCATGCGTGTTCGGCGACTCGATCGGGGGACTCTGGAGAACCGGAAGCGGCGTTGGACGACGGCAAGGCCGATGTCGAGGCCTCGTACGACTGCAGGATGTACTCGCGTCCACCCCAACGAACCGGACGTCCCGACTCGAGGTGATGGGCGCCGCGGCGCAGTTCGTTGGCGACCACGAGACATCCGATCGAGAACCAGAGCACCGCGGTTCCCGGCATCGCCATCGACCGATAGATGCGACGCAGCGCAAACGTCTGCACCACGACCGCCGCGGCGGCGACCGAGACGAGGCCCGTCGCGGCGGGGACGTGGCCGACGCTCCACGCATGGACCGCGAAGGCGCACGCCGCGACCACGGCCACGGGAAGCAGCGCCGCACCGGCGGTACGGATCGCGTAGCGACGCATCCGCCGCGAGGACCGACCGCACGCCTCGATGAAGATCCGACGCCAGCCGCGCCGCATCGCCTCGAAGGAGGGATACATGCTGACCCCCATCGAGTCCTTGGCGGTCGCCACGCCGAGCCGGATGCCCGCCTCGTTCACCCGTCGCGCGAAGGCGAGATCCTCGAGCAGGTCGTGCTTGACCGCGGCATGACCTCCCACGGCGTCGTAGGCCTGGCGATCGAACAGCATGAACTGGCCGTTGGCGAAGGCCCGTGGTCGATGCAGGCGGTTGGCGCGATCGAGCGGGAAGATCCGCAGCAGTCCCACCGCAGCCGGCGGCTGCAGGACCTGCTCGAACCACGATCCGGCCTCGAGGCGACCCACGAGGCTCAGAAGACCGCATTCGCGAGCCTTCGCCGTGCGCAGGGCGGCTCCCACGAGGTGCGGCGCAAACCGCACGTCGGCGTCGGTGAAGACGATCCACCTGCCCTTCGCGACCGCGGCCCCGAGCGACGCCGCGTGGCACTTTCCCGCCCAGTCCTCGGGACATCGATCGTTTTCGACGATCCGCACGCGAGGGTCGCTTCCGACGGTGCGACGCAGGATCGCGGCGGTCTCGTCGGTGCAGCGGTCGAGCACGAAGACGATCTCGAGCGATCGATGGTCCTGGGCGAGCAGCGCCTCGGCGCAGCGGGCGACGACCCTGGCCTCGTTGTGGGCCGGCACGACGACGGTGACGAGGTCCGTGTCGTCTACGTCCGCGACCGCGTGCTCCTCCACCGTCGGGATCATCGGCATCATCCGGTGCAGGCGGTACCACACCACCGCCCAGTAGGCGGTGCCCCCGATGCACGCCGCCGTCGCGAGCAGCGCGAACAGCGTGGTGACGTGATCGAGAGTCATCGGCGCAGCGTCTCCTCGGCGGACGCACCCCGACTCGGGGCGTCGACACCGGCGAGTCGCAAGTCTACTCCGCACGGGGATGCGGATCTGCGAAGATCGGAGGCCCATGCCCCGCCGCACCGGCCACGACGAACCTTCGCCCCCCGTCGCTCCGCGACCGCGCCGACGCACGCTGGTCCTCGATCGCGATGGAGCTCGTCGACTCGACGCGGCGATGCACGACCGCATGGGCGTGTCCGGACTTCTCCTGATGGAACGGGCCTCGCTTGGCGTGGCGGCCGAGATCCTCGCACGGATCGACGAGGGACTTCTGCCCGAACCCACGAGAAGCCGACCCGTGCTGATCGTCTGCGGCGGCGGCAACAACGGCGGAGACGGGTTCGCCATCGCCCGACATCTCGCGGTCGAGGGCGTTCCCGTCGAGATCGCGGCGCTGGCCGCGACGAAGCGAGGCAGCGACGCCGCGGTCATGCGACGCTCCGCCGAGCGACTCGCGGACCTGTCCAACCTGATCCGCTTCGGATCCGCCGATCCGAAGGCGTGGAATCCAAGGGTCTCGATCGTCGTCGACGCCATCTTCGGCACCGGCCTCGATCGGCCGGTCGAGGGCGCGGTCCGCGCCGCCATCGAGGCCCTCGATCGACTCGCGGCCCCGATCGTGGCGGTCGATCTGCCCTCCGGCCTCGACGCGGACACCGGCGAGATGCTCGGGGCCTCGGTCCGGGCGACGGTCACCACGACCTTCGCGGCGATCAAGCCCGCCATGCTGCAGCTCTCGGCCCAGTCCCGCCTCGGCGAAGTGGTGGTCGTCTCGCTGGGCACGCCCGAGGCGATCCTGCGGGAGTTCGCCCGCGTCTCGACCAGCCGCGTCGTATCCGAGTCCCGGGCGGGACTGCGAGCGCCCCGCGAGATCCGAAGACCTCGCGACGGCGACCTATGATCGCCGACCTCGCATGGTCTACGCCTCGCTGCTCGCCAACCGATACCTCGCCTCGAGGGTGATCCCGCTGATCGCGGTGCTCGCGGTCGCCTTGAACGTGGCCCTCGTGGTCATCGTGGTCTCGGTGATGACGGGCTTCCTCGACATGCTCCGGTCGAGCGGACGGACCCTGATGGGCGACGTCGTCGTCACCCACGAGATCGTCGGGATTCCCGACTACGAGCGGTTCCTCGAGATCCTCGACGAGACCCCCGGGGTCCACGCCGCGAGCCCGCTGATCGAAACCTTCGGCCTCGTCCGCATGCCCTACGGCCGCGACGGCGAGAGCCGCGTCGAGCCGGTCCAGGTCTGGGCGGTGGACCCGCGTTCGCTCGCGGAGGTCACGGGCTTCGCCGAGGCGGTCTACTGGCGGGCCCCGACCGACGACGAGCGGGCCGAACTCGACGAGCGCGACCCCCGGCTCGACGAGACCTTCCACAAGCTCGACGACGCGCTGGCGATCAACGATCCCGACGTCGAGCCGGGCATGGTCCTCGGCATCGAGATCTCCCCGTTCAACTCGCGGACCAGACGCGGGACCTATCGACCGACGCCGAGCGAGGCGTGGATGCCGCTGCACGACGTGACGCTGTCGCTGGTGCCGGTGTCGAGCGGCGGACGGATCGCCGAGCCTCGCGAGGGGCGATTCCGAATCGCCAACGAGTTCCACAGCAAGGTCTATCAGGTCGACAGCCAGCGGGTGATGATCGGCCTCGCCGAGGGGCAACGGCTGCTGCGCATGGCCGGCGGTCCGCTGTACGACCCCGACGGCGAACGCGACGAGAACGGCCGACCGCTGGTCATCGGCCGAAGTCCGTCGCGGGCGACGACCATCCTCGTGCGCGGCGACGACGGCCTCCCGCCACCGGAACTCAAGTACGCGGTCTCCGCGGCGTACGACCGCTTCCTCGCCGAGCTTCGGGACGATCCCGAGGCGAAGGTGAAGCCGCCCTCCTTCGTCGACATCCAGACGTGGGAGGAGCGGCTGCGCGATCTCATCGCCCCGGTCGAGAAGGAGCGCGATCTGATGAACGTGCTCTTCTCGATCATCTACGTGGTGAGCGCCGCGCTGGTGCTGTCGATCTTCTGGGCGATCGTCCACGAGAAGACCCGCGACATCGGCATCCTGCGGGCCGTGGGCGCGTCGCGCTCGGGCATCCTCTGGATCTTCCTGCAGTGGGGACTCGTGATCGGCGTGATCGGCGCCTGCGTCGGGCTCGGACTCGGCTGGCTGGTCGTCGACAACATCAATGCGATCCACGACGCGATGGGCGAGGCGGCACCGACATGGTCGGTGATCGTCGCCGGCGGACTCGCCGCGGCGGCGCTGCTGGCGACCGTCGTGGCGGCGTGGCGCGGCTCCCTGCTGCACGGCCTGATCTGGTCGCTGGCGACGATCCTGCTGGCCGCGATCGCCTTCGGCCTGTCGCGCCACGAGGGCGCGGTCATGTGGGATCCAAGCGTCTACTACTTCGATCGCATTCCCAGTCGCGTCGACCTCCTTCGGGCCGGGGCGACCATGATCGGGGCGGTGGTCTTCAGCATCCTCGGCGCGGCGATTCCAGCCGCGAAGGCCGCCGACACCGATCCCGTGAGGGCGCTTCGCTATGAGTGACGCCCCCGCCGTCGTCGCGACGCCGCTCCTCGAGGCGCAGGACGTGCGCAAGACCTACCGCCTCGGCGCGATCGAGGTCCCGGTCCTGCACGGCGCCTCGCTGGCGGTGCGGGAGGGGGAATGGCTCGCGGTGATGGGCTCCAGCGGCTCCGGCAAGAGCACCCTTCTGCACATCCTCGGCGGTCTCGACCGGGCCGACCGCGTCGGCCGCAACGCCGACGGAGGAGAGGTCCGCTTTCGAGGCCGGGCGATCGAACGCCTCTCCAACCGTGCGCTCGACCGCTATCGCAATCGCGAGATCGGCTTCGTGTTCCAGTTCTACCACCTGCTTCCGGAACTCTCGGTCGTCGAGAACGCGGTGCTGCCGGCCCTCGTGGGCCAGGTGCCGCTGCTCTGGAGATCGCGGCGCAGCGAGATCCGCGAGCGTGCGATCGATCTGCTCGAGCGGTTCGGTCTCGGACACCGCCTGAAGCACCGGCCGCGGGAACTCTCCGGCGGCGAACGGCAGCGGGTCGCGATCGCCCGGGCCCTCGCCAACCGCCCGGCGGTGCTGCTTGCCGACGAGCCCACCGGCAACCTCGACCGAAAGACCGGCGGCGAGATCCTCGACCTGCTCGCGGAGGAGCACCGTCGCGGCCTGACGATCGTGATGGTCACCCACGATGCCGGCATCGGCGAGCGAGCCGATCGGACGCTTTGGCTTCGCGACGGCCGGGTGGACGGGGCGCCCGAGATCTGATCGGCCGCCGCAAGACCCGGCGGGGGCTGACCGGTCGGCTCCGACCGGCTACCCTCTGCCCCGAGGCCGCCGGCCTCCGAGCTCCTTCCGAACCCCTCGACCGAGGCGCCGGTCTGGCTCGCGAACCACGTCCCCTCCGCGACTGGGCCCCGATCTCGCGATCGGACCCGACTGCGCTGCCCGACTGCTCTGCAAGGAAGGAAGTCGCCATGTCCAACGACGCCGTGCAGGCCATCGACGACCTCTGCCGGGGACGAGTGGCCTGGGTCCGCGACGGACGCATCGGCCTCCGCCTCGGGGGCAGCGACTACGAACTGCATCTCGAACTCGAGGGCGACCCGGCCATGCTTCCGGCCGAGGGCAAGCGCGTCCGCGGCGTGATCTCGGGCCAGGCGCTCAAGCTCCACCGCGCCGTTGCGGGGGGGCGCTTCATCGAGCCGGTGCTGGGCCATCCCCGCATCGTGCAGGGCACCGTGCTGGCGGTGGACCAGGCCGGCAATCGGATCCTCGCCGACGTCGTGGTCCCCATGTGGGTGCACCTTGCCGAGGGTCAGCACGCGTCGGCGTTCGCCACCGGCGATCTCGTCAACTTCTACTTCGCCAGCGGCGTCCGATTCACGCCGGTCTCGGCCTGAGGGGGACGATCCCCCGATCGAATCCGCCGCGGGCGCGATCGAGGTCCCGTTGGCGATCCGTCCGCGCCGCAACCACGGCACGACGAGGTCGCGGTCTCGGCATCGGTTGGCATTAGCATGACCGGCTCCCGCAGCACCGACAGGAGCCACCCGGCATGGCGAAGAAGGATCCCCGTCGCAAGACCCGCAAGATCGCGAGCGCGGCCACGAGTCGATCGTCCCGAGCGTCCCGCGACACCTCGCCGATCCGCGTCGCGATCGTCGGCACCAAGTTCATGGGGCGTGCCCACTCGACCGGTTGGAACGGCGCGAATCGCTTCTTCGATCTGCCGCGCGGCCTCGAACTCGCCGCCGCCGCAGGCCGCGATTCCCGCGAGACCGCGGCGTTCGCGAAGCGCTGGGGCTGGAGTCGCGCCACCACCGACTGGATGAGCCTGCTCGAGGGCGACGAGGTCGATCTCGTCGACGTCGCGACGCCGAACAACCTGCACGCGGAGATGTCGATCGCGGCCCTCGAGGCGGGCAAGCACGTCGCCTGCGAGAAGCCGCTTGCCGCCACCCTCGATCAAGCTCGGACGATGCGGGATGCCGCGAAGAAGGCCGCCAAGCGAGGTCTTCGCACCTACGTCTGGTTCAACTACCGCCGCTGTCCCGCGATCGCGTTCGCCCGGCAACTGGTGATGGAGGGCCGCCTCGGTCCGCTCTTCCACGTGCGAGCGAGCTATCTGCAGGACTGGGGCCGCGCCGGCACGCCCCTCCTGTGGCGCTTCGACTCGAAGGTCGCAGGGTCGGGCGCCCACGGCGACCTCAACGCCCACATCATCGACATGGCGAGGTTCGTCACCGGCGAGGAGTTCAGCGAGGTCTCCGGGGCGATCGAGAAGACCTTCGTGGTCGATCGCGAGATTCCCGGCGGCGGAGGAGGTGCGATCTCCGGCAAGGGCGGAAGGGCGTCCGCCAAGCGCGGCCGCAGCACCGTCGACGACTGCGTGCTCTTCCTGGCCCGGTTCACCGGCGGCGCCGTGGGCACCTTCGAGGCGACGCGGCTTGCGACCGGCAACCAGAACCGCAACCAGATCGAGGTGAACGGCGAGAAGGGCTCGATCCGCTTCGACTTCGAGCGCATGAACGAACTGCTCTGGTGGGACGACACCCTGCCCTCGAAGCTGCGCGGCTGGAGCCGCATCATGTGCACCAACGGCGACGACCATCCCTACGCGGGGGCGTACTGGCCGCCGGCCCACCTGATCGGCTACGAGCACGGATTCGTGAGCGAGTGCGCCGACATCGCCCTCGACCTCGCCGGCCGGACTCCGGTCGCCCCGATCCCGGACTTCGCCGATGCCTTCGAGACCCAGCGGGTGCTCGAGGCGGCGATCCGCTCGGCTCGGGAGCGGCGTCCCGTCCCGCTGAAGGAGGTCAGGTAGACCCCACTCCGGTTCACGCTCCCCGAACCGGAAGACGCACCTTGAATCCCCCGAGCGGCGGTCCGTAGGATCGCCGCTTCCTGCTTGTTCACGCTCGAACACCGCGATCCGCCCCACGATGTCCAGCCCCACCGCGCCCACCATCATCGATCGCGCCGCAACCAGCGCCGGCCGAGCGCTCGAGGCGTTGCGAAGCCTGCAGCGCGGCGACGGCCACTGGTGCGCGGAACTCGAGGGGGACTCGATCCTGCAGAGCGAGTATCTGCTGATGAAGTGGATCCTCCGCCAGGAGGACCAGCCGCTCGCAGATGGCCGTGGCCCCGAGGCCCTGCGACGGATCGCCGACCAGCTCCGCCATCAGCAGCGCAAGGACGGCGGCTGGGGGCAGTACCCCGGTTCGGCGATCGACGTGAGCGCGACGGTCAAGGGCTACTTCGTTCTGAAGCTGTTCGGCGATCCGATCGACGCCCCGCACATGCGGGAGGCCCGCGAGCGCATCCACGAACTGGGCGGCGCCGAGCGCATCAACACCTACAGCCGGTTCTTCCTCGCGTGTCTCGGCCAGGTGTCCTGGAAGGCGATGCCGGAGATTCCGCCCGAGATCGTCCTGCTGCCGCGATGGTGCTACTTCCACCTCGACAAGGTCGCCGCGTGGACCCGGACGATGATCGTGCCGCTCGCGGTGACGAGCGCCCTGCGCCCCGTGCGTGAACTGCCGAGCCATCTGCACATCGACGAGCTCTACGTCGACGAGAAGGCGCGACATCGCCTTCCCATGAAGGCCGACTCGCCCGCGTTCTGGCGTGGATTCTTCAAGGCCGTGGACGTGCTGCTCAAGGGTGCCCGCTCGCTCGGAGGAAGTCCGTGGAGAGGCCGTTCGATCGAGCGATGCATCTCGTGGATCGAGGAGCGGGCCGGCCAGGACGCTCCGGCTCCGACCGCGGGTCTCGGCGCCATCTTTCCGCCGATGGTCTATTGGCAGATCGTGATGCACGCCCTGGGGAGACCCCGCAGCGACGCCTTGGTCGCCCGGGCCGAGCGCGAACTCGACGAGTTCATGATCGAGGACGAACGGAGCGGCCGCATCCGCCTGCAGCCGTGCTTCTCGCCGGTGTGGGACACCGGCATCGCCCTGTACGCGCTGGCCGACTGCGGACTCGACGAGTCCGACGCCTCGGCGTCGCGGGCCGCGGCCTGGCTTCGGTCGAAGGAATGCACCTTCCGCGGCGACTGGATCCGAAACGTCCCGGGCGGGCCGCGCGGCAGCGGCTGGTTCTTCGAGTACGAAAACGCGTGGTACCCCGACGTCGACGACACCGCGATGGTGGCGATGGCGCTCGAGCGCACCGGCGGCAACGAAGACTCCGCCGCAGGCCGGCGCGGCGTCGAGTGGATCCTCTCGATGCAGAACGCCGACGGCGGCTGGGCGGCGTTCGACCGCACCGAGGACCGCTCGATCCTCGAGCACGTGCCCTTCGCCGACCACAACGCGATGCAGGATCCCTCCTGCCCCGACATCACCGGCCGCGTGCTCGAGTGCCTCTCCTGGCACGACCTCGATCGCAGCAACCCTTCGATCGAGCGGGCGATCCGCTACATCAAGGGCCATCAGCGTTTCGACGGCTGGTTCTTCGGGCGCTGGGGCGTCAACGGGATCTACGGTACGTGGCAGGCGGTCATCGGTCCGATCCGCTGCGGCGAGCCGCGCTCGAGCGCGTGGATCCAGCGGGCCGGGGCGTGGATCAAGTCGATCCAGAAGGAGGACGGCTCCTTCGGCGAGACCGCGAACTCCTACGAGGACGAGTCGCTCGTCGGCAGCGGACCCTCGACCGCGTCTCAGACCGCGTGGGCGGCGATGATCCTGCAGGAGGTCTACGGGCCGAACGATCCGGATCTCGCCCGCGCCATCGCGTGGCTCTGCGCGACGCAGCTCGACGACGGGGCCGCGGCGGATCCTTCGCGCAATCCAGACGGCGATCCCGCCGGCTCGTGGTGCGAGACCGAGTTCACCGGGACCGGCTTTCCGAAGGTCTTCTACCTGCGGTACCACCTCTATCGGCTCTACTTCCCGCTGATGGCGCTGGGTCGGTTCGTGAAGGCCCACGGGGGCACCGTCGCCACGAAGCGGAGCGAGCTGCTCGCCACGGGAGCGTGACTGCAGCGGACGGGCGTCCGACAGGTCCGACAGAGTCCGACAAGTCCGACAAGTCAGACGGACGCCCGCCCCAACATCGCCCTCTCTCGGCATACTATGTCTCGCATAGCGTCCCCCGTGGAGCCCCCCATGGCCCTCGATCGTGAACTCATGCGCGGTGCCGGCCCCGTCGCGGTCCTGAAGCTGCTCGAGCGTCGGGAGATGTACGGATACGAACTCGTCGAGGCCCTTGAACAGCGCACCGACGGCGTCCTGGCGATGGGCCAGTCGACGCTCTACCCCATGCTCTACAACCTCGAGGGCAAGGGCCTCGTCGCAAGTCGCTGGGACGACTCGGGCCCCCGCGGCCGCAAGTACTACCGACTGACGGGGACCGGCAAGCGGCGTCTTGCGGCGGATACCGCCCAGTGGAACGCCGTCACCGGAGCGATGCGACAGCTGGGCATCGTCGGTCGCCTCGCCGCAGATCCGGCACGAGCTCTCGAATACCGCCTTGCCATCCCGACCGCCGGGCTGGCCCCTTCGAACGGGCTGCGGCCATGATGCCGCCGCGTGATCAGGCGCGCCCGATCGAAGAGGCGCTTCCGCCGCCGCTCGCGTCGCTGGTCGGGTCGGTGGTGAGACGGACCCGCCTTCGACGGCGCGAGAAGTCGGAGATCGCCGCCGAACTCGAGGCCCACTTTCGCGATGGCCTGGCCCGCGGTCGTACCGCCGAACAACTCGTCGAGGCCTTCGGCGATCCCAAGGTTTCCGCGCGGGAGCTTCGGCATGGCGCCATCGCCAAGCGGAGCGTGCTCGATCGCGGTCTGCGGCGCACGCTGCAGATCGGCGGTCTCGGCATCGCCGTCGTCGTGGCGGGGTACCTCGCGGTGGCGATCCACGTGGCGGGACTTCGACCCACGATCGCCTTCGATCCGATCGAGAGGTATCGATCGCAACTGCCCCGGACCGACTCGCCGGCCTGGCCGCTGTATCTCGAGAGCCTCGCGTGGCTCCGGTCCGAGCATCGGATC
>Ga0208917_1001030_pt1 | contig 14003 bp, 7 predicted proteins | sample DEB08_DNA_10_FD_185500 | JGI IMG/M metagenome (GOLD analysis project Ga0208917, IMG submission 185500) | Aqueous microbial communities from the Delaware River and Bay under freshwater to marine salinity gradient to study organic matter... | ecosystem: Environmental > Aquatic > Marine > Coastal ...
CACGACGTCCCCGAGCATGCCGGCGGCGACGCCGCGCACCTATCGGGTCGCCGAGGGCGACTCGCTCTCGTCGATTGCGAGCAGCTTCTACGGTGACCCGGGCCTCTGGAACAAGCTGGCTGCGGCCAACCGGGACCGCCTGCCGAATCCCGATCGCATGCGGGTGGGCCTGCTGCTGATCGTTCCCGATCGAGCGGCGCTCGACGGTGGCGCCGCGGCGAGTGCGAACGTCCCCGTCCGCGATCCGCTGGTCTCGACGGCGAGGACCCACGTGGTCGGAGAGGGCGAAACCCTGTCCGAAATCGCCGCCGCCCACCTCGGCTCGGCCCGTCGCTGGCCGGAAATCGTCGCCGCGAACCGGGACCGAATCGACGATCCCGATCGCGTGCAGCCCGGCACCGAACTGCGTCTGCCCTGATCACGTCCGCCTCCTCCCCGCCGGAAGGTCCTCACGGATGTTCGCCAAGCTTCTCGCGACGATCGTCGGTCTCGGCCTGACCGCGGGCGTTCTGCTGGTCAATCGGCAGCACCGCATCGATGTGGCGGTCGAGATCTCGCGCAGCGGCGACCGCCTGCGCGATCAGGAGTCCTCGCTCGCCCTGATGCAGGCGGAGATCGCGGCATCGGTGCATCCGGACCGCCTGAACGCGATGCTCGCGGCACTCGACGCACCGGAGACGTCCTCGGAAACCGAGGAATCCCCGTGGATCGCGATCCCGACGCGCTTCGATCCGATTCCGATCGCACCGCTTGTCGAGCCGGACCGGGCCGCTCCATGAGCGAGGAGTCGGCGTCGGACACCAGTGGCGTCTCCCCGGACCGGATCGGTCGGTGGTCTCGCGTCGCCGTCGCAGGCGTGTCGCTGCTTCTCGCCGGCGCCCTGATCCGGGTCGCACAGCTCCAAGCGGCCCCCGAAGCGAGTCTCGAAGCGCATCTCGAGCCGCGCACCGCGAAGGCGGTCCGACCCGCGATGCGAGGACGGCTTCTCGATCGACGCGGGCAGATCATTGCGCTCAGCGTGCCCTCGAAGCGCCTGTTCGCCGATCCGCGGTTCGTGCGCGAGCAATGGGTCGACGGCGGCATCGATCCGCTTGGAAACCTCGCGCTTCGTCTCGCGAGCGCGACGGGTCTCGACGCGGGCGAGTTGACGAAGCGTCTTCGCGATCGTGCGGACTCCCGCTACGTCGTGCTGGCCGATCGTCTCGAGCCATGGCAGGCCGAAGCGGCATCCGCCATCGACGTTCCCGGCATCGGCCTCGAGGCGGGGCTCGTCCGACACCGGCCGTTCGGAGATCTCGCGGCGGGGCTGATCGGGCGGGTCGGCTGGACCGGAGAGGATCGGGACGCTCGCCCCCATGCGGGGCAGGCCGGCGCCGAGGCCCGCTTCGAACGGGACCTCCGCCATGAGGCCGGCAGCATCGGATTCCGCCGTGACGCCCGGGGACGCACCCTGGAGGTCTTCGAAGGCGGCTTCACGCCGCCCCAGGATGGAACCGACGTTCGGCTCTCCATCGACATGGTGGTTCAGGCCGCGGCGGAGCAGGTCCTCGCCGAGGCGGTCGAGCGCTCGAACGCCGCCGGTGGACAGGTGATCGTCGTGGATCTTGTGGACGGCGGACTGCTGGCGGTGGCCGATCTGATCCGTGAGAACGTCGGTCGCGATGGCGCCGCAAGCGATCCGTTGCGTCGACAGGATCCCGCCCTCGCCCGGCCCCGCGCCGTCACCGATCCCTACGAGCCGGGATCGACCTTCAAGCCGTTCGTCTGGGCCTACGCGATCGATCTGGGCGTCGTCGCTCCCGACGAGGTGCTCCAGACCCCCTCGGGGACGCCGATGGTGTTCCGGGACGGCCGCAGCGCTCGCCGCATCCGGGATGTGAAGTACTACGGTCCGTCGTCGTGGCGCAAGGTGCTCGTCAAGAGCCTGAACACCGGGATGGCGATCGTCAGTCAGCGCATGACCGACGCCCAGATGCAGGAGTGCCTGCGACGATTCGGCTTCGGAACGTCCACCGCCTGCGGCCTCGCCGGCGAGTCCGCGGGCCTCGTCACCGCACCGAAGGACTGGAAGCGCCTGTACTCGCAGATCTCGGTGTCCTTCGGTCAGGAGATCGGCGTCACCGCCATGCAGATGCTGCGGGCCTTCGCCGTGCTTTGCGGCGACGGCACCCTTCCGACGCTTCACCTCGCCGGGCGTTCGAACTGGGCACCGCCGGAGGTGGTGGTCCATCCCGAGACCGCAAGACTCGCCCGCGAGGTCATGGAACACGTGATGATCGAGGGCACCGGCCGGCGGGCTCGAAGCGAGCGGTACCGGATCTTCGGGAAGTCGGGAACGGCGCAACTGGTTCGTGCCGACGGTGGCGGCTATCACGAGGATCGGTATCGATCGAGCTTCATCGGAGGCGCGCCGTTCGAGAACCCCCGCGTCGCGGTGCTGTGCGTCATCGACGATCCCGACAAGACGGCGGTGCCGGACGCCTACGGTGGCGGTGCGTTGGCCGGCCCGGTGGTCCGGGACGTCATCGACGCCACGCTCGAACACCTCGGGGTGCCGCCCGACCGCGACCCATCGGACCGCTGACGCGGCCAACGTGGTGCCTCAGGCCGAACTGCCCTGCGTGACCGCGGTCTCGGAGGGCGATCGTCGCGGCGCCGTGGCCCGGGGCACCCCGGGAGTCGCTCCGACGGTCTCGTTGGACATGCCGGCCTGCCACTGCACTCGGCGGGCCGCCTTGATCGCGAAGGCCGCGACGAGTCCGAACAGCACCGCCGCGACGGCGTACACGACCCGAACCCGAACCATGGTGTCCAGAACCATCCACGCGAGGGTGAACCCGAGCAGGGAGAACGCCGCGGAGATGCCGTAGAGCGTGAACACGGCCCGCTTCACGCCGCCGAGGCTTCGGCGCAGCTGGTGGTGGATGTGGTGGGTGTCCGCCGTCGCCATGGAGACGCCGGCCAGGCGACGCCGCAGGATCGCGAGCGCCGTGTCCATGATCGGCACGCTGAAGACGATGAGACCCGCGAACACGAGATGGGTCTGGCCCTGGTCGCCGAACATCAGGATGATCACGGCGCACATGTAGCCCAGAAGAAGGCTCCCGCAGTCGCCGAGGAAGATCACCGCCGGGTTGAAGTTGTACGGAAGGAAGCCCAGGACCGCGCCGAGCAGCGCAAGGCTCAGCACGATGCGGCTGCCCGAAGCCGTGTCGGCGCCGGCGCCCGCATGGGTCGCCATCACCACCGAGATCGCGAGAAACCCGACCGCCATGACCGCCACGCTTCCGGAGAGGAGGCCGTCGAGCCCGTCGATGAAGTTCGCGGCGTTGCAGCCGCCCAGGACGAAGGCCGCCACCAGGGCCGTGCCGAGCCAGTAGTAGAGATCCCCGTTGACGATCGCGATCGCTCCGAGGTCGAGGAGGATCTCGTCGGACGCTCCGAGGAAGGGACGGAACACGCCCTCGGCGACACGCACGCCGACGTCCTGGATCGCCAGCGCCGCTGCCGCCACGAGCTGGCCGGCGATCTTCAGGCGCGGATCCCAACCCCAGACGTCGTCGGCGAGTCCGGTGAAGGTGATCGCGAGGATGCCCACGAGCACCGCGATCGGGACCGGCTCGGCGGCCAGCACCAGCGACTCCGAACTGAAGTAGGAGAGCAGGATCCCCACAATCACGGCGGCGAACACCGCCAGACCACCCAGATAGGCCACCGGAAAGGCATGCAGCTTCCGCGTCTGATCCGGACGATCGACGATGCCCTGCCGGACCGCGAGACGGCGAACCAAAGGCGTCGCGAGCAGGGCCGTCACGAACGACGCGAGGAAGATCGGGACGTACGCGTTGAGCAGACCGACCGCCGTCGGAATCTCCGCGACCGCGGATTCCGACGGGCTCATCGGCGACCCCCGATCGCACGGCTCAGGTGCTGGTTGCTTGAAGGTGGCACCAGACGGCTCTCAGGGAGTCTCGATCAGTCCTTGGCATCCGAGGCGTAGCTGGCCATGGCCTCGAAGTTCTTGCGGAAGTACCCGCCGGCGGTGTTTCGGGGGCGGTTGAGGATCACACCGAGGAACGCGGCCTTCGCCTGACCGAGTTGGCCGGCCAGACGCGAGACCAGGCCACGCTGCTCCTGCCATGCGCGGACCACCAGGATCGAGGCGTCGACCTTCCCCGCGATGGCCTGACCGTCGCCGGCGATCACCCACGGCGCCACGTCGAGCATGACGATGTCGAAGCGGTTCAGCAGATCGTCGAGGAGAGTGTCCATCGCACCGGTGCCGAGACGCTCCACGACCCGATGCATCTCCGTTCCCGCGGGCATCAGGTGCAGGCCGCCGCCGCAGTCGACGATCGCCTCCTCGGAGTCGACGGCGCCCGAGAGCGCATCGCCCAGACCGGGGTGGCCGGGCGACTGACCCAGCATCTCGCCGAGGCGGGGACGGCGGAAGTTCGCATCGACGAGGAGCACGGTGCGACCACCCGCCACCAGCGAGGCGGCGAGGTTGGACGCGATGGTCGAGGTTCCGGCTCCCGGCAGGCCACCGACGACCATGACCGTGCGGAGGCCGCCGTCGTCGATGCTGCGCTGCACCGCCGTCGCCGCCTGACGGAAGCTCTCCGACAGGACCGCCGAGGGCTGCTCGCGCACCACCATCTCGCTGCGTCCGGGCTGTGTCGGATCGTCGGAGCGATCCGGGATCACTCCGAGGATCCTGCATCCCGGAAGCGCCGCGAGGTCGCTGGGGTACTTGATGCGCTGGTCGAGGAACTCGCGAACGAACAGCAGACCGAGCGTGCCGCCGACGCCGACGACGATCGTCAGCGGAATGATCAGATACCACTTGGGAAAGGCCGCCTCTCTAGGGGCCGTGGCTCGTTGGGCGACGGTGACCTTGCGGGCGGCTTCGCGTCGGCGGAACTGCTCGAGTTCGCCCACCTGTCGTTGGACGTTGGTCCGCTCCTCCTCGAGCCGCTCCTTTCGGGCCTGCTTGGCCTCGAGTTCGGCCATGTCCGCGGCGAGGGCCTTCAGGCGAGTCTCCTGGGTCTCGTACTCGGTGTCGAGGTTGTCGAGCAGGCCGGTGTAGCTCTCGATCTGGTCCGTGACCTGCTTGAAGTCCGCGGTCAGGTTTCGCTGAATGATCGTGTCGATCGCCGAGGTCCGCTCGTTCTCCGCCGAACGGACCATCTGATCCATCTGCCGAACTTCGGGATGCTCGGGTCCGAACCGCTCGCGCGAGGTCGCCTGCCGCATCCGCAGCTGCCGGAGTTCGGCGGTGATGCGCATGACCTCGGGATCGGTCTCGGCGAGGCGCCGGTCGTCCGAGGAGGGCTCGAGGGTTCCCTGCAGCTTCGCCTGGGTCTGGTTGCGTCGAGCCACCAGCAACGACAGCATCGAGTTGGTCTCGTTGATCCGCAGGGCGAGGTTCTGGATCGCGGTGCGGCCCTGGTCGAGACGCTCGTCGAGGGCGGTGATGTTCTTCGTCGAGATGAAGGTCGCAATGTCGTTGCCGAGCAGCGTCAGCTGCCGGTCGATGTCCTTCTCGCGATCGCGAAGCAGGCGCAGGTCGCTCGCGAAACGAGCGTTGTCCTCGGCCTCCTTCGACTCCATGTAGGTGTCGGCGATCCGGTTCAGCACCACCGGGACGTCCGAGGCGGTGCCCGCGCTCCAGGACAGCGTGAAGTACAGCGTGTCGCGGCGGTGGCCGGCGTTGAGATCCTCGATCAGCTCGTCCACCGCATCGTCGACGACGAAGGCGCCGGTGGCGTCCCGATGCGACTGGCTCCAGTCGGTCGCCTCGACGTCGCGGCCCCGCATGGCACGGGTCAGCACCTCGCGGCTCACGAGACGCGCCGCCTCGGTCTGGGCCATGCGAACCACGATGTCCTCGTTGCGACTGTCGATCGCCATCATGTCGTCGGTGCCACTGACCGTCGGCGGCAGTTCGAAGAACACGTCGCCGCGATAGGCCGGAGCGAACAGCGCCAGCACGAAGTGCAGCGCCACGCCGACCACGAGGGAACCCGCTCCCACCGCAAGGAGGGTGAAGAGGTTCTGCCGGACGAGGCGGATCGGATCGACCGCGGCAGCCGCGGCGGGCGCAGTGCGGCCCGGACCTGCCTGGCGGACGGAGGGAGACGCTGGTGGGGAGCCGATTCGGGTCATGTCTTGCTCTCGAGGGCCGAGTCCATACGGCCGTTCTGGAGTCAGCGGATCCGCTGTTCGAGGTCTTCGATCGAGGCGGCGAGTTCCGGATCGGGATCCAGACCACGTGCCTGTTGGATCGCGGTTCTTGCCTGGGCGGGGTTGCCTTGTGCTGCGAGCACTTCGGCGAGGTGGTAGTTGGCGAGTGCCGAGGGCCTGATGCGAAGGCTTCTCAGCAGAGCGGTCTCCGCCTCGTCGAGACGCCCGGCCTTCCACAACAGGTAACCGTAGGTGTCGATGAACTCCGGAATCTGATCCGAGATCGCCATGGCCCGCTCGATGTGCGGAAGGCCCCGGGCGGGATCGTCGAGGCAGTCCCCGCAGAGGAATGCGAGGTTGTTCAGAGTCTGCGGATTCGGCGGCCCGCTCGCGGCGGACCTCTCGAAGGACTCGATGGCGGACCGGCAGTCCCCGTTGACGTAGTGGAGGTTGCCCCGATCGAGATGCAGTCGGGCGGTGATTCGCGGATCGGTGCCGTCGTCGGTGGCGATCGCCTCCTCGAGAAGCGAGGCTCCCCGCGGGTAGCCCTCCTCGCCGACCGATGCGGCAAGCTCGGCGAGCCAGCGCAGTCCGATCGGATGGACCGGAACGTCGGCTGCGGCTCTCACGAACGCCTCCGCCTGCTCGGCATCCTCGGGTCCATAGAGGAATCGCAGGTTCGCGAACCACCCATCGAGCACCGTGGGCTCGGCGCGGCCGTCGGCGATCGCTTCGAGGGCGAATCGATAGCTCTCCGCAAGCTCCCGACGGCCCGCGTCCACATCGCCGGTGTTGGCGATCGACACGGCCTCGGCGGACTGGAGATAGATCGACCGCTCGACCTCTTCCTCGGAGCCCCCGAGGACCTCGAGGATGCCCTCGTAGTCCGGAGGCACCTGGCGCAACTGCATGTCGACGAGCCGGTGCAGCGTCGCGGCGTTCGGCGCGAGCTCGTACGAGCGTCGGAAGGACCGCATCGCATCGGGGAATCGGCGGTTTCGCAACGCCATCTCGCCCAGCGTCTGGTGCCAGAAGGCGTCGTTGGGATCCGAGGCGATCGCCTCGCGCACGACCTCGGCGGCGCGATCGAGGTTGTCGGCTCGAATCTGCGCCTCGACGAGGGCCTGTCGGGCCTCCTTGACGTCGGGCTGGCGCGAGACGTACTCCTCGAGGCCCGCCGCTGCCGCGGAGGCCTCGCCCATCTCGATCAGCAGCTCGCTGCGGAGCCGCGTCGCGGCCCAGTCGCCGGTGTCGAGTCGAAGCGCCTCGTCGAGGGTCTCGACGGCCCGCTGCTGCATCTGTCGATCGCCGCTGAGCAGTCCCCGCATGCGCAAGCTGTTCGCCTGCTGGACGAGGGGCTTGGGGTTGGACGGAGACAGCGCCCGCGCCTGGGCCACGAGCTCCTCGAATCGCTGGTAGTTGTCCGATGCGGCATCGGCTTCCGAGGCCTGCATCGCCTGCCGCGCCTTGGTCTCGACGATCGCCGCCTCCAGGAGAACCGACGTGAGATCGCGTTCTTCCAGCGACGACAGGACCACGGTCGCCTCGTCGAGGCGGTTGAGCTTCGTCAGGCACTCCGCCCGACGAAGCGTCGATTCCCGGGTCGCTGGAACGTCCTCGAGGTGTCCAAGGGCACGCTCCCAATCGGCGCGGCGGAACCAGAAGTCCGAAAGGAACAGACTCGCCTGTCGGCTTTCCGGATCCTCGAGCTCGATGGCCTTGTTGAACGCCGCAAGGGCCTCGGCACCCTTTCTCGACTCGACGAGATAGCTGCCCAGCGCCAGCCAGACATCCGCTCCGGCAGCGCCTCCCTGTGCGGCGATGAACGATCGCAGCACCCGCTCGCCATCCTCCGCACGGCCGAGGGTCCGGAGGGCCGCGGCCCGCGCCGCTGCGATCTTCAGGTCTTCGGGATTCGCTTCGGACAGCCTGGCGAAGATGTCCTCCGCACCCTCCCGCCACTCCCGTTCGACCTCATCGAGCTGTTCCTGACGCTCGACCGGAGACAGGGACTCCCACTGTCCGACGCCGAAGCGGACCCGTCCGTCCCGGTCCTTCACGTCGGTGCGCTGCGGCGCGATGTCGACGAGCAGCATCGCGAGCCCCAGGGCGTTCTCGGCGTCCTCACGGTCGAACTGGTAGCGCTCGGCACGACGCTGCAGCGCGAGACGGCGATCGCCGTACTCGCCCTCGAGGGCCATCCACGCCTCCTCGATGGTTCGATCGAGCGTCGCGACTCGCCGTGCCGCCCGAAGCATCTGCAGGGCCTCGGCGTTGCGACCGGTTCGAATCAGCAGACCGACCTGACGCTTCATGGTGTCGACGTCGTTGGGCCGGCGCGAGAGCGCCTCCTCGTAGGACTGCAACGCCTCGGCAGGTCGTCCGGAGGCCTCGAGCAGCATGCCGCGCTCGCGATGGATGCGGGAAGTGGTGATGCCGGCCGCGAGGGCCGCGTCGATCTCCTCGAGCGCCCCCGTCCGATCCTCCTGCAGCAACCGCAGGCGAGACCTCAGCAGCGGCCGAACCGAGGGATCCCCAAGGGCGTCGGCCTCGTCTGCGATCCCCAACGCCTTCTCGTACTCGCCGGCCTGCACCGCCTCGTCGAAGCGAGTCGCGAGCACCGCGGGAATGGTCTCGCTCTCGTCGAGGCCCACACGAGCCTCCTGAGCCGCCTCCGCGGCCCGGATCGCGAGTTCGGAGAATCGGCGTGCGGCCTCGGGATCCTCGTCGAGCAGCTCCTCGGACTTCCTCTGGAACTCGCGACGCGCCGCCTCGAAGGCCGCAAACAGCTGGCTCGGCAGCGCCGGATCGCCCGCGTGGGCCTGTTCGGTGAGCATGCGGATCCGTTCGATCGGATCGGATGTGGCCAGCAGCGACTGCATCCGCATGAGGAGCGGATCGCGGGGATCGATCTCGATCGCCTCGGCGATCAGTGCCTTCGCGGCATCGGTGTCGTTCTCGCGCAGGGCGATCTGGGCCTCGGCGCGGATGAACCGCACGTCTTCGGGGAACTCCTGCCGACCTTCGGCAAGGACCCGCCGAGCCTCCTCGAGCTTGCCGCCCGAGAAGAGCACCTCGGCGACCTTGAGCCGCAGGGTGGCGGGATCGTCGGCGTCGCCGACGGCGATGCCCTCGCGCTGCTCGGCGGCTTCGGCGAGGCGCAGGCCACCCTCGTTGTCGGGCTCGATCTGGAGAATGCGGGCCGCGTACCGCTGGGCGTCGGCATTGCGGCCGGTCTGGATCGCCAACTCGCCGAGCAGACCGAGCAGCCGAACGTTGTTGGGCTGCTGGCTCACCACGCCCTCGAGAAGCTGCGACGCCCTGCCGATCTCGCCGATCTGCCGAAGCGCCATCGCTGCGTGATAGAGCGTGTCGGCGTCGTTGAACCGGCCTTGGCGAAGCACCTCCTCGAACCGCGCCGCCGCCAGCGCCGGGTTGTTGCGGGCCATGGCCAACTTCGCTTCGCATCTGAGACGAAGCGAGTCGTCGCTCGCTCCCGCGGTGAGAACCGCGATCGTGTCGAGACCGGACTTCATGCGATCGACCGCGGCGTCCCGCTGCTCCGGCGAATCCGACAGCGACCAGTCGCTGAAGTCGATGTCGAAGACCTGGGCGGCCGCTCGCAGGGCGATCTCGTCCTGAAACGCGGCAGCGAGGCCGACCGACATGCGAGGCTGCTCGATGAGCGTGGCGGCGACGGCGCGACCTCCGTCGCGGTCGATGCCCTGCCTCACGAACGCCAGCAGCTGTCGATGGAAGATGTCGTCGGGGGCGTTCGCGAGATGGCCGGCCAACAGGTCGTCGACCTGCTGCAGGGCGCTCACTCGCCCGGACCTCAACATGCCTCGAGCCAGCCGCAGCGACTGGAAGGCGTCGGCGCCCTTGGCCGCCGAGGCGATCCGCTCCACGAGGGCGTCGATCTCCAGCGGATCGGCCTCTCCGATCGCAACGCGGTACTTCGCCAGTTCCATCCGCGCCAGCAGCAGTTCGGCGCCGGCGGCGTTCGCAGCGGCCGCGGCCTCGAGCGTCTCTTCGGCCTCGGCGAGTCGCTCCGCGGCCTCGAGGCGACGTCCGCCGCCGGCGAGGCCGATGGCGTCCAACGCTCGAAGTCGCGCCAGAGTGCCCCATGCCCGATCGGACTCGGGGCGTCGCTCCACAAGCGCTTCGAGATCGCGCTCGAGATCCTCCAACTCGTCCGAGCGAAGGGCATCGAGACGCTGCGCGAGCGCGAAGCACCGGTACTCATCGGCAAGGGCGGCCGCTGGATCGCCGGTGCCGAACGACTCCGCCATCAGCTCGGCCTGATCGGCAAGGCCGTTCCAGGAGGTGGGATCGTCCAATGCGATCGCCTGCACCTCGATGAAGTCGAGGTACTCCTGCCACCGCTCGGGATCGGCACTGCCGACCCGGGTTCGACGATCCATGATCGCCCGCAGATTCTGGTACCGCTCCGAAGCCTCGGTCGCGGTCTCGGGAACGATCCGAAGCAGGGCCTCGCGCGTCAGGTCGAGGAAGCCGAGATTTCCCGGCTCCTTGCCGAAGGCCCGCCCGTAGAAGTTGAAGGCCTGCCGCCAGTCGCCCTCGGCGGCCGCGGCCTCCGCTCGGCGGAGATGTCGCGCCGGACCCCACGGCTGCAGCACCGCCAAGGCCACGCCGAGCACGGCGGCGGCGGCGACGGCGGAGACGCCGAGGATCAGGATGAACTTGCGGTCGAACTTCGCAGCCATGGATCACTCCTCGTCCGACCCGGAACGGACCGATTCGGAACGTCGTTCGTAGTCGGGCCAGCGGGGCAGGCGCTTCATGAGGTGGGGCAACAGCTCCTCGACGAGTTCCGAGGCGATCGCGCGGTACTCGTCGAGACTCTCGTCATCGGACGTCGAACTCGATGTCGTCACCTGCACCTTGCAGTAATAGGCGAACTCGTCGGTGAGACTGAAGGCCAGACTCCGAACACCGAAGGCGCTCGGCGTGGTCCGGCCGTTGGCGATGAAGAAGTAGCCGCCGGTCTGGCGACGCCGCTTGTTATCGGCGGGGCTGAACTCGGTGACCGTCATCTCCACAGGCCCGATCGGCATGTAGACGGTCTCCTCGAGGCCGGTCACGGGATGGCGCACGACGATGCCGCGGTACGACTCGCCGGTGGCCCGGTTGACCAGATCGGATTCGGTCGACCAGTCGGCGTCGTCGACGTCGAGGCCAACGGTCTCGGGCGGTCGGGTCATCCGCATGCCCGCCGCATCCCAGCACCGCTCGGGAATGTGTGGCACGTCGTCGATGGCGCCGGTGTAGTAGGCCACGTGCAGCGAGGCGATCCCCTGTTCGGGATCGCCGTCGATCGCGTAGGTCCGGTCGAGGTACTGCGAGGTGCCCAACTCCTCCACGAGCGCACCGGAGAACTGTCCGTCCTCGCCGACCCGCTCCCAACGACCAAGGGTCGGCGGAATCGTGGCGAGACTGCCCCGCAGCGGAACCGGCTTCTTGACGACGAAGACGTTGAGTTGCTCCACCGCCACGCGGAATCCCGCGGCACCGAGCAGCATGACCGCCGTGGCGGCGACGTAGGCGACGATCGCGGAGCGGCGGAACGTCATGATTCGGCCTTTCCGGCCGCGATCGGCTCCTCGACCACCATCCGACGCAGGATCCACATGATCCCGAGGAAGATCATGAGCGCCGGCACCAGCCAGACGAGACCGACGAAGTTGTGGAACTCGCCGGAGATCAGGTTCGAGTCGACCATGCTGAGCATCCCCAGAGAAACGACCCGAAGCACATTCACCGCGACGGCCACGGGCACCCCGAGCAGCACCAGGGCCACCCGCTGCCACGGCTGCTTCAGGCCCGTGTAGGCGATCGCCACTCCGAGCGCGAGAAAGGCCAGCAGCATCCGCATGCCCGAGCATGCCTCGGCCACGTTCAGCGGATGCGGCATGCCGTCCCGCCAGACCGTGAGGGTGTTCCCGGCGCGATCGGTGTCGATGCCGATCAGGTTGAGAACGATCTCGGCACCGCGGGCGGAGATGTCCTGCAGGCGGAAGGTGACGACGTTGAGGATGCGATCGGTCACCGTCTGCCCGAAGGCGACCACGTAGGCGATCGGGAACCACAGGTGGCGCATCGCCCGCCAACCGAAGAGCAGCAGGCACAGGCCGAACAGGCTGATCCCGAAGGCGAACCCCCTCGCGTTGTGGTGCAGGGCGAAGGCCCCGGGCCCGAACGTGCAGAGGATGTACAGACCGACCCCGGCCGCCAGTATCGGCAGACCGGTCCAAGCGGGCCGAAAGGGCTCGGCCAGCAGCTCCTTCCGCCTCATCCAGACGAACGATGCGGCGATCCCGGGGATGATCAGGGTGTGCCCCCAGTCGGCGGGATAGCGAAGGGCGAAGCGGAACTGCGCGCTCAGGAACGTCCAGAAGGTCGCCAGGACGACCGCCAGCAGCACCGCGGCCAGAATCAACAGGGTCTTCGGCGACGGCGTCCACAGCGGCAGACCGCCGGGCGGCCCGCTGGTCTCGCTGGATGGTGACGGTGCCGTCTCGCTCATTCCCTCTCCATCGGCCGATCGTCCACCCGGCATGGGTCCAACCCGATTTCGCAACGCATCGTGGGCGCAGGACGACCGCCCCCCCATGCCATGCGAAGCCCCCGCCTACGGCGGGGGCTTCGACGGGGTTCGTTGGAATCTGGTCTGCTCATGGCGAACTCACGCCCGAGCGGCCGGCGGCGATCAGTTGCTGAACCGGATCGACTCCGGCGGCGGACCGAACACGTCGTTGCCGAAGTTGCGATCGAGGAGGAAGCCGAAGCCGTAGTTGGCTCGGAAACCGTTGCGAATGACCGCCAGCGGCGTCGCGATGAAGTCGGTTCCGATAATCACGTGGTCCCCCTCACGCATGACGATGTCGGGCTCGGCGCGGTTCCGGATCGCGGTGATGTTCACCCGGATGGTCGCTTCCCGGTTGGGACCGACCTTTCGGATGAGATCGACCCGTCCCGGGATCGCGATGGCGCTGAACTCGCCGGCTGCGGTCACCAGACGGCTCAGGGTGATGTTGCCCACGGTCGGGAGGTCGTAGGGACCGGGCCGGGCGATGTTTCCGCCGATGTAGACCAGGCCCGACTCCGGGGGATCGACGTAGATGTAGTCGCCGGGGCGGACCACGATGTTCTGGGTTGGATCGCCCCGCTTCAGACGCTGGTAGTCCAGTTCGATGACGCGAACGGCATAGAGCGGCGCCTGCTGCTCGCCGTTGCCGGCCGCGGCATCGCCGCCGCCACCGCCCGGCGCATCGGGAAGGCGGACCCACTCCTGCCGTGCGGCGTCGAACACCCAGCCGTCCCCGGCGTTGCCGGGAGCATTGCGTTGCGTCGACGACGCGGTCTCGGCCACGTCGTCGAGGGCTTCGATGTCGATGGCCGGACCTTCCTGCGACTGACCGAACCGGAAGGCCGAACCCGTCAGACCCGGCGCCGTGCCGGGTCGGTCGAGATCGTCGATCAGCGACTCGATGTCCACCGCCGGCGTGCCTTCGCCGGCCGGTTCGACCGGAGCTTCCGGAATTCCGCCTCCGGTGCCCGCCGGCTCGCGTCGGTAGGCGGGCTCGAGCGAGTCGTCGAGGCTCTGATTGCGAATGACGTAGATCTTCTGTGTCGTGTCGATGGTGCCGCCAGCGAGGGCGACCGCATCCAGCACGCGGAAGTCCGGCTGGGTCAGGCTGTAGACGCCGGCGTTGCCGATGGCGCCGTACAGGATGTAGCGATACGAACGGCCCTCCTCGAGCACGACGGTGACGAGGGGATCGTTGATGAGGCCC